>Ga0073934_10000627_pt1 | contig 98046 bp, 93 predicted proteins | sample LarsenN4metaG_FD_76834 | JGI IMG/M metagenome (GOLD analysis project Ga0073934, IMG submission 76834) | Hot spring sediment bacterial and archeal communities from British Columbia, Canada, to study Microbial Dark Matter (Phase II) - Larsen... ...
ACCGCCGCTGAGCACAAACGGGCGCAGACAAGAACGAAAAGCAGGAGGCACCAGCCAAAGAGAACGCAGAGAGCACGGAGAACCCCGAAACCAAACCAGTTCTTGCGCGATTCCCCTGCGCTGCCCTGCAGCTGTGTCATCCGTGCCATTCGATCGCTTGAAGCTCGCCGTGTATCTCCCGCATGGCTGCGTCCAGATCCGCCTCTGAAAGCCCGAGCTTTTCCAGCGCGATCATTCCGGCCACACCCCATTCGGGGCAGTCCACGGCCATGGTGTGCCTGGTAAACAGGCACTCCGAAACGAGCGCCAATGCGATGAGCTTGTAACTGGCTGCCGAAACGTCTGCGCGCCCCTCCTTCAGCGCTGGATAGTCGTGGTGCCAGAGGATCGCCTGGCAGGTTTCGTCCGGCAGCATCCAGCTCTTTGCGAGGTGGCAGCCGATGACCGCATGGTTCATCTCATAGCGCTCGGTCTCGAGGTCGGTGGCGTGCTGCCCGTAACCGATTTGCGAGTCGAGGCGCATCGGCGCGTAATCGCGAAACTTTCCGATCATCAGCGGTATGCCGCAGTCGCGAAACAGCGCGAACGTGTAGGCCACATCGCGGTCAACGACGTTGAACTTGCGTGCGCTGTAGGCGTTTATCAGTGCGACGCTCGAGGAAAATTCCCAGAACTGCTCCATTTTCGCGTTGGTCCCGACGGGGAACGCCTGGCGCAGCAGCAGGCCGGTGACGAGCTGGGCAACGTTGGCCAGGCCGAGAAACGCCAGGGCCTGCTGCACCGAGGTCGCCTTGGTGCGCAGGCCGTAAAACGGGGAGTTCACGGTCTTCAGGATCGCGGCGGCGAGGCCCACGTCGCTGCTGATGAGCCGGCCGATTTCGATGAAGTCCGGATCGTCGTCGCGCATCTTGTGCACCAGCTTCGTCAGGATGGCGGGGCACGGCGGGATCCCGATGTCTTTGACGATTTGCTCCGCTTCGCGTCCCAGGACTTCAAGGTCGTGCTGCATGGAAAGCCCATCGGAAGAGTTTCTTTCAAGCGAGCGGGAACCGGCATTACCTTCTTTCGAGCCGCTCCGGCCCCTCCCTCTATCGGCAGAATCCATCAGGCCTTTAGCGGAAATCATATGGCTGTCACTAAAGCCCTGCCTGCGGAAACCGTTATCCCCGCTCGAGTTGATCGCACCATGAGCAGCACAGGCGACGGCGTCCCGGCCAGGATCGCGCGCTTCGAGATCGTGAAGGTCCTCGGCGAAGGCGCGCAGGGCCATGTCTATCTCGCGCGCGATCCCCGGCTGGGGCGCCCGGTCGCCATCAAGACGCTCAATCTCGCGCAGGTGCCCGGGCCCGGGGAGCTCGTGCGCACTCTGCTCGAGGAAGCGCGCCTCGTAAGCCAGCTTCAGCATCCCAACATCGTTACCCTTTACGATGCGGACGAGGAAGCCGGAACACCCTATCTTGTATTCGAGTTCATTGACGGCGCCGCTCTCGCCGCCAGGATCCGGGAGGCGGGGCGGCTGCCGGTCGCGCAGGCGGTCGAAATCACGATCGCGGTTCTCGCCGGCATCGGCTATGCGCATCAGAAAGGCGTAGTGCACCGCGATCTCAAGCCCGCCAACATCCTCATCAACGGCAACAACGTTCCGCGCGTCACCGATTTCGGCATCGCCTGCCGGGTCGACCACGCCTCCGGCGCGGAGGGCGCGCTGTTCGGCACGCCGCGCTACATGGCGCCCGAGTACGTTTCGGGGCAAAAGAACTCCCCGCAGACGGATGTCTACGCCGTCGGCGCGATTCTCTACGAGATGCTCACCGGAAAGCCGGCATTCCACGGGGCCGGCATGACCGAGCTGCTCCACCGGGTCCTGCACGTGGCGCCGCAGCCGCCTTCGGCCTTGAATTCCGATGTGGATGACCGTCTCGACGACATCGTGCTCAAGGCGCTCGCCAAGAAGCCTGAAGAGCGTTATGCCGATGCAGCAGCGATGGCGCAGGCGCTCGCCCGCTATCTCGATCCGGAGCCGCTCGAGGGCTGCGTCGTCACGGACGCCAAGTCCGGCACGATTGATTTCCTGGTTCGCCGCATGCGCCACAAGAGCGACTTCCCGGCGCTGTCGGAGACCATCCGCACGATCAACAAGACGCTCGAATCCGAGAACCAGCGCATCGACGCCCTGTGCAACAGCGTGTTGAAGGATGTCGCGCTCACCAGCAAGCTCATCAAGCTCGTGAACAGCGCCCGCTTCGGCCAGTTCGGCGGCAGCGTCAGCACCGTGTCGCGCGCGGTTTCGATCGTCGGCTTCGATGGCGTGCGCAGCGTGGCGATGTCGCTGATCCTGCTCGAGCGGCTCGGAAACAAGGCACAGGCCGCCGCATTGCGCGAAGAGATCGCCGCTGCCTACTTCGGCAGCATCGTCGCGCGCGAGGTCGCCGGCACCCTCGGCCTGCGCAACCCGGAGGAGGCCTCGATCTGCGCCATGTTTCAGGGTCTCGGCAGGATACTCGTCGCCTTCTACCTGCACGAGGAGGCGGCTGAAATCAGGCGCCGCGTGGCAACCCGCAACATGCCGGAATCAGCGGCCGCGCTGGAAATACTCGGCGTTTCCTACAGCGATCTCGGCCTCGCTGTCGCGCGGCACTGGAACTTTCCGGACCGCATCCTGAAGGGAATGGAACCTCTGTCCGAGCCGCCGCGCGACGAGCCCAAGTCCGAGCCCGAGCGGCTGCGCATGGCGGCAGCGTTCGCGAGCGAGTTCGGCCAGGTTTTGCGCGAAGGGAGCGCAGACCCCGAAGCGAACATCGCGGGCCTTTCCCGGCGCTACGGACGATGTCTGGGCTTCGACCAGGAACGCCTGTCCCGGCTCGCGCGGGAGTCCTCCGAAAAATTCGTCAAGGAGGCGCACCTTCTCAGTCTGCCACCGCTAAGCGGTCCGCTTCTCGGCAGGCTCCAGGCGATGAAAGCGGAGCGGTCGCCGGCGCAGTATGCCGACGGCTCTGACCCGGACGTGACGGTCGAACTCCCAGACACTGTTCTCGCGCGGACAGTAATCAATGCCCCTTGCCCGACCGAGCTGTACTCGCCCGATAGCGCCGAGCCGGTGAATCGCCAGGCCGTGCTGACCGCCGGCGTACAGGACATCACGCAGGCGCTCGCCGGGGATTACAACCTGAACGACGTGCTTCGAATCATTCTCGAAACGATGTACCGCGGGATGGGATTCGCCCGCGTGCTGCTGCTCCTGCGCGACCCGGCCGAGAACTCGCTCAAGGCCCGCGCGGGTTTTGGAACGGGGACGGAGCAGCTCGTGGCGCGAGGCTTCGCGATCGCCCATGACAAGCACCAGGACGTCTTCTTTCTCGCGACCCAGCAGGGTGCGGATATTCTGATCGAGGATGTCGATGCCCCTAACATCAAGGCGCACATCCCCGCCTGGTACCGCGCCGCGCTTGATGCCCGCGGTTTTGTGCTGTTCCCGATCGCCTTGAGCGGGAAGGTGCTGGCTCTGATCTACGCCGATGCGATGTCCTGTGAACGCATGCGCTTCAAGGCCGAGGAGCTCGCGCTCCTCAAGACGTTGCGCAGCCAGGCTGTCCTGGCGATACGCAATCACCGCATTTGATGAAGCTTGAGGCGTTCGCCGCAGGGGAATCACGTCGCGGGCAGAAATCAGCTTTTGATTGCCATCAAGGTTTGCCTGGGGCGGTCGTTATCACGTAGTGCCGTTACAGGGTTGATCCGTTGGGTGTGCAAATGATCACGGTCACTGGAATGACTGTCGAAAACGCGTTGGCAGCCGGATCGCAGGTTGAGCAATATTTCCTGGGCCGTCAGCCGATTCTCGACCGCAAGCTGAATCTCCACGGGTTCGAGTTGCTTTTCCGCTCAGGGCGGGAAAATTCCGCGGCGGGCGCCGACGCTGTGGCCGCCACGGCCAACGTCATGAATACCATTCTGCACAACCCGCACATGCTCGGCGCCTACAAGGGTTACATCAACGTGGACCAAGCCCTGCTCATGAGCCACATGCTGCAGTTGCTGCCGGCGGGCAGCATCGGATTCGAGATCCCCGAGACAGTGGACGCCAGTGAAACCACGCTGGCACGCTGCCGGCAACTGAGGGGCCTCGGCTTCGATCTCGTGCTCGATGATTACAGCACGCCCGACACACGCTTCGACCAGCTGCTCGGCGTCGTGAATCAGGTCAAGATCGACGTGCGCGACGCCGGGCTCGAGGCGCTGCCGCAGCTCGTCCGCCATCTACGCCGGTGGCCGGTGAGGATCGTCGCGGAAAAGGTGGAAAACCACGACGAGGTCACGCGCTGCCGCGAGCTGGGCGTTGATCTGTACCAGGGCTACTTCTTCGCCCGGCCCAAGGTGGTCTCGGGCAAGCGTTTGTCGCACTCGGAGCTGGCGCTGCTCAAGCTCATCGGGCTGGTCGAAGCGGATGCGGCAACCCCGGCCATCGAAAGCGTGCTAAGGGAGGAGCCGTCCCTCACCATGGACCTGCTGCGCCTCACGAACTCCGCGGCATCCTCCGTCCAGCACCGCATCACGTCAATAGCCCACGCGATCATGGTGCTCGGGCAGCGCCAGCTCCAGCGCTGGCTGCAGTTGCTGCTGTTCGCGCGATTGTCGCCGGGATCCACCTTCCCGAGCCCGCTCCTGCAGCTCGTCGCCACTCGCGCGCGGTTCATGGAAATCGCCGTCGAGAAGCTCGCGCCGGCGGAGAAGGCGCTGGCTGGTCGTGCCTTTCTCACCGGCGTGATATCGCTGATGAGCCCGCTGCTGGGCCAGCCCCTGCACGTCATACTCCGGCACCTTGATCTCGCGCCCGACATCCGGCACGCGGCGCTCGATCGCCAAGGTGTGCTCGGAGCGCTGCTGGAGATCGCCGAATGCTGGGAGCGCGGCGATTACCCGCGCTGCATCGAAATGTGCTCGAAAGCGCCCGGCATGGACCTTTACAAGGTGAACGACGCGCAGATAACGGCGCTCACATGGGCCAACAATCTCGGCAGCGCGGTCCCGTAGGGCCGGGCAATGAGCATAACCTCGATTTGGGTCGAGCCCGATCGCCACGATGGTTGGATCGTGAAGCGTGACGATCCGGAGGAGATCTATCATTACGAGGACAGAGGCTCGGCAGAACTCTTCGCGCGAGCACTGGCCCACCGCTGTCGGCCTTGCGCGGTCGCGGCTCGTTTGAGGGACGGACGAGTCGCGAAGGCGTGGATTCAAACAGTCGTTTCATCGCGGGCCGCCGCCGAGGCCGCAGCAAGCGGGAAAACGGGCATGGAATCGCGCGCGCATTCGGCCGGCGAAATGACCCGCGCTCATGCCATGAGCGCCGCAAGCTTTTGAAAGCGTTGGTCGGGGCGGTGAGATTTGAACTCACGACCACCGGCACCCCATGCCGGTACGCTACCAGACTGCGCTACGCCCCGAGGCCGCGGATTATATCAAACGCCGCATGAAACCCGCCGCGGCACGGCGGGTTCATCAATTTCGAGTGGCGGTTTTTGCCCCTGAATCGATTCTTGATCAAGGATTTTGCCGGACGAAGGGCCGGCAAAATCCTAGGTGCGTAGCAGCTCGAGGACGTTCTGGATTTCCTTGCGCACGAGCGCGAGGTGGTTGCGCGCGCCGCGCGCCGCCTTCGCGGGCTCGGAAACGATCTCGTCGAGCCGGTTGCGCGCCCCGCTGATGGTGAAACCCTGGTCGTAGAGGAGCTCGCGGATGCGCCGGATGAGCAGCACCTCGTGGTGCTGGTAGTAGCGCCGGTTGCCGCGGCGCTTGACGGGCTTCAGCTGGGTGAACTCCTGCTCCCAGTAGCGCAGCACGTGCGGCTTGACGCCGCACAGCTCGCTCACCTCACCGATGGTGAAGTAACGCTTCGCCGGGATCGGCGGCAGCTGCGCCTTAGGAGGCTGACTTGCTTCCATGGTAGTGCTGCTCCACCATCGCCTTCAGCTTCTGCGATGCGTGGAACGTCACGACGCGGCGCGCCGTGATCGGGATTTCTTCGCCGGTCTTGGGATTCCGCCCGGGCCGCTGCGGCTTGTCGCGCAGCTGGAAATTGCCGAAGCCGGACAGCTTCACCCCGCGTCCGTTCTCGAGCGCAAGGCGCACTTCTTCGAAGAACGATTCCACCATGTCCTTCGCTTCGCGCTTGTTGAACCCGACCTTCTCGAACAGAAGATCTGCGAGTTCAGCCTTGGTCAAAGTCATGTTTTCCCCTTTTCAACGGAGCTTCGCGTTGAATTGCTGCTGCAGGACCTGGCGTAGCTGAGAGACTGCGGATTCGACTTCCGCGTCGGTCAAAGTCCTGCGAGTATCCTGCAATAACACCCTGAATGCAAGACTTTTTTTGCCTTTTTCTACGCCGGTTCCGCGGTAGAGGTCAAACATCCCGATTTCGGTCACGATCGCGGGCTGCCTGCGGCGCAATCCCTCCACTATCGCCTGATAGCTCACTCCCTCGTCGACTTCGAAGGCGATATCGCGCCGCACCGCCGGGAATCTGGACAGCTCCTTGTACGCCGGCAGCACCCGCTCCCTTATGACGTCGTATTCAAGCTCGAACAGCACGGGCGCGAGCGGTAGATCATACTTCCGTTGCCAGCGCGGGTGCAATTCCCCGATCCAGCCCGCCGCCTCGCCCGCGCAAACGATCTGCGCGGACTTGTGCGGGTGCAACGCCGGGTGCTCCGCAGGCCTGAACTCGGCCGTCTGCGGCGCCAGCAGCGCCTCGACGTCGCCTTTCACATCGTAGAAATCAGCCCGCCGCGCGGGGCTCCCCCATTGTTCGTGCAATGCGTCACCATAAGCGATGCCCCCGACCCGCACCGGCTGCAGGTAGCCTCCCGATGCCTCCGTCATGAAGCAGCGGCCGATCTCGAACAGCCGCACCCGGGACTGCTTGCGGCTGACGTTGCGGGCGAGGCAGTCAACGAGGCCCCCTGCCAGCGTCGAGCGCATCACGTTCATCTGGCTCGCGATCGGGTTGGCGAGCGCCACCGGGCCGGCATTCCCGGCGAAATCGCGCTCCCACGCCTCATCCACGAAGCTGTAGCTCACGATTTCCTGGTAGTCGCGCGTGACGAGGAGCCTGCGGATCGCGGCCTCGTCGCGCCGGGTCTCGGGCGCGGGCAGCATCCCGGTTGCGGCCGCGGGCAGGGTTGCCGGAATCCGGTCGTAGCCATGGATGCGCGCGAGCTCCTCGATCAGGTCCTCTTCGATCGCGATGTCGAAACGGTAGCTCGGCGGGGTCACGCGGAATTCGCCGCCCGCGGCGGTGAATTCCAGGCGCAGCCGCCGCAGGATCTCGCTCACCTGCGCGCCATCGAGGCGGATGCCCAGCAACCGCTCCACGCGCGCGAGCCGCAGCCGCACCGGCTCGCGCGCCGGCAACGCCGCGCGCGCTTCGGTTATCGGTCCCGCGGCCCCCCCGCAGATTTCGAGCACGAGCTGCGTCGCCCGCTCGAGCGCGGCGGAGGTGCCCGCGAAATCCACCCCGCGCTCGAAGCGGTACGCCGAATCGGACCCGAAACCCAGGAGCCGGGTCTTGCCGGCGATCGCCTCGGGGCTGAAGAACGCGCTCTCGAGAAACAGATCGCGCGTCGCATCCCCGACCGCGGTATCGAGCCCGCCCATGACGCCGGCAAGCGCGACCGCCTTGCGCTCGTCCGCGATCACCAGGAAATCCGGACCGAGGGCCGGCGAAGCGCCGCTCAACAGGGTGAGCTTTTCCCCATTCTTCGCGAAGCGCACCCGGATGCCGCCTTCGAGCCGGGCCGCGTCAAAAGCGTGCAGCGGCTGTCCCAGCTCGAGCATCACGTAGTTGGTGATGTCCACCAGCGCGCTGATGGAGCGCAGGCCGCTCCGCACGAGCCGGCGCACCATCCACTCCGGCGTCGTGGCGCGCGCGTTCACCCCGCGCACGATGCGCCCGCAGTAGCGCGGACAGGCCTGCGGCGCATCCAGCGTGACGCTCAAGCGGTCGGTGAGCGTCGCCCGCGCCGCCCGGATTTCGGGCAACAGGAGTGTCGCGCCGGTGACGGCGGCGACTTCCCGCGCGACACCCACCATGCCCAGGCAATCCCCGCGGTTGGGGGTGGGCTTGAGCGTAATCAGCTGATCGTCGAGCTCGAGGAGCTTCCGCACATCGGTTCCCACCGCGGCGTCCTGCGGCAGCACGAGCAGCCCCTCCGCCGCCTCGGCCAGGCCCAGCTCCCGCGCCGAGCACAACATGCCATGGGATTCGACGCCCCTCACCGTGGCGACCTTGATCTCGGCCCCGGGCAACCGGGCCCCCGGCAACGCGGTCGGGACCTTCATGCCCGCGGCCACGTTCGGCGCCCCGCACACGATGGCGAGCGGCCGCGCTCCTCCGGCATTCACCTGGCAGACCGTCAGGCGCTCGGCATCGGGATGCCGCTCCACCTGGATCACTTCGCCGACCACCACGCCGTCGAAAGCCGGCGCCACCGGCTCGACCTGGTCCACGTCGAGCCCGCCCATGGAGATCGCGTCCACGAGCTCGCGCGTGGAGAGCGGCGGGTTGACGAAGGTGCGCAGCCAGTTTTCCGAGAACTTCATGAATCAATTGAATTGCTTCAGGAAGCGCAGGTCGTTCTCGAAGAAGAGGCGCAGGTCGTTCACCCCGTAGCGCAGCATCGCGAGCCGGTCGGGGCCGAGCCCGAACGCGAAGCCTTGGTACTTCTCGCTGTCGATGTCGAGGTTCCTGAGCACGTTGGGATGCACCATGCCCGCGCCCCCGGTCTCGAGCCAGCCCTCGCCAAAGCTCATGTCGATCTCGGCGGAAGGCTCCGTGAAGGGGAAGAACGAGGGCCGGAAGCGCACCTTGACATCGTCGCGTTCGAAGAACCGCCTGAAGAACTCGGCGAGCACGCCCTTCAAATCGGCGAAGGTGATGCGCTCGTCCACCCACAGCCCTTCGACCTGGTGGAACATCGGCGAGTGCGTGGCGTCCGAATCGCAGCGGTAGACGCGCCCCGCGCCGATGATCCTGACCGGCGGGCGGTGGGTCTCCATGTAGCGCACCTGGATCGGCGAGGTATGGGTGCGCAGCAGATGCTTGCCGTCCGCGAGATAGAAGGTGTCGTGCATCGAGCGCGCCGGGTGGTTCTCCGGCTGGTTCAGGGCGGTGAAGTTGTAGTAGTCGGTCTCGATCTCGGGGCCCTCGGCGACTTCGAATCCCATCGAGCGGAACAGCGTTTCCACGCGCTCCATGGTGCGGACGACCGGATGGTCCCCGCCCATGCCGAGCCCCCGTCCCGGCAGGGTGACGTCGAGCGCCTCCTCCCCGAGCCGCGCCTCGAGCTCACGCGCCTCGATGCGCCTGCGCCGCTCGTGGAGCGCCGCTTCGAGCCGCTCCTTGGCGGCGTTGACGCGGCTGCCGAAGGCCGGCCGCTCGGGCGCCGGCAGCTTGGCGAGTCCCTTCAGGAGCTCCGTCAGCGCGCCGGACTTTCCCAGGTAGCGCGCCTTCGCCTGCTCGAGCTTGGCCGGGTCCTCGACGCTCTCGAAGAGCGCGAGCGCCTCCTTCACAATGGCGTCAACGTCCTGCATGCGCGGAGACCGGGATCGGGAAATCGGGATGGGAGGGCTCGTGAAACCCCGTTCTTGCTTGTGAAAGAAAGGGGCCGCGCGGGCCTCGGCGCGGGCCGGGTGCGTCGGAGCACGCCTCCGGATTGCACGCGCGCCCCAGGCACCGGGCCTCGGGCCCTGCTGCTAGGTGGCGAGGCTCGCCTTGGCCTTTTCGACGAACTTGGAAAACGCCGGCTTGTCGAGGACGGCGATGTCGGCGAGCACCTTGCGATCGACCGCGACTGCCGCCTTCTTCAGCCCGTTCATGAACCGGCTGTAGGTCAGGCCGTGCTCGCGGGCTGCGGCGTTGATGCGCGTGATCCACAGCGCGCGAAATTCGCGCTTGCGGTTGCGGCGGTCGCGATAGGCATACTGGCCCGCCCGCATTACCGCTTCGTTGGCGACACGGAAGACGTTGCCGCGGCGGCCGCGGTAACCCTTGGCCTGCTTGAGGACCTTCTTGTGGGCGGCGCGGGCGATGACGCCGCGTTTGACTCTGGGCATGGCGGCTCTCCTCTAGTACGGGAGCATCGCGCGCACCGCGCGCTGGTCCGAGACGTGCACCCCGGTCGTGCCGCGCAGGTGGCGCTTGCGCTTGGTGCTCTTCTTGGTGAGGATGTGGCGCAGGAACGCTTGGCTGCGCTTGATGCGGCCGCCGGCGAGCTTCTTGAAGCGCTTCGCCGCGGCGCGCTTGGTCTTCAACTTCGGCATATCGAACCTCTTTCCTGTTTTGGCTTAGCGCCGGGTGCCTCGGGAGTTTGCCGCGCCAAGATCCGGCAAACTCCTGGGACTTCAAACCCGGGCAGCTACTTCTTGGCGGCCGCGGCCGCGGGTTCCGCCGCGGCCCTGGAAGCGTGCGCCTTTGCGGGGGCCGCCTTCTTCACCGCCGTCTTGGCGGCGCCTTTCAGCGGCGCTTTCCCGCCCTTCTTGGGCGCCAGCACCATGATCAGCTGCCGCCCTTCCATCTTCGGGTACTGCTCCACCACGCTGTAGGGCTCGAGGTCGGCCTTCACCCGCTCGATCAGCCTCACCCCCAGCTCCTGGTGGGCCATCTCGCGACCGCGAAACCGCAGCGTCACCTTCGCCTTGTCGCCCTCCTCGAGGAAACGCGTCAGGTTGCGCAGCTTGATCCGGTAGTCGCCCTCGTCGGTGCCGGGCCGGAACTTGATCTCCTTGACGACGATCTGCCTTTGCTTGAGCTTCGCCTCGTGCCGCTTCTTGGCCTCGCGGTACTTGAATTTCCCGTAGTCCATGATGCGGCATACGGGAGGCGTCGCCTGCGGCGCGATCTCGACGAGGTCCAGTTCGGCCTCCTCGGCGAGCTTGTTGGCGGCGGCGATGCTCAGTATCCCGATCTGCTCGCCGTTGGCGCCGATGACGCGAACTTCCGGCGCGGTGATCTCGGCGTTGATCCGCGCTTCCTTGTCCTGAGCGATGAATAGTCCCCTGTATCGAGTTCCTGTTACGCCGCGCGCGCGCGCCGGGCCTGCTCCAGCCTCAGCCTGGAGATGAAATCGGCCAGAGTCATCTGGCCGAGATCCTCGCCCTTGCGGGTGCGAACGGCAACCTTTTCGGCCGCCACTTCCTTGTCACCGACGATGACCTGGTAGGGCAGCTTTTGCAAACTATGTTCCCGAATTTTATAGGAAATTTTCTCGTTCCTCAAGTCGGCCTCGGCGCGCAAGCCGGCGCTGGCGAGCTCCTGGGCGACGCGCGCGGCGTAATGCGCCTGATGGTCGGTCACGTTCATCACGACCACCTGCACCGGCGCGAGCCACAGCGGCATCGCCCCGCCATAGTGTTCGACCATGATCCCGATGAAACGCTCGAAGGAACCGAGGATCGCGCGGTGGAGCATGACCGGCACCCGCCGCGAGTTGTCCTCCGCGACGTACTCCGCGCCGAGCCTGCCCGGCATCGAAAAATCGAGCTGCATGGTGCCGCACTGCCAGACCCGCCCCAGGCTGTCCTTCAGGGAAAACTCGATCTTGGGACCGTAGAACGCGCCCTCGCCCGGCTGCAGGTCGTACTTCAGCCCCTTGTGATCGAGCGCGGTCCTGAGAGCGGCCTCGGCCTTGTCCCACTGCTCGTCGGTGCCCACGCGCTTCGGCGGCCGGGTGGAGAACTTGACGAGGATCTCGTCGAAGCCGAAGTCGGCGTAGACCGCCTGCAGCAGGTCGATGAAACCGATCACTTCCGGCTCGATCTGGGCCTCGGTGCAGAAGATGTGCGCATCGTCCTGGGTGAAGCCGCGCACGCGCATCAGCCCGTGCAGCGCGCCCGAGGGCTCGTTGCGATGGCACGACCCGAACTCGGCGAGCCGCAGCGGAAGATCGCGGTAGCTCTTCAGGCCCTGGTTGAAAATCTGCACATGGCCGGGGCAGTTCATCGGCTTCACGGCGTAATCGCGCGATTCCGACTCGGTGAAAAACATGTTCTCGCGGAAGTTGTCCCAGTGGCCCGACTGCTTCCACAACGAGACGTCGAGCACGAGCGGCGTCCGCACCTCGAGATAGCCGTTTTCCGCGAGCACGCGCCGCATGTACTGCTCGATCGTCTGCCAGATCACCCAGCCCTTCGGGTGCCAGAACACCATCCCCGGCGCTTCGTCCTGCGTGTGAAAGAGACCGAGCGCGCGCCCGAGCCTGCGATGATCGCGCTTCTCCGCCTCCTCGAGCCGGAAGAGATAGGCGTCCTGATCCTCTTTCCTGTCCCATGCCGTGCCGTAGATGCGCTGCAGCATCTCGTTCTTCGGGTCGCCGCGCCAGTACGCGCCCGCGACCTTCATCAGCTTGAACACCCTCAACTTGCCGGTGGAGGGCACATGCGGCCCGCGGCACAGGTCCACGAAGTTGTCCTGGCGGTAGAGGGAGATCTCCTCGCCGCCGGGAATCGAAGCGATGATTTCGGCCTTGTAGCGCTCACCCATGTCCCGGAAGAGCTGCACCGCGGCATCGCGCGGCATCACGCTGCGCTCGACCTTGATGTCCCGCCTGGCGATCTCGGCCATGCGTTGCTCGATCGCCGCAAGGTCCTCCGGCGTGAAGGGGCGCTTGTAGGAGAAGTCGTAGTAGAACCCGTCCTCGATCACCGGACCGATGGTCACCTGCGCGTCCGGAAACAGCTCCTTCACTGCGTGCGCGAGCAGGTGCGCGGTGGAGTGTCTCAGGATTTCGAGGCCGTCGCGGTCCTTGCCGGTCACGATCGCGACCGCCGCGTCCGATTCGATCCGACAGGACGTGTCCACAAGCCTGCCGTTCACCCTGCCGGCGAGCGCCGCGCGCGCGAGGCCGGGGCCGATCGCCTGTGCGAGCTCGGCCACGGTGACGGGCTTCTCAAATCGCTTCACCGACCCGTCGGGCAGGCGTATGTCTGGCATACTCGATGCGTGCCGCTGAAAACAATTCCGCGCGTTGAACGGCGAGACACGTCCGTTCGAACGCGCGGAGTCAAACCGGCGCATCGCGTCCGGCTCCCGCGCGTTGAGCGGCGCTCGGCGTCCGTTCGAACGCGCGGAGTTAAACCGGTGCGACGCATCCGGCTTTAACAAATGGTAGGCGCGATTGGAGTCGAACCAACGACCTCATCCATGTCAAGGATGCGCTCTAGCCAGCTGAGCTACGCGCCTGGAGGCTTCGAATTCTAGCGGAATCGCGCCGCTCGTTCAAATAAAATCAGTAGCTTGCAAGGCGAAACCGGGAGGACCCGTGGCTGCTTACGTGATCGTGGAGATGACCGTGACCGACCCGGTCGCGATCGAGGATTATCGCAAGCTCGCGGGCGCTTCGGTCGCCGCCCACGGCGGGAAGTTCCTGGTGCGCGGCGGCAGAATCGAGCGGCTGGACGGGGACTGGAACCCGCAGCGCATCGTCGTGATCGAGTTCCCGGGGCTCGAGCAAGCGCGAGCGTGGCGCTCATCGCCGGAGTATCGCGCGGCGTGCAAGATCCGCGACCGCGCCGCCAGCGCGCGCATGATCCTGGTGGAAGGGACCGCATGACGCGCGCGGCTATCCTGGCGTGCCTCATCGCCTCGATCGCGAGCACCGCGGGCACAGCCGCCGCCCGGGCAGCCGCGCACGATGACATGGTCGAGATCCCGGCCGCGCCGTTCACCATGGGCAGCAACACGGGCCCCGCGGACGAACGCCCGGAACATCGCGTCAGCCTTCCCGCCTTCCGCATCGACCGTTTCCCGGTCACCAACGCGCAGTTCGCGGAGTTTCTCAATGCCGCCGGCTCATTCAATGCCCGGGGGGAGCGGCTTTTCGATTTCGACGATCCCGATGCGCGCGTGCACCGCGTCGGGGATAAGTGGGTCGCGGACGGGGGCTATGAGCGCCATCCCGTCATCGAGGCGAGCTGGGCCGGCGCCCGCGACTACTGCGCGTGGCGTGGCAAGCGGCTGCCGACCGAAGCGGAGTGGGAAAAGGCCGCGCGCGGCACCGACGGCCGGAAGTATCCGTGGGGCAGCGCCGCGCCGGACCGCGCCCGCGCGCGATTTGCGGCCGGATGGAACGAAACCGCCCCGGTCGACGGCTTTCCCGCCGGCGCGAGCCCATACGGCGTGCGGGATCTGGCGGGCAATGCCTGGGAATGGGTGTCGAGCGCCTACCGGCCTTACCCCTACGATCCCAACGACGGCCGCGAACACCCCGCCGCGGGGCCGGTGCGCGCCACGCGCGGCGGCGGGCACGACTCCCCGGCGCAGGAGATCACGACCACCCACCGCGGGCGCAACCTCTCGCGCAATCCCGCGTCGGGGCATCACAATATCGGGTTCCGCTGCGCGAAGTGAGAACCGCTCACCGCCAGGGACGCGAAGCACGCAGAAGACGACCAGACAGTTGAAGAGGTACGATCCAAAAGCGTGTAAATGAGGAAGGCGGCGTAGCCTTCCGGTTGGAAGCTTGACTTCAACCAGCGCCCGGTTAGCGCCGGGGTGAAAGGAGACGCCACCCATGAAAGAGAAGATCACGAGTACGGATCGTGGTACGGCTTTTCTCAGGCCTTTGACGTGAACAGGCAGAAAATTGCCGCAGAGTTGCTCGGTGCGCTCGACGGAGGCAAGACGATCTCTTCGATCGCCGAGCGGCATTCCGGATTTGGCTGGGACGAGGGCTACGAGGTCGCGGCGGAGATTCTGCGGCTGCGACGCGCGCGCGGCGAGAAGACCGTCGGCCGCAAGATCGGTTTCACGAACCGCAACATCTGGGCCGAGTATGGCGCGACTGCGCCGATCTGGGCGCACGTCTACGAGCACACCCTGATATTCGCGGAGCGCGATCGGGCCACGATCGCGCTCAAGGGAGCGGCACGGCCGCGCCTCGAACCCGAGATCGCCTTCCGGCTGAAGGCCCCCCTGCCCGCGGGCGTCACCGATCCTGCGCGCGTGCTGGAGGCGGTCGAATGGCTCGCGCCGAGCTTCGAGATCGTGGACTGCCACTTCGCGGACTGGAAGTTCAGGCCCGCCGACGCGGCGGCTGATTTCTCCTTCCACTGGCGGCTCGTGATCGGCGCCCCGTACCCGGTCGAGCGCGCCGGGATACAGGCGCTCGTCGGCGAATTGCGCGACTGCCGGGTGACGCTCAGGAAAAACGGTCAGGTCGCGGAGCGCGGGGTCGGCGCGAACGCCCTGGGCCATCCGGCGCTCGCGCTCGCCTTCCTCGCCGATATCCTCGCGCGGCAGCCCCGATTCGAGCCGCTGGCGGCGGGTGAGATCATCACCACCGGGACACTCACCGCCGCGATGCCGATCGCCCCCGGTGAGAGCTGGGCCTCCGAGTACAGCGGGCTTCCCGTGACCGGACTGAACCTGCGATTTACGGTCTGAACAACAAATACACAGGATTAACAGGATTTTTCAGGATTTTCAGGATTACTTCATGTCTTGGTGGCTTCAATCCTGTTAATCCTGCTTCTCATCCTGTCAATCCTGTCCATTTTCCTCTTAGCGGCGTGCGGCGCGCGTGACGCCGCGCAGCTCGCGGAGCAGCGCGAGGACGCGTGAGAGCTGGGCAAGGTCGGCCACTTCCAGCGTGAAGCGCATGCGCGCCGCCGCCTCGCTCGCCGCCGAACGGGTGGCGAGGACGCGGATCTTCTCGCGCGCCAGCACGTCCGCGATCTCGCGCGCGAGGCCCGCGCGCTCGGCGGCCTCGATCTCGATGTCCACCGGGAAGGTCGCGCCTCCGCTCTTCCCCCATTCCGCCGTCACCAGCCGGTTATGGTCAAGCCGCCTGACGTTAACGCAGGCCGCGCGATGCACGCTCACGCCGCGGCCACGCGTGATGAAGCCGATGATCGCTTCGGGCGGCGCCGGCTTGCAGCATTTCGCGGGTATCGTGAGCAGCCTGTCCACGCCCACCACCAGGACGCTGCCCTTCCCCCCGGCGGCCTGGGGCCGCGCCGGCGCAGGCGTTCCCTCGAGCACAGGCGCGGCTGGCGCCGGCTCGGCATGCGGGGCGAGCGCGCGCACCGCCTCCTGCAGGTGGCGCGGCCGAATCTCGCCGCGCCCCACTTCCGCGAGCAAGTCGCTCAACTTCGCAAAGTGGAGCCGCGCGGCCAGCTTGTCCAGGCTGAGGCTCGTCAAGCCCTGCCGCTGCAATTCCTTTTCCACGATTGCGCGGCCCTGTGCCGCGGCAGCTTCCTGGTTCTGGCGGTTGAACCACTGCCGGATCTTGGTGCGCGCGGCGGCGCTTCGGGCGTAGCCCAGCTCCGGGTTCAACCAGTCGCGGCTCGGGCCGCCCTGCTTCGCGGCCAGGATTTCGACCCGCTGGCCGTTCGCAAGCCGGGTGTTGAGCGGCACCATCGCACCGTCCACCTTCGCGCCGCGGCAGCGGTGCCCGAGCTCGGTGTGCACGTGATACGCGAAATCGACCGGGGTCGCGCCCTTGGGCAGGTCGATCACTCTTCCCTGCGGCGTCAGCACGTAGATCGTGTCCTCGAACAACCCGGTGCGGAACTGCTCGGCCAGCTCCCCGGCATCCCCCGCCTCGTGCTTCCATTCGAGGATTTGGCGCAGCCATGCGATCTTGCGGTTGTAGCCCGGATCGAGGCGCGATCCCTCCTTGTAGCGCCAATGTGCCGCGACACCGAGCTCGGAGTGCTGGTGCATCTCGTGCGTGCGTATCTGTACCTCGAGCGCCTTGCCTTCCGGGCCGATCACCGCGGTATGCAGCGAGCGGTACTCGTTGCTCTTCGGTTTCGCGATGTAGTCGTCGAACTCCTTCGGGATCGGTGTCCACAGGTTGTGCACAAGCCCCAGGGCCGCGTAGCAATCCTTGCTGTCCTCGACGAGTACTCGAACGGCCCTCACGTCATAAAGTGATTCAAAATCAATAGCTTTTTTCTTCATCTTCTTGTAAATACTGAAGATATGCTTGGGCCGTCCGGTGACCTCCGCGCGAACGCCGGCGCGGGCGAGCTCGCCCTTCAACTGGGCGATGACATTCTCGATGTAACGCTCGCGGTCCGCGCGCTTCTCGTCGAGCTGGCGGGCGATCTGCTTGTAGATTTCCGGCTCGAGGATGCGGAAAGCGAGGTCTTCCATCTCCCACTTGAGCTGCCATACCCCGAGCCGGTTGGCAAGCGGCGCGAAGATGTCGTGCGTGAGCCGCGCCGTCTCGCGCCTGGGCTCGCTCGCCTCGCAGTGGGCGATGTGACGCAGCTCCTGCGTGTGGTCGGCGAGCTTCACCAGCACGACGCGGATGTCCTGCACCATGGCGAGCAGCATCTTGCGCAGCGCTTCGAGCTGGGCCGCCTGCTCGCCCGCCCTGACCCCGGCGCGCGAAGGGCTCGCAAGCGCGCCGATCTGCCCCATGCGCGAGACGCCCTCCGTCAGCTCGGCGATGGCCGGGCCGAAACGCTCCCGCAGCACCGGCGCGCCTGCCAGCCCGAGACTCTGGCCGTGAAAGAGCAGCGCCGCCGCGAGCGCTTCGTGGTCGAGCCGCAGCTCGGCGAGGATCGCCGCAGTCCCGAGCGCGTGCGCCAGCACCGGCTCCCCGCTGGATAATCGCCGCTCGCGGTAAAGCGGTGCGGCGAACTCGAGAACCCGCCCGAGCGCTTCCCGTTCCGCGGGCGAATAACCCTCACCGACACGGGCAAGCCACTCCGCGGCATCCGGTTCAGGCTGCGGCATGACCAGTTTGAGCTTGGAGGTGCTAACCATTGGCAGGCGTCACGGTCCCGGGACGGAAGATGGGGTCATTAGCAACAACCCTAAAGAGCCGCCCTTTCCGATATTGGTTCCCGGCCTTACGGGAGGTGAAATTCTACTCGGATAGAATACCCGCGACCGGGAGGCTGGGCCGTCTTGCGAATCGAGTGCAGCCAATGCGCCATCCGTACACTGCGTGCCGATGACGCCACCGCGATTGCGCGCCACGCCAACAATCCCAACGTCTCCCGCTGGCTGCGGGACATCGTTCCCTATCCTTACGCGATGGCGGATGCGCAGGCGTGGATCGCGGGCGCGCTGGCAGCCAGGCCGCAGTCCACGTTCGCAATCGAGGTCGGCGGAGAAGCGGTCGGCGCCATCAATTACATCCCGGGCGAGGACATCGAGCGCTATTCGGTCGAGATCGGCTACTGGCTCGGCGAACCGTTCTGGGGCCGGGGCATTGCCACCGCCGCCGTGAAATTGTTCTGCGATTACTGTTTCACCGAGCTCAATCTGCTGCGTCTCTACGCGCTGCCCTTCGGCGACAACCCGGGATCCCTGCGCGTGCTCGAGAAAGCCGGCTTCACGCGCGAAGGCGTGCTCAAGGCCGCGGTCGTCAAGCGTGGCGTGGTGCACGATTACGTCATCTATGCCCGGATCAATCCGCACTGGAAGCCGCCGGCCGACCTCAACGCGGAATGATGAGTGCAGAACGACGAACGAAAGGCTTTCTTGTGCTGTGAGCTTTTCGCTCATCATTCATCACTGTGGATTCTGCACCGGGAACTCTTCCGGGTCCGGCACCGGGTCATCCGAGAGCGGCGTCTGCCAGTAGCGCCGGTAGAGCGCCCGATACGGCGTCACCTTGATCCCGCCTTCCGCGCCGATCGCAATCGTCACCGCCCCGTCGCGGTCGGTGCGGTAGGTCCGCGCGCCGAAGTCCCGGTAGCGGCCCACGATCTCGCGGTGCGGGTGGCCGAAGCGGTTGCGGTAGCCCACCGGAAAGACAACGATGCGGGGACCGACGGCGCGCACGAAATCGCGGACCGAGGAGGTGCGGCTTCCCTGATGCGGCGCGATCAGCACATCCGCAGGCAGGGCGGCGCGCGCGCGGCGCACGAGCTCCTCCTCGGACCGGCGTTCGATATCTGCCGGCAGCAGCACGCGCCCGCCGCGGGCCTCGATTCTCAACACGCAGCTGCGGTCATTATCCCTGACGGAGCGGTCCTCGTAGCTCTCGCGCGTCGGATGCAGCACCGCGAACCGCACCCCGTCCCACTCCCAGCCCTGTCCGGCGTGGCAACGGAAAGCCTGCTCGGCGAGCAGCGGTAGCGGATCCAGATCGGGCAGGGAGGACAGCACCCACCCGACCGGCAGCGCCTCCAGGACCGAGGCCGCTCCTCCCCTGTGGTCGTCGTCATCGTGGCTCACAACCATACCCTCGAGGCGCTCGACCCCCGCCCCGCGCAGGTACGGCACGATGATTCGGCTGCCGCTGTCCGCGCCCGAACGGTACGCCGGCCCGGTATCGTAGAGCAGCGCGTGCCGCGCGGTGCGCACCACGGCGGAGACGCCCTGCCCCACGTCGAGCACGACGACTTCAAGCTCGCCCGCGGCGAGCGGTGCGGGCGCCACCGCAAAGAGCGGCAGCAGTCCCGCCACGCCCAGCCAGCGGGCGGGCAATCCCCGCGGGCCGAGGAGCCAGACGAGCGCCGCCACCGCGGCGAGCACGGTCCACGCCGGCGGCGCACGCTGCTGCCAGACCGCTTCGGGCAGCGCGCTCAGCGCCTCCAGCAACACCATGCACCAGGCCGTCACGCCGTGCGCGAGCTCGAGCACGAAATCGAAAGGCACCGCCACCCCGATCAGGGCGAGGGGCGCCACGAGCAGGCTCACGACGGGAATGGCGATGGCGTTGGCGATCGGCGAAACCAGGGAAACCTGCTGGAACATTGCAAGCAAGGGCGGGATCAACGCCAGCGTCACCGCCGCCTGCACCCGGATCCAGCTTGCGAGCCAGTGGGCGGGGCCGACGCGCCCGGTCGAGACGAACATGATGACCGCCACGGCGCCGAACGAGAGCCAGAAGCCCGGCGCGAGCACCGCCCAGGGATCGAGCAGCACCACGATAAAAAGCGCCACGGCGAGCACCGCCGAGGCCGATTCCGTCATGCCCAGCCACAACGCGGCCGCCACCACGGCCAGCATGTAGACCGTGCGCTGGGCGGGTACGGCGAAACCCGCAAGCAGCGCGTAACCGAACGCGGCAGCAAGCCCGGCGAGGATGGCGGCCTTCGGTGCAGGCAACGCGAGGGCGAGGCGCGGACTGCGCCGCCACAGCCCGTAGGCAGCCGCGAACACGAGGCCGGAGACCATGGTGACGTGCAGCCCCGAGATGCTCATCAGGTGATTCACGCCGGTGCGGGTGAACGTCTGCCACTGCTCCGGGGGGATCGCGCGCTGGTCGCCGATGGCGAGCGCCGCGATCACGCCGGCATACGGAGCATCCGCCAGCGCCGTCTGGATTCGGGTGCGGACCGCGTTGCGGGCGCGCTCGACCCAGTACTTCGGTTCGTGCACCATCGCGGCGACCCGGAAGTTGCCGCCCTTCGGCCGGACATAGCCCGTTGCGCGCAGGCCGCGCTCGAGGAGCCACGCCTCGTAGTCGAACCCGTGCGGGTTGGCGGTGCCGTGCGGGCGCCGCAATCGCACAGTGAGCTGCCAGCGCTCCCCGGCGTTCACCACCGGGAAGGTCACGGGCCCGCCGTCGCGCGCGAGACCGCCCCACCACGACAGCACGACGTGCTGCGGCACGCGCGCATCGGGGGTCAGCACGCGCTCGACGTCGAATTCGAAGCGCACGCCCCGCTCATGAGCCTGCGGCAAGCTCGCGACGACACCGACGACGCCGATGTCGCGCGCCTCCCATTCGACCGGCAGCGCGTCGGCCAGGCGCAGCTGCGCCCACCACGCTGCCCAGGTGAAGCCGAGCGCGAAGCAGGCGCACTTGACGAGCGCTTCGCGCGCAAACCGCGGCATGGGGCCACGGCGACCGGCGAGCCCTGCGACGAGGCCCGCCGCGGCGAGCGCGCACAGCCACCCGGGCTCGGGCAGCGCGGCCTGCTGCTGCATGAGCCACACGCCCGCCACGAAGCATGCAGTATTGAGCCGCATTGGATGGCCGCACCACGAGCCCAGCTCCTCTAACGCTTCATGCGCACAAAGGTGCACCTTTCAGTAGAATGCGGCTCAATCACCCATGCCACGCAAGTTCTTCAGGAAGTTTCTGCCGAGCCACGAAACGATCCGGAGCCACCGGTATATCGCGCGGCTCGGACCGTGGCTGCAGCACCACAACCTGTGGCACTTGCACCGCCGCTCGGTCGCCGGCGGCATCGCGGTGGGACTGTTCGCGGGGCTGGTGCCGGGCAGCAACCCGGTGCAATTCACGGTGGCGGCGCTGCTCGCGATCGTGTTCCGCGTGAACCTCCCGATCGCGGTCCTCGTGACGCTCTACTCCAACCCCTTCACCATCGTCCCGCTCTACATCATCGCCTTCAAGCTCGGCCAGCTCGCGCTGCTGCAGGGCGGCGACGGTCTGCCGCCGCTCGCCTTCGGGCTCGAGGGCAAGGGCTTCATCGAATGGATCCCCGCCGCGCTCCACTGGCTCGCGAGCGTGGGCAAGCCGCTCCTGGTCGGGTTGCCGCTGCTCGCGCTCGCGCTCGCCGCGGCCGGCTATTTCACCGTGGACCTGGCCTGGCAGCTCTACGTGCGCTGCGCGTGGCAGCGGCGGCGCCGGCTGCGCGCCCGGCGCGCCAAGATACCCTGATCGAGGATGAGAACACCGGAATACTGGCCGCAGGCGACGCGCGAGCTGGCGGGCCGCGACGCGGTGCTGGGCGGGCTGATCGCGCGCTTCGAGGGTCTCGCGCTCGGAAGCCGCGGCGACGCGTTCTCGACGCTGGCGCGCGCCATCGTCGGCCAGCAGATCTCGGTCAAGGCGGCGCAGAGCGTCTGGGACCGTCTCTCCGAGCGGCTGGAACGGGTGACGCCCGAATCACTGGCTCGCTCCCGCAAGCCGGCCTTGCGCGGCTGCGGCCTGTCCGGCCAGAAAGCCGGCTACCTGAAGGACCTCGCCCTCAGATTCCTCGACGGAACGCTCGACACGGCGCGCTGGCCCGCGCTCGACGATGAGGCGCTGATCGCCGAGCTCACGCAGGTGCGGGGAATCGGGCGCTGGACAGCGGAGATGTTCCTCATCTTCCACCTGGCGCGCCCCGACGTGCTGCCCCTCGACGACCTCGGCCTGCAGCGCGCGATGAGCCTGCACTACAACCGGGCACGCCCCATCGCGATCCCGAAGATGCGGCGCATCGCGGGCGCGTGGGCCCCGTGGCGCTCGGTCGCGACCTGGTATCTGTGGCGCAGCCTCGACCCGGTGCCGGTCGAATACTAGAACCCGGGAATCGCGAATCGTAAATCGTGAATCGAGAAAACCTCGACTTGAAGGTCGCACCCCGCGATTCACCACTCGCGATTCACGATTCACGGCTGCAAATGACCCACTCCGAGTTCGTCGCCGCGTACGCGCGCGGCGAGGTCAGGGTGGAGATCGACCCGCGGGCAGCGGCGCGTTTCCTCTCGGCGCGACTGCTGCTGCCGTTCGTGATGCTCCCGGTGCTCGGTGCGGGCGTCGCGCTCGCTCTCGTCGGTTGGATCTGGACGGGGCTCACCGTTATCGCGGCCGGCATCATCGTGCCGCGCCTGATCAAGCGTTCGGCACCGCGCTTCGTGTTCCAGCGGGCGCTCGAGGACGCGGCCGTCTACGATGAGGCCACGCGCACGAACGTGCTGCGCGTCATCCCGACCGACTGATTCGTCGTTCGCTTTGCTCGGCGATCTTGGCGGCTCGGCGCTTCAGCTTCTACGCCCGGTGTAGAACGCCATCCATCAGGCGCAACACGCGGTCGGCCCGGGCCGCGATGCCGGGATCGTGGGTCACGATCACGAGGCTCGTGCCGATGCTGCGATTGAGCTCGAGCATGAGCTCGAACACCGCCTCCGCGTTCTGGCGGTCGAGGTTGCCCGTGGGCTCGTCCGCGAGCACGCAGGCCGGGCGCGTCACCAGCGCCCGGGCGAGCGCGGCGCGCTGGCGCTCGCCGCCCGAAAGCTCGCCCGGCCTGTGGGCGAGCCGGGGTTCCAAGCCGACCCGCTCCAGCATCTGCCGGGCTGCGGCGTACGCCGCCTGCCTTTCCATGCGCCGGATGAGCAGCGGCATCGCCACGTTTTCGAGCGCGGAGAATTCCGGCAACAGGTGGTGGAACTGGTAGACGAAGCCGAGCGCGCGGTTGCGCATGATGCCCCGCTCGGTTTCATTCTGCCTGCTGATGTCCTCGCCCAGCACCCGCACCTCTCCCTGCGTCGTCTCGTCGAGCCCGCCGAGCAGGTGCAGCAACGTGCTCTTGCCCGAGCCGGAGGCGCCGACGATCGCGACACGCTCGCCCGCGCCGACTTCCAGGTCCACGCCGAGCAGCACCGGTACCGCGACCGCGCCCTGGTAGAAGGTCTTGTGCACGCCGCGGCAGGCGATCACCGGTAAGGCTGTGTTTTTCGGTTCACTGTTCACCGTTCACCGTTCACTCGTATCTGAGCGCTTCGGCGGGATTGACCTTCGCCGCCCGGTAGCTCGGATAGATCGTGGCGGCGAGCGTCAGCAGGAAAGCGACCGCCGCCGTCGTCACGACGTCCGGCATCTGCAGCTCCGAGGGCAGCTCGGAGATCTGGTACACGTCCTTCGCGAGGAACTTGAAACCCAACAGGTTCTCGATGAACGGGACGACGGTCTCGACGTTCAACGCGAGGGCGACGCCGCCGGCCAGCCCGAGCAGCGTTCCGATGAGCCCGATCGTCGTGCCCTGGATGAGAAAGATCCGGGTGACGCCGCCGGGGCTCGCGCCGAGCGTGCGCAGGATCGCGATGTCGGAGTTCTTGTCCTTCACCGCCATCATGAGGCTGGAAACGATGTTGAACGCCGCCACGGCGATGATGAGCAGCACGATGAGAAACATCATGCGCTTCTCGATTTCCACGGCGCGGAAGAAGTTCGCGTGCTGCTGGGTCCAGTCGGACGCATAGAACTCCGGCCCGAGCGCGCGCACCACGTCGCGCGCCACTGCCCTCGACTGGAAGAGATCCTTCAGCCTCAGGCGCACGCCCGATACCGCGCTCTCGAAGCGGAAGAGCCGCTGCGCGTCCTCGAGGTGCATGAGCGCGAGGCCCGAGTCGAACTCGAAGTGGTCCACGTGGAAGATCCCGACCACCGTGAACTGCCGCAATCGCGGCAGGATGCCGGCCGGCGTCACCTGGCCCTGCGGCGCCACCAGCACGACCTTGTCGCCCACTGCCGCGCCGAGCGCGCCGGCAAGCTCGCGCCCGAGCACGATGCCGAATTCCCCCGCCTTGAGGTTCTCGAGGCGGCCGCTCCTCATGTTCTTGCCGATCTCGGCGACGAGCTCCTCGCGCTCGGGCAGAATGCCGCGCACGAACACCCCGCGCACCGCGGACCCGTGGGTGAGCAGGCCTTGCGCGGTCACATACGGCGCCGCGGCTACCACTTCCGGATGACGGGCGGCTTCCGCCGCAACACGCTCCCACCCGCTAAGCTTGCCGCCGGCGGCGCTTACCTGCACGTGCGAGGCCACCGCGAGTATCCGCGTCCGGATCTCCCGCTGAAAACCGTTCATCACCGACAGCACGGTGATCAGCACCGTCATGCCGAGCGCGATGCCGACGATGGAGATCGCCGAAATGAACGAGATGACGCGCGTGCGCTGCCGCGAGCGCGTGTAGCGCATGCCGATGAAGAATTCGTACGACAAGCGGCCCCTTTTCTTGTTGCGCGCACCGCGGCGCGCGTTGACCGCCGCTATTCTGACACAAGCAGGAATTTGCCGGCCTGCGGGCCGGCAAATTCCCTACAATCTGCATCGTGGACTGCCACGTGCTCGTTCCCGACTTGTTCTGGCCCGCGGCCGCGGGCGCCGAACCCTACAGCGGCCTCGAACTGCCGGCGCTGGAAACGCTGCTCGCGCGCGGGCGGGGACGGAGAACCGCAGGCGCGTCGCTCGAACGCTGGCTCGCGACCGCGTTCCGCGTCGCGTCCGGCCGCGAACTGCCGCTCGCCGCGCTCGCGTTGCGCGGCGATGGCGGAGAACCGGGCGCTGACTGGTGGATGCTGGCGGATCCCGTCCACCTCGAGCTGCACGCGGGGCGCTTCGTGCTCGCCGACGCCTCGCGCCTTGCGATCACCGCGGACGAGGCGCGCCAGCTCACCGGCGCGCTCAACGCCCATTTCGCTCCCGATGGCATTTTTTTCCTCGCGCCCCGGCCGCAGCGCTGGTACGCGCGCGTCGCAGCGCCGCCACGCGTCGCGACCACGCCCACCACGGAGGTGGCCGGCCGCGACATCGAGCGCTTCCTGCCGGAGGGCGAGGACGCTGCCCGCTGGCGCAGGTTCATCAACGAGGCGCAGATGCTCATGCACGGGCACCCGTGCAACGAGGCCCGCGAGGCGCGGGGCGAGCTCGCCGTCAACAGCGTGTGGTTCTGGGGCGCGGGCCGCGAAACACGGCTCGGCGCGGGTGCGCCTTACGCCGGGATCTGGAGCGACCACCCGCTCGGCGCCGGCCTCGCTCGCGCGAGCGGCATCGCGGCGCACCCCCTGCCCGATTCCGGCGCCGCCCTCGTGCGAAGCGCGAGTGGCGGAGAGCGCTCCCGCACCCATCTTGTCCTCCTGCCCTCGCCGCCCGGCGCCGCGTACGGCGACATCGCGGCCTGGCGCGGGGCGGTGGCTGCGCTCGAGGGACGCTGGTTCAGCCCGCTCGTGGCCGCCGTGCAGGAAGGCGCGCTCGATCGAGTCGCCCTGCACGGCCTCGGTCGGGATTTCGGCGTGCGCGCCGAGTATTCGCGGGCCGACCGCTACAAGGTGTGGCGCGTGCGGCGGCGGCTTCACGCCTACGCCCGATAGCAGCCTGTCGCGCTCGGCGGTTCGACAGGCTGCTGTCAGCAGAACCGCCTTAAGATCGATGACTGCAGACCGAACGACAGCTCCTCGCCGCCCGTTTACAATGAAAGCGGACTCGATCTCGCGCATGTTCCGCCCCGGGTTGTTGCTTTCTTTCAGGCGTTCTTGCCTCAGGAGCTTGTCGGTCCGAAGACCGACAAACTCCTAGCGCCATGCCCGCCATCCTCACCCGCAGCGCCCCGCCCTCCGTCGTCGAGCGGCTGGTGAGCGAGGGCGTGCACCCGCTGCTCGCCAGGGTCTACGCCGCGCGCGGCGTCACCTCCGCGGACGACCTCGGGGCCGGCTTCGAGCAACTGGCCGTGCCCGACGCCATGCTCAATCTCCGCGAGATGGCCCGAGTGCTGGCCGACGCCATTGCCGCGCGCAGGAAGCTTCTCATCGTCGCCGACTACGACGCTGACGGCGCCACGGCGTGCGCGCTGGGAACGCGCGCGCTGCGCGGCTTCGGCGCCGGCGTCGATTACCTGGTGCCCAACCGCTTCGAGTACGGCTATGGCCTCACCCCCGAAATCGCGCGCCTCGCCCGCGAGCGATGCCGGCCCGACTACCTCATCACGGTGGACAACGGCATCTCGAGCGTGGAAGGCGTGGCCGAGGCGAATCGCCTCGGCATGAAGGTGCTCATCACCGATCACCATCTGGCCGGCAGCCGCCTGCCCGAGGCGGCCTGCATCGTGAACCCCAACCAGCCGGGCTGCGCGTTCCCGAGCAAGCACCTCGCGGGCGTCGGCGTGATGTTCTACCTGATGCTCGCGCTGCGAGCCGAGCTCCGCGAACGCGGCGCGTTCACCGTAAGGCAGAAGGAAGGCGAACCCGGGTCATCCTTCATGCCTCATCCTTCATCCTTCAGCGGCAACAGCGAGCCGAACCTCGCCGAGCTGTTGCCGCTGGTGGCGCTCGGCACGGTCGCCGACGTGGTCGCGCTCGACCACAACAACCGCATCCTGGTGCGCCAGGGCCTTGCCCGCATCCGCGGCGGCCGGATGCAGCCCGGCGTCGCCGCGCTCTTCGAGGTGGCCGGGCGCGACGCCCGGTGCGCCGGCACGCGCGAGCTCGGCTTCGTGGTCGCGCCGCGCCTGAACGCCGCCGGGCGCTTGACCGACATGGCGCTCGGCATCGAGTGTCTCGTGACCGACGATCACGGGCGGGCGCTGCGGATCGCGCGCGAGCTCGATCGGCTCAACCGCGAGCGGCGGGCCATCGAATCCGGCATGCAGGACGAGGCGCTCGCCGCCGTCGAGGCCCAGGACTTCGGCGACAGCTACACGCTGAGCCTGTTCGATCCCGCCTGGCACCAGGGGGTGATCGGCATCGTCGCCGGACGGATGAAGGACCGCCTTCACCGGCCGACGATCGCTTTCGCGCGCGGAGCCGAGGGCGAGGTCCGGGGCTCGGGGCGCTCGATCCCGGCCCTGCACCTGCGCGACGCGCTCGACCGCGTGGCGGTGCGCCATCCGCGCCTGATTCTCAAGTTCGGCGGCCACGCCGCGGCGGCGGGGCTCACCCTGCGCGAGGCCGACTTCGGGCGCTTTCGCGACGCGTTCGAGGAGACGGCGCGCGAGCTGCTCTCGCCCGCCGACCTGGAACGCGTGATCGAAACCGACGGCAGCCTGGCGGACGAGGAGGTCTCGCTCGAGGCGGCGCGGTCAATCGAGGCCGGCGTCTGGGGCCAGGGCTTCCCGCGCCCGTCGTTCCGCGATTGCTTCGATGTCATCTCCCAGCGCGTCGTCGGCAGCGGTCACCTCAAGCTGAGGCTCGCGCGCGCCGGCCGGCAATTCGACGCCATGCTCTTCGGCGCTTCCGGACCGCTGCCGCCGCGCATCGAGGCGGTCCACCAGCTCGGCGTCAACGAGTACCAGGGCCTCGCCTCCGTGCAGCTCACCATCGAGCACTGGCAGCCCGCGGGGGACTGACGCTTCCCGTTGTGCCTAGTGGTCTGACCCCTAAGGCTCCCCTGGCAGCCCGCGGGGGACTGACGCTTCCCGTTGTGCCTAGTGGTCTGACCCGTAAGACTCCATCCCCTATCCCCTATCACTTATCACGCTTTACGGTAACAAGGCGCGCAGCGCCTTCACCCGCTCCGTCCCCGCCGCGATCATCAGGTTCCACTCGCTCGCCGAGGTGATGAACCGCGCGCCGAGCTGGATCACGTGCGGCAGGCTCTTCACCGCGTCGCCGCCGGTGAGGCCGCCGACGCCGGCGTGTTTGCCGTGCGCGCGGCAGGCTTTCACCACGCGCTCGACCGCCGCCATGACATCGGGGTGCGCCAGCTCGCCGGGGTGCCCGAGGTCGGTCGAGAGATCGTTGGTGCCGATGTGCACGACGTCCACCCCCGGCACGGCGGCGATCGCCTCGATGTTGTCGATCGCGGCCCTGCTCTCGACCATGAGGATCAGCAGCGCCGCTTCGTTGAACGCCTTGCGCATCTCGGCCGCCGGCAAATTGCGGTAGGCGAAGTGCGCCCAGCTTCCAAACGCGCCGCGGTTGCCGACGGGCGGGAACTTGCACGCCGCGACGGCGTTCCTCGCGTCCTCGACGGTGGCGACCTCGGGCATGATGATGCCGAGCGCACCATTATCGAGCATGCGCAGCGCCGCCGCGTAGTCCTTCTCCGGCACCCGCACGAGCGGCGCCACGCCGACGTTCATCGCGGCGACCGCCATCTGCGAAACCTCGTGTTCCGGGATCACGCCGTGCTGCAGGTCGAAGAACAACCCGTCGAAGCCGCAAGTCTTCGCCGCGAGCGCGATGTCCACCGTGCGCGCGTGGCGGATCATGAGGGTCAAGCCCAGCTCGCCCTTGCGCAAGCGCTCGGCGAGGGGATTGACCAGAAGCGCTGCAGGTGCCGAATTCAAAGCGTTCTCCTTTTTGAACTTTGGAGCAGTTCGTCGTGGCGCTACTCGATGCGCAATCTTTCGGCCAACCCGAGTTCTTGAAGAATCTGCCGAAGCTCTGTTGCGAGAGCCGCTGCGTTGTCTGCCTTGACCGCCACCGAGAACTCCAGGCCGATCGTCAGTTCCGAGCCTGAGCGCAGCTTGGGAAGGATTTTCGTCCCGAGACGGTTCCAGATCTCGGGGGGAACCGTGCCGACGAGGCGAAGCGTCTTCGTCGTGGCGCCGGGTGCGGGTTCCGGGCCGGGGCCGGACTCCGGCCCAATCGGGGGTACAGGGGCAGGCTCAGGCTGAGGCGGCGGGGTGAGAATTAGTCCCGCGCCGCTTCTGAGCGCCTGAGCCTTGTCTTTCCTGAGCAAAAACACGCCCGTGTCGAAAGCCACCTCGTCCGGCGTCACCAGTTCCGTGAACCATACCCGCTCGTAACTCCCGTCGGGTCGCGTACCAGATGCCAGCCCAAATTCCCCTTTGCCCACGAATTCGACGATCTTGCCCTTGAGCGTCGCGTCAGGATCAATCAGCCGCGTGAGGGAGCCATTCAGAAAGCTCTGCCTCAGGCTCGCGAGCGGCCACGCCCCGGAATCTTTCAGCGCGGGCGGCCAGTTGCGCTCGATATACCCAGCACCGACCGATTCGTTGAGGAGCGCATTGGATTTGAGCATGCTTACGACTCTGCCGCAGAGCGTCTCGGTGCTGGAGGAGTGTCCCGCGCCGAGGTCGATCTGTTTGAGTCCGTCCGTCTCCTGCGCATCTGCGACGACGGTATACCGGTAGTCGCCCCAGACTTGCTCCTTCGCCGCTTCTTCCGCGTCGCGCAGCCTTGACTGAAGCTCCGCGCGATCACTCTTTTCGAACTCGCCGCCAAGCGTTCCCTCCGCTACCTCGCGCGCGACGCGCCGCCACGCGAGCATTAGCTCCACTCTCTCGCGGAGATCGCGTCCGGGCTTTTTCAGGCACCACACGAGCGCGCCAGGATACAGTCGGGGCGACTTGCCCCTGCTGCGTGTCCACTCCGCAAGCTGCTTACGAAGCGCGCCGCCGCCCGACCACTCGTGCTCGGGGTCAGCCACAACCAATGTGAGGCGCGGCGTGTCGGGGATGTCGGAGCTTTCGCGCGGAAAGGACACGATGGGAGCGCTCGCGCCGCGGCGGAATTCGTCCTCCACCAGTTTCCGAAGGGCTGGCTTGATTTCGGTTTCTTCGTCGAGCGACGCACGGCGGTCGCTTACCACCTTCCGCATCGTCGGCTGATAGCCGATGCGGAAGCCATCGGAGCCCGCCTTGCGGATGAAGTAGGAACGGTCCTCGAGCGCAAGCGCGGCGGTATCAATGGAGGTCGTATCCAGCTCGGGTTCGCCGAGGGCGAACCGCAGCTCCGGCAGGTGCGCCACCTTGTCCGTCTGTCCGCCCGAGGATTCGAAGAGGATCGCGGTTCCCACGCGTCGGTGGATATCCCGAAGCGGCCCCTTGGTGTCGGCGTCGAGCGCCTTCGCGTGCGCCTGCTCGCCGGCGATGTCCGTGTCGATCGCGGCAACCAGGCGCGATTCCCCGAGTTGTCCGAGCACTACGCTGCGGAATCCTGGCTCCGCGAGCGGCGCCGAGCCAAGCGTGATCAACGGCTCTGTACGGGCCTTACGGAACGCATCCTGCGCTGCGAGCGAGATCCATTGAGCGAGCATCGCCAGAGTGCCCCGGGTCTGCTGGTACTGCGGCAGCGCCTGCCACTTGCGCTGAAAGACGGACAGCGTGGCAGGATGGAACGGATAGCACGCGTCGAAGCGCCGCTGCAGGAATTCTCGCGCCTTTGCCTCGGTCGCCGCGGAGTCCACTGCAGTCCATTCGGGCGGAAGCTGCGCGCGCCGCTCGAAGCACCAGTCGCCGAAGGCCCGGGCGATATTCTTGCGGATCTTATCGCTTCCCAGGTCTTCGAAAAGCCGACGCCGGACGACCTCGCTTATCTCAGCTTCATCGTTCACCATGAGCTGCTTTGCGACCCGGCCAACTTCCTTGCAGATCAGGTCCTGCCAGCGCAGTTCCCAATCGTCCATTTCCGGCTTGCTTTGCGGGAGGCTGACGACAGCCGTGCAGCACGTCGTGGCTGTCATTGACCGCACAACGTTCGCAAGGAAACTGCGAAAGGCCGCCGGGCGGTCACTTTCCCGGTTGCGGCTCAGGTAGTTGAGCACCTCATCAAACAGAAGCAGGACGGAGCCTCCTGCTAACTCATACAAACGCCGCAGCGCATCCGTGCCCGGTGGCGTCGTCCGGGCATCGGGACCCAATGCCTGAACCCCTTGGTTACCCGCGAGCTGGCGTGCAATATCAATCCACGGGTTCTCCCGCCCCTCGCGCGGATCCCAGGCATTGCCCACGAAGACGGCAACCCGCGCAGCCGGCACTGAACCGAGCCCCGCTTCACGCAGGAGATCGGATACGCCCGTCAATCCGGATGCCTTGTCCCCGTTGCGCGCCAGGTGGTACAGCGCAGTCAGCGTGTGAGTCTTGCCGCCGCCGAACTGAGTGATGAGCGTGAGGACCGGGGCGGTGTTGTCCGTCTTGCCCGAAAGCCGTCGCAGCACCATTCCCGCGTGCTCGCGCAGCGCACGCGTGAAGCAGGTGCGCGCGAAGAACTGCTCCGGCTTCTTGTAGTCGTCCGGCGCCGTCCCGGCTACCACCTGCTCAAGAGCGATGGCGAACTCGTCCGGGTTGAACGAGCGGCCTTCCCGGACTTCTTTCCGCGGGGTTGCCACCTTATACCAAGGCTCCATATGTCAGCCTTTTGCTGGAGGATAGGCAATGCGAACCCGGCCAGCGCGCACCGTGACGATGGCGTGCTTCTCCAGGTCAGCTGCGTGGCGCGCGAGCAGGTCGGCGACCAGCGCAATGCGCCGTTCGGCGGGCACGTCCGGCAAACGGACCAAACCACAGTGGGGAATATCTTCAGCAAAAACGAGTTGACCGAAATCGGTGTCAATGGTAATCAGGACACGCCGCTCGTCGGCGGCGAGCTGCAACAGCGCACGGTCTCCCGGATCGGCGCCCCGCTCGCGCGATTCGGCGACGTCATGACCTTGTTCCCGCAACCACCGCGCCAGCCGCACCCCGGCGCAACGGTCGACCAGGAACTTCATTCTCAGCTCACCCGCACCGCGTCGAGCGAATCGTTAGCGATGACGGCGTGCGCGTAGGCGAGGCACGCCTGGATGTCATCCTTCGTCAGGTCCGGATAGTCGGCAAGGATGGCGTCTGCCGTCTCGCCTTGCGCGAGCAGGCTAAGAATCAGCTCCACCGAAATCCGCATGCCGCGGATGATGGGTTTTCCGCCGAAGATTTCGGGGTTGACCGTGATCCGCCTCAAAAGCTCCTGTTCGTTCATGATCGGCTCCGGGGAAGACTCTGTAACGTGGATTTTAGCGCGGAACCGCCAGCAGCATGGCGTCCAGCAAACGCTTTTCCTCGCTCCCCCTCGGACAGAGCACCGTGAGGGCGTTGGCGAGGCGCTCGAATTCGGGACCGCGGTCCTTCTCGGCCTTGAGGAGCGCCCGCAGTGCGTTCGTGCGGCCGCCGGCCTGGAGCAGCATCGCCGCGTGGACGCGGTCGAGCGTTGTCGGGGGGGCGCCACCTCAAGCCGAGTCAACCAATTTTTTCTTCTGCGAAGGAGTCCATACCGGACCGCGCTGATACTCGGCGTTGACCACTAACATTTGCTGAGACTTCAGGTCAAGCAAGTCCTTTACCGTCAGATCGTCCAGGGCGGCCTTCATATTCTCCCCTCATCTAACTGACGACAGCCCTTGGATCGACTGCCAGAGGAGAACCTTAGAACCTTAGGGGTCAGACCACTAAGAAAATTCTTGAAGCGGATCAACGCTCTTAAATGCTTAGTGGTCTGACCCCTAAGAGGGCGCTAAGAAAATTCTTGAAGCGGATCAACGCTCTTAAATGCTTAGTGGTCTGACCCCTAAGAGGGCGCGCGCAGCGGAAACGCGGCTGCTCGACTGCCGTCGGCCGCGGATTTCACGATCTGGGGCTTCAAGCGCCGGGTCATCGAGCGCGAGACGCGCCGCTGTATGTCCTCGTTGCGCCCGTGCAGGGTCGCGTTCGTCGGCTCGACCAGCTCGAGCAGCGAGCGGAAGCTGTGCCGGAATCCATTGTGCGGCGTGGCGGTCAGCAGAATCAGCGCGCGGGATGCCTCGCGCAGTTTCGGACCGAGGCGCGTCCGCGCGGTGGAATACGGATTCGCGGCGGTGCCGGATTCGGCAAGGTAATGCGCTTCGTCCACGACGATGACGTCCCAGGGATGCGCCAGCGCGGCGGCGTTGATCTCGCGGCGCTTGAGGTACTCGGTGGAGGTGATGACCCGATCGAAATAGGCCCACGGTTGCAGCCCTTCGGAAAGTTCCGTTTGGGCTCTCTCGAGCGCCGCGGAGTTCTCGATCGGTCGGAACTCCAGGTTGAACTTGTCGTGCATTTCGTCAATCCACTGCGGGATCAGCCCCGGCGGAACCACGATCAGGATGCGATTCCCGATGCCGCGCGCGATCAGCTCAAGGAGGCAGATACCAGCCTCGATAGTCTTGCCGAGGCCAACATCGTCAGCGATGAGCAAGCTGCGTCGTGGACCGGCGAGCACCCGCGCGAGCGGCGCGAACTGATACGGCTCAGGAGAAATGCGACCGGCGACGAAGGCGGCGTACCGGCCCCCGGGTGGCGTCTGCACGCGAAGGGCGTCGTGCAACGATCGCCACACACCAAATGGAGTCAGCGAACGCTTATCGAGGGACGGTGCGGCTTCCGTGAGAGGCACGTACTCATCAGGAGGGCAAAGTACCTCTACCAAGTCCCCGGATTCGGGATCTTCGAGATGAAATCGCGTGCGCGCGCCCAGCTGAACCTGCTCGCGCACCCGCCAAGCCTGACCTCGAAGGAGAACTCTCTGCAAGGCACACTCCTAACGCTCTGGGATGCGCAGATTCTACCTGCCTTTTCAGGCAATGCTCTCCGACCGCGAACCGTTCTACAGCTCACATTTCGAATTCAAAGCGCCAAACCAAGACACTGTATTATTCCGTAGAGAAGCCCGAGTCTTCGCTGAACGTGCCAGCTGCTCGAAGAAGGAAAACTCAGGGACAAAAACTCAGGGACAGACCACGTTGTTTCGCAGCGCATCGGCCATCTGCCAAAGCTGTGTTTCGTAGCCGACGTTCGCGCCGTTACTCTTGGATTTTTCGGCGGTCTTTCGAGCCATCGTCCCTCCCCATCCAGAATGATACGGTGACCAGTTAGCGGTGGCCAGTCAGAAACCGCAGGTCACGGATTTTGAATTTGGGGCCCCTGTTCGCCGCCGAGCAGCGCAGGGAACAGAAATCCGGGACAGACCCAAACCCCGGGTCTGTCCCGGTTTTCTGCGGCGAACCGGGGAACCCCTTTCTTTGGGGGCGCAAAGAAAGTCACCGGGCGCCGCGAGGCGACCGTATAAGAAAGAAATGAAGGCTGGAAACCCCGCCTCACCCTCAGGCAGGAGGGGAGCCTATTGCGTGGCGAATCACGATTCACGAATCACGCCGTTGCCCGTACGGGATGCCGACCAAAGGCGTGCCTTCGGCCGTCGGCAACAATGGGCCCCCTCCCCACGGTATAATTGCGCAATTTCAGGACCCGCCATGGAAGCCGAACAAGTCAACGCCATCGCCAAGCGGCTGCACGACGCGGAGAGCCGCACCCGAGATCTCTGGAGGTATCTTTGACATCGAGGCCAAGAAAGCGCGTCTCGAGATCGTCAAGAAGGAATTCGAGGATCCCAATATCTGGGCCGACAAGAAGCGCGCCGGAGAGCTGGGCAAGGAAAAAAAGCAGCTCGAGTCGGTCGTTGGCACGCTGTCAAGCACCGCGAACTCCCTGAGCGAGTCGCTCGCCCTCTTCGAACTCGCGCGCGAGGAGCGCGACGAAGCGACACTGGAGGCCATCGCCGAAGACGCCGCCAGGCTGGAGAAGACCGTCTCGGATCTCGAATTCAAGCGGATGTTCTCGAATCCGCTCGATCCGAACAGCTGCTTCCTCGATATCCAGGCGGGCTCCGGCGGCACGGAAGCGCAGGACTGGGCGCAGATGCTCGAGCGCATGTACGCCCGTTACTGCGAGCGCAAGGGCTTCCGCGTGCAGCTCCTCGAGGAGTCGCCCGGCGAGGTCGCCGGCATCAAGAGCGCGACCCTCAAGGTGACGGGGGACTATGCCTACGGGCATCTGCGCACCGAGACGGGCGTGCACCGCCTGGTGCGCAAGTCGCCGTTCGACGCGAGCCGGCGCCGCCACACCTCGTTCGCCAGCGTGTTCGTGTACCCGGAGGTCGACGAGACCATCGAAATCGACGTCAACCCGGCGGACCTGCGGGTGGACACCTTCCGCGCCTCGGGCGCCGGTGGCCAGCACGTGAACAAGACCGACTCGGCGGTCCGCATCACGCACCTGCCGACCGGCATCGTGGTGCAGTGCCAGAACGACCGCTCGCAGCACCGCAACCGGGCCGAAGCGATGGCGATGCTGAAGTCACGCCTCTACGAGCTCGAGGCGAGGAAGCGCGAGAAGGAGAAGCAGGCGCTCGAGGAGGCGAAGACCGACATCGCCTGGGGCCACCAGATCCGCTCCTACGTGCTCGACCAGGCGCGCATCAAGGATCTGCGCACCGGCATCGAAATCGGCAACACCCAGGCGGTGCTCGACGGCGACCTCGACGATTTCATCGAGGCGAGCCTCAAGCAAGGCTTATAGGACCCCAGCTCGCACGGCGATCGCCATGTCAGACAACCCGCGGGACCCCTCCCGACCTGCCGAACCCGGAACGGCGCACGAACGCGAGAAGCTGGTGGCCGAACGCCGCGCCAAGCTGAAGGCGTTGCGCGAGAACGGCTTTGCCTACCAGAACGACTTCGAGCGCCAGCATCTCGCGGCGGACCTCGTGGAGAAGCACGGGAACGCCGAGCGCGACACGCTCGACCTCAACGCGGTCATGGTCAAGGTCTCGGGCCGCCTCATGCTCAAGCGGACGATGGGAAAGGTCACTTTCGCCAACATCCAGGACATGAGCGGCCAGATCCAGATCTTCGTCGCCGACAACGCCCCCGGCAGGGAGGTGCACGAGGCCTTCAAGCACTACGACATCGGCGACATCATCGGGGTGGCCGGCGTGCTGTTCAAGACGCGCACCGGCGAGCTCACCATCCGCGTGAGGGAGCTGCGGCTGCTCGCCAAGGCGCTGCGCCCGCTGCCGGAAAAGTTTCACGGCCTCGCCGACCACGAGCTGCGCTACCGCCAGCGCTACCTCGATCTCATCGTCAACGAGCAGACGCGGCTCGTCTTCGTGCAGCGCTCGCGCGCGATCCAGGCGATGCGCGAGTTCCTGCTCGAGCGGGGCTACCTGGAAGTCGAAACCCCGATGATGCAGCCGATTCCCGGCGGCGCCGCAGCGCGCCCGTTCGTGACGCACCACAACGCGCTCGACATGGACCTCTATCTCCGCATCGCGCCGGAGCTCTACCTGAAGCGGCTCGTCGTCGGGGGCTTCGAGAAGGTGTTCGAGATCAACCGCAATTTCCGCAACGAGGGCATTTCGAACAAGCACAACCCCGAATTCACCATGCTCGAGCTCTACGCGGCCCACACCAGCTACGAGTACATGATGGTTACCATCCCGCGGCTGCTGGCTCACGCCGCGCGCGCGGCGCTCGGCACGACCAAGTTCACCTACCGGGGATGCGAGATTGACCTTGAGCAGCCCTACCAGCGGCTCACGATCGTGCAGGCGATCAAGCGGTTCCACCCCGGGATCGGGGATGCGCTGCTCAACGACCGGGCGGCGTTGATCGCCAAGTTGAACGAGCTCGGCATCGCCTATCGCAAGGAGGACGGCTTGGGGGGCCTGCAGCTGACGCTTTTCGAGAACACGGTGGAGGAGAAGCTCATCCAGCCCACCTTCGTCCTCGACTACCCCACGGAGGTGTCGCCGCTCGCGCGGCGCAACGACAAGAACCCGGAGATCACCGAGCGCTTCGAGCTCTACATCGCGGGACGCGAGATCGCCAACGGCTTCTCCGAGTTGAACGACCCCGACGACCAGGCGGCGCGCTTCCGGGAACAGGTGAAGCTGAAAGAAGGCGGGCACGAGGAGGCCATGCACTATGACGCCGACTACATCCGGGCCCTCGAGTACGGGATGCCGCCCGCATCGGGCGCGGGCATCGGCATCGACCGGCTGCTGATGCTGTTCACCGACAGCCCCTCGATCCGTGACGTGATCCTGTTCCCGCTGCTCCGCCCGGAACACGAGTGATCGCCTGACTGCGTGATCAAGCTCTTGCGGGGCGGCTTCGATGGACCTGCCTGATCACTTAATCACTTAGTCACTCAGTCGCCGAACCCCATGGAGAAGCCGCTCTGGCAGCCTTCCCCCGCGCGCATTGCGAGCGCGAATCTCGGCGCGTTCCTGCGCCACGTGCGCGAGCGCTGGGGCGTGAAAGTGACCGATTATGCCGGGCTGTATGAGTGGTCCATCGCCGAGCGCGAGCGGTTCTGGCAATCGGTGTGGTGGTTCTGCAACGTGATCGGGGACGATCGCGGCGGGCCGGTCGTGATCGATGGCGACAGGATGCCGGGCGCGCGCTGGTTTCCCGAAGCGCGGCTCAACTTCGCGGAAAACCTGCTGCGCCGCCGCGACCGCGCGAGCGCCGTCGTGTTCTGGGGCGAGGACCGGCTCAAGAGCCGGGTGACCTACGCCGAGCTCTACGACGAGGTGTCGCGGCTCGCGCAGGCGCTGCGGGCGGCGGGGGTCACGGCCGGCGACCGGGTCGCCGGCTACATGCCGAATCTTCCGGGCACCGTGATCGCCATGCTCGCCGCGGCGAGCATCGGCGCGATCTGGTCCTCGTGCTCGCCGGATTTCGGCGTGCAGGGCGTGCTCGACCGCTTCGGGCAGATCGAGCCCAAGGTGCTGTTCGCCGCGGACGGTTATTTCTACAACGGCAAGACGATCGACGTTGTCGATCGTCTCAAGGAAATCGCCGGCAATCTTCCTTCGCTGCAAAAGGTCGTTGTCGTGCCCTACACGCAGGGCAGCCCCGTCATCGATGGAATTCCGAATTCCGTCGATGTGCGCGAGCTCATGGCGCCCTACGCGGCGCGCGAGATCCGCTTCGAGCGGCTGCCCTTCAATCACCCGCTCTACATCCTGTACTCCTCCGGGACCACCGGCGTGCCCAAGTGCATCGTGCACGGCGCCGGCGGCACGCTGCTGCAGCATTTGAAGGAGCACCAGCTGCACGTGGATCTCAAGCCCGGCGAGCGCCTGTTCTATTTCACCACCTGCGGCTGGATGATGTGGAACTGGCTCGCCTCCGCCCTCGCTTCGCGCGCGACGATCCTGCTCTACGACGGCAACCCCTTCGTGGCCGACGGCCGGATTCTCTTCGACTACGCCGAGCGCGAGGCGATGACGGTATTCGGCACCTCCGCCAAGTACATCGACGGCATCGCCAAGCTCGGCCTCTCGCCGCGGCGCACGCACCGCCTCGGGCCGCTCAAGGCAGTGCTCTCGACCGGCTCGCCGCTCGCGCCGGAGAGCTTCGACTACGTCTATCGCGAGGTGAAGAACGACGTCCAGCTCGCCTCGATCTCGGGCGGCACCGACCTCATCTCCTGCTTTGCGCTCGGCAATCCGACCGGCCCGGTGTGGCGCGGCGAGCTGCAGTGCCGGGGGCTCGGGATGAAGGTCGAAGTCTTCAACGACGAGGGCAAGCCGGTGCGCGGGGAAAAGGGCGAGCTCGTCTGCACGGCGCCGTTCCCCTCGATGCCGCTCGGCTTCTGGAACGACCCGGACGGGACCCGGTACCGCGCCGCCTACTTCGAGAAGTTCCCCAACGTCTGGCGCCACGGCGACTACGTCGAGTTGACCGCGCACGACGGCCTCACGATCTACGGCCGCTCCGACGCCATCCTCAACCCGGGAGGGGTGCGTATCGGCACCGCCGAGATCTACCGCCCGGTCGAGCGGCTCGACGAAGTGGTCGAAAGCCTCGTCGTGAGCCAGGACTGGCCCCCGGGCAAGCCGACCGATGTCCGGATCGTGCTCTTCGTGCGCCTGCGCGAGGGTCTCGAGCTCGATCACCCGCTGGGGGAGAAGATCCGGCAGGCCATCCGCGCGAATGCGACCCCGCGCCACGTGCCGGCGCGAATCGTGCAGGTCGCGGATATCCCGCGCACCAAGAGCGGCAAGATCGTCGAGCTTGCCGTGCGCGACATCATTCACGGGCGGCCGGTGAAAAACGTCGAAGCGCTCGCGAATCCCGAGGCGCTCGAATACTACCGGAACCGCCCCGAGCTGGCGTCCTGAACGCTCCGTGACAGGCGTCACGCGCGGCCGCCTCCGCCGCCGGTCGCGGTCGCCGCGCCGCGACACTCTGCGCGGCGGAAGCGGGGCGCCACTCACGCGGCATGTGTAAAAGAGTGTTGCCGCGCGCACTATTTCACAGCCGCCGGCGGGTCCCCTGCGTAACATGTGCGTTGTCGGAAACGCAGGTTTCCATTGGCACCGGGAGGCGAACCATGTCTGACACGCAAAGTCGAGTGAGCCCGATCGTGGCGATCGCGGCCGTGTCCGTGATCCTTTTCAGCGCAGTGGGAGTGGGCGTGATGACCGGCGTCATCCCGAGCTCCTTTTCGCAGAGCGCCGGCGAGCGCGCCGCGGCGGAAGCCGCGAAGGCGGCGGCGCCCGCGAGGAGCGCGCAGTCCGCGCCCGCGCCGAGGCGAGCCGCGGGCGAGCCTGCGCGGCTTGCCGCCGCCGAGCCGGTGAAGCCGGCCCCGCGCATCTGCGCTGAGTGCGGCACCGTCAGCGCGGTCAACGTCGTCGAGCAGCAAGGCGAAGGGACCGGGCTCGGCGCGGTGGCGGGCGGCGTGGTCGGTGGCGTGCTCGGCAACCAGATCGGGCACGGCACGGGGCGCAAGGTCGCGACCGTCGCCGGCGCCGCGGGAGGCGCCTATGCCGGACATCAGGCTGAAAAATACCTGAAGACCACCAGGCGCTGGGACGTTGCAGTGCGCCTGGAAAACGGGGCTTCGCGCACCTTCTCCTACGAACAGGAACCCGCGTTCCGCGTGGGCGACAAGGTGAGGGTCGTGGACGGCCGCCTCGCCGTCAACTGATTGCCGCTCCCCAGAACGGACCGCATCCGGGGCGGCCCGTTTTTTTTCGGCATTGACTTATACCCCATGGGGTATATGCTCGCCGCCGCGAATCGCGAACCGTCACGAAAACCCCGGCCGCGTTGCGATTCCCGACTTTCGATTCCCGAACCCGAAAGGAAGCCAGGATGGAAACAACGATTGGCGTAAAAGGCATGACGTGCACGGGATGCGTCGCGGCCGTGAAGCGCGTGCTGCAAAACGTTCCCGGCGTGAAGGCGGTCGAGGTCTCGCTCGAGCAAGGCCGGGCGACGGTCGAGTACGATGCCGCCGTCGCGGATCCGCGGCAGTTCAAGGAAGCGATCAAGGTCGCGGGCTATGAAGCCTGGTGAACGAGGCGGGCCCGGCGCGCTGAAGCGGACGCCGGGCGGCGGCGGGCCGCGCGTCGTGCAGCCGCGCAAGCGCGCCACGCTGGGGCGGCTCAACCGCATCGCCGGCCAGGTGCGCGGGGTTGCCGGCATGATCGCGGGCGGGCGCTACTGCGTGGACGTGATCACGCAGATCGCGGCCATCCAGTCCGCGCTCGACGCGGTCTCGATGCAGCTGCTGAAGGACCATACGCAAGGCTGCGTACAGTCCGCCATCAAATCCGGCCGCGGGCGGGCCGCGATCGAGGAGTTGATGCAGGTGGTGCGCCGGTTCGCGCGCCAGCGCCGTTCCAGCCAGTGAGCCGGTCGCGCCGGCGCGCGAGGCGGGCATCCTGATCGCGGCGTTGACTGACGGATAAGACTTTCATGTAAGAAGCGCAGCGTGAAACGGGACGCTTCTTACCAGTTCCAGATCTGCCACCAGGGCACGTTATCCTTGCGGGGATCGCTCTTCAGGTACTTGCTGTCGGGGAAGTTCCTCTTGAGCACGCGCTCGGCGTCATCGCGCAGGTCCTTCATGCCGAGGGCGTCGTAGGCCTTCACCAGGATCACCAGCCCTTCCTCGTTGGCCGGCGCCTGGGGATAGGTCTTGAGCGCGGTCTGCGCGCGGTTCGCCGCCGCGACGTAGGCGTGCCGTTTCATGTAATAGCGCGCCACGTGGATCTCGTGGGCCGCCAGCGCGTTGACGAGATAGTTCATGCGCTGGATGGCATCCGGCGTGTACTTGCTGCCGGGGAACTTCGTCGCGAGCTCCTTGAACGCCTCGAACGACTCGCGCGCCGCTTTCGGGTCCCGTTCGCTCAAGTCCTGCCCGCTGACGTAGCCGAACCAGCCGAGGTCGTCGTTGAAGTTGGCGAGGCCCCTCAGGTAATACGCGTAGTCGACGTTGGGGTGGTTGGGGTGCAGCTTGATGAAGCGCTCGGCCGCGACCACGGCCTGCGCCGGCTCGTTGTCCTTGTAGTAGGCGTAGGCGATCTCGAGCTGCGCCTGCTGCGCGAAGCGGCCGTGCGGGTAGCGCGCCTCGAGCTTCTCGTAGTACTTGATCGCCTGCTCGTAGTTGCGGTCGTCGAGGTTGGACTTCGCTTCGGCATAGAGCTTCTGCGCCGACCAGCCCTTGGTCTCATCGGCCTGTTCCGGCAGCAGCCCGCACGCGGCCACGAGCACGCCGGCGAATACCGCTAAACTATGTCTCAGGATGACTCGCATGAAATCCCCCGCGAATTATAGCCCAGGCGGGCCCCCGTCCGGGCGCGTGACGCTCACTGTTCCCGCCGCTTGCGCCGGCCTCCGATTGGACCAGGCGCTCTCGCGTTTGTTGCCGGAATATTCGCGCACGCGGCTCGCGCAATGGGTGCGGGCGAAACAAGTCACCCTCGACGGCCGCGCCGTGCTTGCGCGGCGGAGGGTCTGGGGCGGCGAGGTGATCGATCTCGTGCCCGCGCCCGCTCCCGCGGCGCTCGCGCAACGGGCGGAAGAGATCCCGCTCGAGGTCCTGTACGAAGACGAGGCGCTGCTCGTCGTGAACAAGCCGGCGGGTCTCGTGGTGCATCCCGGGAGCGGCAACTGGAGCGGGACCCTGCTCAACGCCCTGCTCAAGCACGCGCCCGCCCTTGCCGCCATCCCGCGGGCCGGGATCGTGCACCGGCTCGACAAGGAGACGAGCGGGCTGCTGGTGGTGGGGAAGACGCTCGCGGCGCAGACCGATCTCGTGCGCCAGCTCCAGGCGCGCAGCGTGACGCGCGAGTATCTCGCCGTGGTGAGCGGCCGTGTCGCGCGCGGGGGCAGAATCGAGGCGCCGATCGGCCGCCACCCCGTGAAACGCACCCGCATGGCCGTGACCGCGCGCGGCCGGCACGCCGTCACGCACTACGGGGTGCTCGAGCGCTACGCCAACGCGACGCTGCTGCGCTGCCGCCTCGAGACGGGCCGCACCCACCAGATCCGGGTCCACTTGAGCTCCATCGGGCACCCGCTCCTCGGCGATTCCACCTACGGCAAGCGCGGCGCGGCGCCCGCGTTCCCGCGGCAGGCGCTGCACGCGGAGCGGCTGGCGCTCGTCCATCCCGTGACGCGGCGCGCCATGAGCTGGCGCGTCGCGCCGCCCGCCGACATGCGCGAGCTGATCGAGGCGTTGCGGGAACGGGCATGAGCTTTCACCCGGACTGGGTCGTGCCCGATTGGCCCGCGCCGGCAAACGTCAAGGCGCTCATCACGACCCGCGCCGGGGGCACGAGCAGCGGAGCGTTCGCGAGCCTCAATCTGGGTTTTCGCACGGGCGACGATCCACAGGCGGTCGCGGCCAACCGCGCGCGGTTGCGCGCCGAGCTGCCGCAGGAGCCGACATGGCTGCGCCAGGTGCATGGGGCGCGCGTCGCCGATGCGGACTCGGTCACCACGGTGCCGGAGGCGGACGCGAGCTTCGCGCGAACCCCGGGAACGGTCTGCGTCGTACTGATCGCGGACTGCGTGCCGGTGCTCATGACCGACCGCGCCGGCTCGGTCGTGGCGATCGCGCACGCGGGCTGGCGCGGGCTCGCCGGCGGGGTGATCGAGAACACCGTGAGCGCGCTCGCGCTCGACCCGGCCGAGCTGCTCGCCTACCTGGGGCCGGCGATCGGCCCGCGCGCGTTCGAGGTCGGGGCCGACGTGCGCGAGGCGTTTCTCGCGCACGATTCGCAGGCTGCGGCCGCATTCGCGCCGCGCCTGCCCGGCAAATGGCTCGCCGACCTGTTTCTGCTCGCGCGCCAGCGCCTGCAAAGGGCCGGCGTTCGCAGCATCCATGGCGGCGGCCTTTGCACCTACTCCGAGCCCGCGCGCTTCTTTTCCTACCGCCGCGAGAGGGCGACGGGGCGCATGGCGGCGCTCATCTGGCGCGAGGAATGCACCGGGTCCTGATCCGATATAACGTATAATTGCGCGCTCGGTTCGACGCAGGCGGGCCATATCCAGGCCTGCGGGTCAACGGTCAAACTCACGGACGGGCCGCGCCGCCCGCCGGGCAGCGAAAGAGAACGGACCTGCGGTGCAAGCGCCGCCGGTCGGCGCAGGAGGCTCTTCCGACGATGACGACATTGGCATGGATCGGGGCGGCGACGGTCGCCGGCGGCGTTCTCTCCGTCGCCGCCGCGGGAACGCTGGCGCTCCGCGCACGCCCGACCCACGTGCCGGTGCTGATCAGCTACGCGGTGGGCGCCCTGCTCGGCGCGGTGTTCCTCGATCTGCTGCCCGAGGCTTTCGGCAGGGCCGACAGCCTCAAGGCGATGGCGGGCACCGTCCTCGCCGGCATCCTCGCCTTCTTCGTGCTGGAAAAGCTGGTGCTGTGGCGCCATTGCCACGTCGAGGAGTGCGAGGCACACGATCCGCCGTCCGTGACGCTTGACCACGGCCGCAGCGGCCTGATGATCCTGATCGGCGACACCTTCCACAATTTCGTCGACGGAGTCCTGATCGCGGCCGCTTTCCTCGCGAACTTCGAGCTCGGCCTCGTGACGGCGGTCGCGATCATCGCGCACGAAATCCCGCAGGAGCTGGGCGATTTCCTGATCCTCCTGCACTCGGGTTACAGCAAGAGCCGGGCTCTGCTGCTCAATATGCTCTCCAGCGCGGCGATGGTGGCAGGCGGCGTGCTTGCCTATTTCGCGCTCCAGACCCTGCAGCAATGGATACCTTCCCTGCTGGGGCTCGCGGCCGCGAGCATGCTCTACGTTTCGGTGGCCGATCTCATCCCGGGCCTGCACCGCCGGCCCGAGCTCGGCGCGACCGTGCAGCAGGTGGCGCTCATCGCCCTCGGCGTCCTCACCATCTGGCTGGTGGGCGAGCTCGCGCACCCGGGCGCCTGATTCCGGTCGCGTTATGCCGAAATCGAAGCGGCCCCCGGGCGCTACGTCAAGGAAAGATGCGGTCGACCTCGCGAGGAGGGATGACCATGGCACGACGGGTCGCGCTCGTTACCGGGGGATGGGAGGAATCGGCGAGGCCATTTGGACATCCTCGTCAACAACGCCGGCATCACTCGCGATACGACGTTCCGCAAGCCAGACCAACTATTCGGCCGCCAAGGCGGGGATGCACGGCGTCACCAAGGCGCTCGCGCAGGAGGTCGCGCGCAGGCGCGTCACCGTCAACACGCTCTCGCCGGGTTACATCGCGGCCAAGATGGTGCTCGCCCTGCCCCAGGAAGTGAGGGACGCCAAGATCATCCCGCAGATCCCGGTCGGCCGGCGCGGCAAGCCGGAGGAAGTCGCGGCCCTTGTCGCGTACCTGTGCCCTGAGGAGGCGGCGTTCATCACCCGCGCCAACATCGCGACAATGATGCGAAGCATGATAGGGACGCAGCATCATTGATTTACCGATATTTTTCAAACTCTTAGATTGCAATAGCCGCGCTGCTCTGCAATAATTACGGCTTCCCTTGAACAGGCGGGCCCTCATGACGCAGCAGCCCAGGATCATCAAGAAGTACCCGAACCGCCGGCTCTACGACACCGAAACAAGCAGCTATATCACGCTCTCGGACGTGAGGAAGCTGGTGCTCGATCACGTCGACTTCCGCGTCGAGGACGCCAAGACGCACGAGGACCTCACCCGCAGCATCCTGCTGCAAATCATCCTGGAGCAGGAAGCCGCCGGCGCGCCGATGTTCACGAGCGACGTGCTGTCGCAGATCATCCGCTTCTACGGCAACGCGATGCAGGGCATGATGGGCAGCTACCTCGAAAAGAACATCCAGACCTTCATCGAGATCCAGAAACGGCTGCAAGACCAGTCGCGGCAGATGTACGGCGAGAACCCGATGCTCAGCGCCGACGCGTGGAGCGAGTCATCAGGATGCAGGGCCCCGCGATCCAGGGCCTGATGGGCCGCTACCTCGAGCAGAGCGCCAACGCGTTCATGGAAATGCAGCAGCAGCTGCAGCAGCAGACGCGCAATCTGTTCACCCACTTCCCCTTCCCCGGTTTCCCCGGCGCCACCCGGACGCAGGAGCCGGCCAAGAACGAACAACCGAAGCCCGGAACCGGCGAAAGCAAGAGCTGAATCGCGCTCGCGCCCGTTGCTTCGTTCCAAATCCCCAGGACCCGTTATGGCTGCTCGCGGCGCCTCGCGTCACCCGCTCCGACAGCCCGCCCGGATCGGCTTCGTTTCGCTCGGCTGCCCCAAGGCGCTCGTCGACTCGGAGCGCATCCTCACCCGGCTGCGAGCCGAAGGCTACGCGATCGCCCCGCGCTACGAGGACGCGGATCTGGTCGTCGTCAACACCTGCGGTTTCATCGACGACGCCGTCCGGGAATCGCTCGACGCGATCGGCGAAGCGCTCGCCGAAAACGGCCGCGTGATCGTCACGGGCTGTCTCGGCGCCCGCGGCGACACCGTAAGGCGAAGTCACCCGCGCGTGCTCGCCGTGACCGGCCCGCACGCGACCGAGCAGGTGATGCGCGCGGTGCACGAGCATCTGCCGCAGCCGCACGACCCGTTCACCAGCCTTCTTCCGCCCCAGGGCGTCAAGCTCACCCCGCGGCACTACGCCTACCTCAAGATCGCCGAGGGCTGCAATCATCGCTGCTCGTTCTGCATCATCCCCGCGATGCGCGGGGATCTCGCGAGCCGCCCCATCGGGGAAGTCATGCAGGAGGCGGAAAACCTCGTGAAAGCGGGCGTGAAGGAGCTGCTCGTCATCTCGCAGGACACCAGCGCCTACGGGGTTGACGTCAAGTACCGCACCGGCTTCTGGCGCGGCCGCCCGCTGAAAACGCGCATGGCCGAGCTCGCGCGCGCGCTGGGAGAGCTTGGCGTCTGGGTGCGGCTGCACTACGTTTACCCTTACCCGCACGTGGACGAGGTCGTGCCGCTGATGGCGGAGGGGAAGGTGCTGCCCTATCTCGATGTGCCGTTCCAGCATGCGAGCCGCAGGATACTGAAGCTCATGAAGCGCCCCGCAAGCGCCGAGGACAACCTCGCGCGCATCCGGCGCTGGCGCGAGATCGTCCCCGAGATCACGCTGCGCAGCACCTTCATCGTGGGCTTTCCCGGCGAGACCGAGGCGGAATTCGAGGAACTGCTCGCCTTTCTCGAGGAGGCGGAGCTCGACCGCGTCGGCTGCTTCGCCTACTCCGCGGTGGAGGGCGCGGCCGCCAATGCGCTCCCCGGCCATCTCGGGGAGGACGTGAAGCAGGAACGGCGGGCGCGTTTCATGAAGTTGCAGGAGAAAATCAGCGCGCGCCGCCTGAAGCGCAAGATCGGCAGCACGATGACCGTGCTGGTCGATGAGGCCGGCGCCGACGGCGCCCTCGCGCGGTCGAGCGCCGACGCGCCGGAGATAGACGGCACGGTGCGCATCGCGCCATCGAAGAGGCTCAAGCCCGGCGAGTTCGTCACCGTGCGCGTGAAGCGTTCCGACGCGCACGACCTGTGGGCCGAGGTGGCCTGACGCAGGATCACGCCCGCCCTGCGGGCGAAACTCTCAGCGCCGGGAACGCGGTCGCGGCGCTCTCACCTGCGTGGCGCTGGAACGGGTCGTCGCTCGCGTCCTGAAGAACGCGACCGCCTCCTCGCCGCTGCGCGTCAACCTCATCGGCGGCAGGCTCTGCAGGATGCGCTTGCCGTATCCCCGCGTGAGGAGCCGCGGGTCGCAGATCATGAGCACGCCGCGGTCGGTCTCATCCCGGATCAGCCTTCCGGCGCCCTGCTTCAGCGTGATCACCGCCTCGGGCAGCTGGTATTCAAGGAAGGCGCTGCGCCCCGCGCGATTCATGCGGTCGATGCGCGCGGCAAGCACCGGATCGTCGGGCGGCGCGAACGGCAGCTTGTCGATCACCACGAGGGAGAGCGCCTCGCCGCGCACGTCCACTCCCTCCCAGAACGAGTGGCTGCCCACCAGCACCGCGTTGCCAAGGCTCCGGAAGCGCACCAGCATCTCCGAGCGCGAACCCTCGCCCTGCACGAGCAGCGGGCAGCCGACGCCGCGTTGGCGGAATGCGCGCCCGAGCAGCTCATGGCCCTCGCGCATGGCGCGCAGACTGGTGAAGAGCATGAACACGCCGCCTCCCGCCGCTTCGATTATCGGCAGAGCCGCCGCCACGACCGCTGCCGTATGCTCGCGCGTGTTGGGATCGGGGAGCCGCTCGGGGATGTAGAGCAGCGCCTGGCTCGCGAAATCGAACGGGCTCGCCCAGCTCGCGGTATGCGCGGCTTCGAGTCCCATCTCGCCGCAGTAGTGGGCGAAGTCACCGTTCACCGACAGCGTGGCGGAAGTGAAGACCCAGGCGCGCGCATGCTCCTCGAGCCGCTTGCGAAAGATATCCGCAATCGAGAGCGGGGTCGCATTGAGATGCCAGGAATGGCCGAAGAGCTCCACCCACTTCACGCGGTCGCCGTCCACCCCGCTCCGCCAGCGCTCCGCCTGCTCGGCAAGGGAAAGCGCGCGCTGCCAGCAGCGCGTGAGACCCTCGCTGCGCTCGGCCTGCCCTTTGAGCTCCGCGGAAAGCTCGTCCAGCCTCGCAAGCAGCGCTGCGAGGCCGGCCTCGAAAACCTCGTGGCCGTCGAGCGCCCGCATCGGAAGGCGGCCGGTTTCTTCCGTGAATGCCAGGCGCAGATCGCGCGCCGCTTTGTCGAGCGCCTGCGCCGCCTCCGGCAGCGGCGCGTAATCCCTGGCCGAGGCGGCGGCCTCGAGCCGTACGTCGCGCGCCAGGCGAATCAGCTCCAAGCTCGAAAGGGTCTCGCCGAAGAACAGGCTGGCTGTCTCGGGAAGCTGGTGTGCTTCGTCGAAGATCACGGTATTGCACGCCGGCAGGAGCTCGGCCACGCCCTCGTCGCGCAGCATCAGATCGGCGAAGAACAGATGGTGGTTCACGACCACCACGTCGGCTGCGAGCGCCTGGCGGCGCGCCTCCATGACGAAGCAGCCGTCATAGTGCGGGCACTGCGAACCCAGACAATTATCGCGCGTGGAGGTCGCGTATGACCAGGCGCCGGCGTTTTCCGGCACGGTCGAGCAGTCGGCCTTGTCCCCGGTCGTCGTCGTGCGGGCGAAGCGCGCGATCTGATTGAGGTAGCGGGCGTCATCGCGGGTCGGAAGCCGCCCATCCCGCAGCGCGCGCTCGAGGTGGTAATGGCAGACGTAGTTGGCACGGCCCTTCAACAGCGCCACGGTCACCGGTGCCTTGAGCGCGCCGCGCACCGTCGGGATGTCGCGGTCGAAGAGCTGGTCCTGCAGAGTCTTGGTGCCGGTGGAAATGACCACTTTGCCGCCCGAGAGCAGCGCGGGCACGAGATAGGCGAACGTCTTGCCCGTACCCGTGCCCGCCTCCGCCACCAGGACCGAATTGCCGGCAATCGCCTCCGCCACCGCGCGCGCCATTTCCACCTGGAACCGACGGGCGCGAAAATCCTTGACCGCCCGCGCGAGCGGTCCGTCCGGCGAAAAGGTGCGCTCCAGCTCTGCGGTCAATCGGGGGGCCACGGTATCGCGGAGATCGGCAACGTCCGGTCCGCTGCTCATCATTCGAGAGTGTAAGCCAACTTGAGCGAGGATACCTTCGCGGCGCAGAATGGCGCCCCACCCACGGCCCGTGTAGTCTACGGTTGGTGTAAGGCCGCTTTCAACACAATCCGAGCATTGGAGAGCCATGGCCAGGATCCGGTGCCGCCCGCTCATCCTTGCCGCGGCTGGCCTGGCGGCGCTCGGCATCGCCTCGTCGCTGGCACTGCCGGCGGATGCGCCTTCCAAGCCGTACGTCGCGCGAGGCACCAAGGAATCGATCGTTCCCGTGGTAAAGCGCCTGGTGCTCAAGCCGGGCGAGACCGGGCAGAGGGTGCAGGACTTCGCCCCGCTGGGGCCCCTCAAGGTCGAAGGATTCGACGTGCCGGAAGAGCAATCGCCGGTCGTCGATGCGTTCATCGGCGAATTGAGCGTCTTCTACGGCTTCGATTCTCCGACGGGCATTGCCTTTGTGAACCCGCTCGATCTGAAGGCCCTCGGCATCGCGCGCGATGAAGTGCGGAAGCTGGCCGTTGCCAACTATCGAAGGCTCTACACGGGGCTCCGACTCGAGCGGCTGCGACCGGGTCTCTTCCTGGTTGTCGACGGCGGCGAGCTTGAATCGAACATCCTGCTCGATGCCGTGTTCTGGGAACGGCAAAAGCTGTCGATATCGGGAGAGCTCATCGCCGCCGCTCCCGCGCGCGACGTCGTGCTGTTCTCAGGATCGAATCCCCGGGAAAACGTCGCCGAGCTCCGGCGGATCGCCGATCAGATCTTCCGCAAGGGACAGGAAAACCTGCTTTCGAGCAATCTTTACGTGTGGCGCGGCGGCCGATGGGAAGTCTTCGGCGAGTAGCCGGCCGTCACGGTAACCGGGAGACCGCATATGAAAGCCTACCTCGGCATCTCCGGCGCGATCTTCGGGATCATCGCCGTCTTGCACATTTTGAGATTGTGGCTCGATTGGCCCGCTCAGATCGGGACATGGGCCGTTCCTCTTTGGATCTCCTGGGCAGCCCTATTTCTGGCGGGAGGCCTATCCATCTGGGCGTTCCGGCTGCTGACGGCATTCCCGCCCTCGCGCTGATGCAGATGCGAGTCGCAGCGCGAGGACGCGGCCAGAATCCTCAGAACTAACGCATTTCCTCGACCTTGATCAGCACACGGCGGGTCTCGGTCGAACCGACGGAGCTGCGGCCGAGCAGCACAGACTGCTGCCCCGAGCTGTCCTGCGCGATACCGGCGATCTCCATCCACTCCCCCAACCGCCCGGACACCGTGGTGACGGCGCTCTGAACGTTGACCCCGCCCGGGATCCCCCTGGACAGCGTCTCACGCTGGGGGCTCACGTCCAGTGTCACGCGCTCACCGGAGACGCGAGGCAACACGTAGAACCCGGTCGAGATGTCGCGGTATTGTGTGCTGTCCACCACTTGCTCGACGACTTGCCCGCCGACGACGGTGCGCCTCACCTGCCGCTCACGCACCGGCAGCGACTGGCCCACTCGAATGAAGGCCTCGCGTCCCTCGAGGACCTGCACGCTGTGGGTATTGCGGTCGCTCCCAGTGCTCACCCCTTCGAATCCGCGGGCCCGCACGCGGTTGTCGCCGTCGCGAATCACCACGCTGCCGCCGCGCCGCTCGCCGCTGCCCGGGACCACGACCCGCGCCTCACCTCCCCCGATCCTGCCCGAGACCTCCGAGGACTGCTCGCGACGCGCAACCTCGGCATCGTGCGTGACCGTGATCAGCAGGCGGCGCGGTGCAGTGTCCACGCTCGCGAGAATGCGCTTGATCTCTTCCAGGTTGGCGGGCGTGGTGCGCACGATGAGCTGGCCCTGGAAGCCGCTCACGCTGCCTTCGCGCGCCAGCATCGGCTGCAGGATGGGAATCACTTCCTGCGCCGTGCGGTAACGCAGCGCAATCACCTCGAGCACGGTTTCCTGGGCAACGGCGGGAGCGGCAAGCATGACGAGCACGATAAAACCCGTTGCCAGTGCCTGCGCCGACGCTCTGCCCAGAGTCGTCATGCGGATGCGAGCCATGAGTAGATAACGTTTGCGCGAGAATGCAGTCTACGCCAGCGGGCGGCGCGCGATCGCTTTGAAAAAGCCTGCAAATCCCCTTTCCAATCCGTTGGTTCCGTCGCGCACCCCCCACCCCGGCCAACGCCTCGCGCGATTGCTTGATCTGTGTCAAGAATAATTCTCATTTGCATTGACGTTTGGCTTCTGCCTTGTTACGATTCGGCCGAAAGCGAGTGCCGTCAATCGCTCTCGACTCGGTTTTTCTTTTTTTATCATAAGGTTGAACATGCCAATCCGTCTCTTGTTCGCGCTTCTCCTCGTCGCAGCCATCGGCCCGCTGCAGGCCCAAGCCCAGGAAAGGGTCGTCAACCTCTATTCCTCGCGGCACTACCAGACCGACGAGGCGCTCTACAACAACTTCACCCGGCAGACCGGCATCAGGATCAACCGCATCGAGGGAACCGAGGACGCGTTGCTCGAGCGGTTAAAAAACGAGGGACCCAACAGCCCGGCTGATGTCCTGATCACGGTTGATGTCGCCCGGCTGTGGCGCGCCCAGCAGATGAATCTGTTACAGCCCGTCAAATCCGCTGTGCTCGATCAGCGCATCCCCGCCCACCTGCGCGAGCCCGGCGGCCACTGGTTCGGTTTCTCGAAGCGCGCGCGGGTGATCGTCTACAACAAGCAGGCCGTGAATCCGGCCGACGTGCAGAGCTACGAAGACCTCGCCGACCCCAGGATGAAGGGCAAGGTCTGCACCCGCTCACTCGGCCACGTTTACAACCTCTCCCTGATGTCGGCGCTCATCGACAACCTCGGTGAGGCAAAGGCCCAGGAATGGGCGCAGGGCATCAAGACCAACCTTGCGCGCGAGCCGAAGGGCGGCGACACCGACCAGATCAAGTCGGTGGCGGCCGGAGAATGCCAGGTCGCGATCAGCAACACCTACTATTATGTGCGGCTGTCGAGCTCAAAAAAACCGGATGAGCAGGCCGTGTCGCAAAAGGTGGGCGTGATTTTCCCCAACCAGAAGAGCTTCGGCACGCACATCAACATTTCCGGCGGCGGGCTGCTGCGCCACGCGCCGAACCGCGAAAACGCGATCCGATTCCTGGAATACCTGGCGAGCGACGAAGCCCAGTCCTACTTTGCGAACGGCAACAACGAGTGGCCGGCCGTTCCGGGGATCCGGCTCGACAATCCCGCGCTCGCCTCGCTCGGCCGCTTCAAGGAAGACAGGCTGAACGTGGGAACGCTGGGCAAGAACCAGCCCCTTGCGCAGAAGATCTTCAACGTCGCCGGACTCAAGTAAGAACGGCGGCGACGCACGCCAGGCGCGCCTTCCCGCGCCGCAGCGGCGCCGCCCGCCGCTAGGGCGCAGCGGGTGCGGAACCCCCGTAGGGCGCCAGTGCCACCGGCGCGGCAGTTCGCGCCCTGGCGATATTGCGCGAGATCAAGATCAGCGGAATGAGTCCCGCGGCGACGATCGCCAACGCCGGGGTGGCCGCTTCCGCGAGCCGTTCATCGTGGGCGAGAATGTAGACCTGGGTCGCCAGCGTGTCGAAATTGAAGGGTCTCATCACCAAGGTCGCCGGCAGCTCCTTCATCACGTCCACGAACACGAGCAACGCCGCGGTGAACAGTCCCCGCGCCACGATCGGCACGTGGATGCGCAGCAGCGACTCGATCGGACCGCAGCCCAGGTTGCGCGCCGCGTCGTCCATGCTCGGCCGCACCCGCCCGAGGGAGGCCTCGGTCGTCTGCAGGGCCACCGAGAAAAACCGCACGATGTAGCCAAACACGAGCGCTGCGACGCTGCCGGTGAGCAGCAATCCCGTCGCGACGCCGAAGCTCGATCTCATCCAGGCATCGAGCGCGTTGTCGAAATACGCGAGCGGGATCAGGACGCCGACCGCGATCACCAGTCCCGGCACAGCGTATCCGAGGCCGACCAGGCGGTTGAGGTTGACGCTGAGGAACCCGGGATACAGGCGCGCGTGATACACCATGACCAGGGCAAGGGCGACGAGCAGCGCGGAGGTGATCGCAGCGAGGGTCAGGCTGTTCAGCACAAGTTGCAGGAAGTGGCCGCCGATGCCCGCACCACCTTCGCCGATCGCCATCCGGAGCAACAAACCGGCAGGCAGGAGAAAACCGAACACGAGGGGAAGCGCGCATGCCCCGGTGGCGGCCGCGGCCCATCCCCCGCTCAGCCCGTGGCGCAGGGGAGCGCGCGTCCGTTGCGAAGTACCGTGAAATTTTTTCCGGCCCCGGCTCAGCCGCTCGGCGAGCAGGACCAGCGCGACGAAGCCGAGCAGGGAGGCCGACAGCTGCGCCGCTATGACCCTGTCCCCCATGGAGAACCATGCCTGGTAGATGCCGGTGGTGAACGTCGGCACGCCGAAATACGCGACTGCGCCGAAATCGGCGATCGTTTCCATCAGGGCAAGCGCGGCGCCCGCGGCGACCGCGGGGCGCGCGAGCGGCAGCGCCACCCGGAAGAACACGCCCGCGCTCCCGAGCCCGAGGGTGCGGCCGACCTCGGTCAGGCTCGCCGAGCGTTCGAGGAACGCGGCCCGCGCGAGGAGATACACGTAGGGATAGAGCACGAGAATGAACATGCCGATAGCGCCCCCGAGCGAGCGCACCTCGGGAAACCGGTAATCGCCCTTCGCCCAGCCCGTCGCCTCGCGCAGCCAGGTCTGCACCGGGCCCACGAATTGCAGGAGGTCGGTGTAAACGAAAGCGATCACGTAGGCCGGCATCGCGAGCGGCAGGATGAGCGACCATTCGAACGCGCGCCTGCCGGGAAATTCGTGCGCCGTCACGAGCCACGCGGTGAGCACACCCACGACCGTCACCCCGATGCCGACGCCAAGCAGCATCCAGAGCGTATTGGCCGCAAGCTCGGGCAGCACCGTCCGCGCGAAGTGCTCCCAGACACCCGGCGTGCCACGGGCGAACACGTTGAGGAGCACGCTCGTGACGGGCAACGCGCACAGCGCGCCCACCAGCATCGCGACTACGCTCAATCGGCTTGTGCGCATGGGTTTGCAGCCCGCTGCATGGCAGGACACATGGATGAGCTATCATTATACGTATGTCCTTGAATTTACGTGAGTCCGGTGACGAGCGTGCGAGCGAGGCCTGCCTCGTTCCCGATCCGCTCACCGCGCCGCTGCTGGCGGTGCGTTCCCTGCGTCACGTCTACGGTTCGAACGAGGTCATCCGCGATCTCTCGTTCAGCCTGAACAAGGGCACGATCGGCTGCGTGCTGGGCGCGAGCGGCTGCGGCAAGACCACCGTGCTCCGCTGCATCGCGGGTTTCGAGCCGGTGCAGGCGGGCGAGATCTGGTTGAACGGCCGGCTCGTGAGCCGGCGCGGCGTGCAGGTTCCTGCCGAAAATCGCCAGGTCGGCATGGTGTTCCAGGACTACGCCCTCTTTCCCCACCTCACCGTGGCGGAGAACATCGGCTTCGGGCTGCGCCGCGGGGCAAGCGCCGCGCGCGCGCAGCGCGTGGACGAAGTGCTCGAGATCGTCCGGCTCACCGAGCTGCGGGACAAATATCCCGACGAGCTCTCCGGTGGCCAGCAGCAACGGGTGGCCCTCGGGCGTGCGCTCGCGCCGCGGCCCGCCCTGCTCCTGCTCGACGAGCCGTTCTCCAACCTCGATGTCGAGCTGCGCGCCCAGTTGAGCATCGAGGTCCGCGAGATCCTGAAGCAGCAGAACACCACCGCGATCCTCGTCACGCACGACCAGCACGAGGCGTTCAACCTGGCCGACGAAATCGGCATCATGCACCAGGGAACGATCGAGCAATGGGACACGCCCTACCGGCTCTATCACGAGCCGGCGAGCCGCTACGTCGCTGATTTCGTCGGCCAGGGCACCTTCCTGCCCGGCACCGTGCTCGACAGCCGCCACATCAAGCTCGAGCTCGGCGTGTTCCAGGCGAGGATTCCGAGCGAGTGGCCCGTGGGCACCGTGGTCGACGTGTTGCTGCGGCCCGACGACACGCTGCACGACGACGCGAGCCCGTTGCAGGCGCAGGTGCTGCACAAGGCTTTCCGCGGCGCGGAGTTCCTGTACACCCTGCAGTTGCCCGGCGGCGGTCGCGTGATGTCGCTCGTGCCGAGCCACCACAACCATGCGATCGGCGAGAGGGTCGGTATCCGTCTCGAGCTCGACCACCTCGTCGCGTTCCGGCGCGACGCCGGCAACGCTGCGCGCGGCGCTGGAGAGCAGGACACCAACCGCAGATAAACGCCGATTGTTATCTCCTTTCACCGGCGGCCAGATCTTCGTTCTAGCGCCCGGGCTTCATCTGCGCGCGCAGCTCCTGCGCCAGCTCATAGACCGCCAGCGCGTAGTTGACGCTGCGGTTGTAGCGCGTGATCACATAGAAGTTGTTGAGACCCAACCAGTACTGGGGGCCCTGACCCGATTCGACCGCGAACAGCGCCGCTTGCGCCTCCTCTGCGACCAGAGCGAGCGGCGTGATGCCGCGCTCGCGCAGCTCTGTCACTTTCAGCTGGGGCTGGATGCCGGCCGCGACCAGGGCTTCGACGTCGCTTTCCCCGGCCTCGGCCGGCACCACGATCGGCTCGCCGGGCCGCCAGCCGAACGATTTGTAGTAATTGGCGACACTGCCGATCGCGTCAGCCGCGCTCGCCCAGAGGTCGCGCTTGCCGTCGCCGTTGAAGTCGAGCGCGAAGCGGCGATAGCTGCTCGGCAGGAACTGGGGGATACCCATCGCGCCCGCGTACGAGCCCCGGGCGCCCAGCACGTCGAGCCTTGCCTCGCGCGCGAGCAGGAGGTATTCCTCGAGCTCGCTGCGGAACAGTTCCGCGCGCGGCGGGTAGTGGAAGGCGAGCGTCGCCAGCGCTTCCAGCACGCGGAACGAGCCGATGTTGCGGCCGTAGAGGGTCTCGATGCCGATGGTGGCGACGATGATCTCCTCCGGGATCCCGAATTCTTCCCGGGCGCGCCCGAGGGCCTGGGCGTTTTCCTGCCAGAATCTCACGCCGCCCTCGATGCGCGCGTCGTCCACGTAGCGGTCGCGGAATTCGTACCAGGGACGCGCCGTGACCGGCGCCGAGATCGCCCGGATGATCGCGGGCCGCGCGCGCACCTGGGAGAACAGGCGCCGCAGGCGCTCGCGCTCGAAGCCGTGCTTTTCCGCCATCTCGCCGATGAACGCCTCGATCTCCGGAGCGAGCGCCCGCTGCGCGAGCGCGTTCGCGGCGATCGCGAGGAATGCGGCCACGAGCACGACTGACAGGCTGCGCGAAAGGCTGGATTTCTTCAAGCAGCCCGCTTCTCGATCGGTTTCACCGAAATCCGGAGTTAGGTCGCCCGCAGCACGGAAGTCAGGCTGCGCAATTCCGCGTTCCCGGAGTTCGACAGCAGCTTGCAGGTCGCCTCGCGCGTGAGCTTCGCCTTACGGGCGATGACAGCGATTCGGCCCCGGGCGCGCGCGATCTCTGGCGCAGCGCGAGCATGACCGCGGCCTGGTCGCCTTCCCCCACGACCGCCGCGGGATACGCCGCGGCTTCCGCGGGATCCTTCAGCCGCTCGATCAGCCAGTCCTCGTAGGGCAGACCAGGAGCTACCGCGCCGCGCCGCTTTCGCGGGTTTCGCGGAGCGCGCCTTGTAGTCTTTGAAACAGGCTTTCGCAAGTTCGATGTCCTTCTGCTGCGTCCTCTTGTTTCCATCACCACCAAGACCGGTTGGCGTTGTGCCGGTGCCGCGCTTGCATCATGGGATCGTAGGCGGGATCGGCAAGCCAGCGACGAATCTGCCGATTGTTGAAGGTGCGCTGGCGCCGGTCGAATATCTTCCGGTACCAGCGAGGTGCCGCGCCGCCCATCGTGTCTTCCTTGTCCGAGTGAAAGCGCGCGATGGCGCGACGTCCTTCCCGCGAGCGGGGGTCCAATTGCGCGCCAAGAGGGGCGCCAGGATGCCAATTGACCAGCATCCGGTAGTACTCGTGGCGCTGTCCGAGACGGCGGTATGTACGTGACATGACGAGTCTCCTGTGAGGGATAACTACGTCATGGCACGGCCTCCTTTCGAGCGATTCTGCGGAAACAGACCGGCAAATACTACCGGGGGAACGGCGAATTTCCCTACGCCGGAATCGTCCGCACCTTCCCCGGAAGCTTGTTCAGGATCAGCTGCTTCAACTGAACGATCTCGCTCGCATTGTCAGGCGGTGCTGATTTCGACGCGCGCAGGGAATCCGAGCCGGCCAAGCCGCTCCTCGCAGTCGGCCCACGTCAGGCCGAAGGCGCGCACATCCGCGCCTCCGGGGCGCGACACCACGCCCGCGATCGTGGCGGCGTCCTCGTCCGCGAACTCGCCTTCCGCAATATCCTACGCTTTCTGCTGGCCCTTATCTACCGGATATTTCTCGTGAATCCCGGCGAGTTTCCCTTCTCCGTCGTAAATTTCCTGCCAGAATGAGAAACCGGGCAGTCGTGATCGGGGTTCGCGCGACTTAAAGAGCGCGAATCGGGCCAAAAAATCGCCGCTGGTGGGGTCCCCCGGGGTTATCCCATCCTTCATTCGTCATCCGTCCTCCCTCCTCGTCCACCGCTCCATCACCCGCCGATCGCGCTTGGTCGGCCGGCCTTTGCGCTCGGCCCGCACGCTCGCTTGCGCGCGGCGGTCGGCAATCTGGGCCATGCGCCGCGCGCGGCTCACCTCATCCTCTTCGTAGAGCGTGCTGGCGACGCCCGCCCGCCTGCGCTTGTCGCACAGCGCCTTGACGGTGACCGCCCATTCGAGCTCGCCGATGCGGATCGTGAGCTTCGCCCCGGGTGCGATCTCCTTCGCGGCCTTGACCCGCTCGCCTTCGATCTTGACCTTGCCGCCGGTGACGGCGGCTTGCGCCAGGCCGCGGGTCTTGAAGAAACGCGCGGCCCACAGCCACTTATCTAATCGCAAGGTGTGGCTCCCGGAAACTGCGTGAGCGGGGATTTTCCCTCAGCCCGTCCCCTCATTGGCCATCACCCCTGCCATACCCCGTAACCTTTTCCGCGCAGGTGTGTTTCGGTTCGTACAGGACGTCTTTCGACAGCAGCACGACATAGACCGAGTGGTGATGCCTGGGTGCCCGCTTGCTTTTCTTGACCGCATCGGTCATTACCGGGATCCAAACGACGATGCCGATTCGTCGGAAATCTTACGCCGACCGGGCTGATTCTTTCAGCCCATTGGTGGCTAGTTCCAGGGGGTCTCACCCCATTGCTCGCTACCCCATTGCTCGCTTTGCCTCTCCGGCGCCATACTCTCACCTGCGCTAACCAGCCGGGAGGAGGACCCATGATCCGCATCGCCATCTCGATAATCCTGTTCGCCGCCGCGGGGCTGACCGCGGGCGGCGCCTACGCGCAGAAATACCCCGTCAAGCCCATCCGCGTCATCGTTCCCGCGGCGCCGGGAGACAGTTGCGACGTGCTCTCGCGCCTGATCGGGCAGAAGGTCGGCGAGCGCCTGGGGCAGACGCTCGCGGTGGACAACCGGACCGGGGCCGGCGGCCAGCTCGGCCTGCAGCTCCTCGCTCAGGCCGCGCCCGACGGCTACACCATCGGCTGCGGACAGGGCGGCAACATGGTGATCGTGCCGATCGCCTACAAGAAGGTCGCCTACGACACGCTGAAGGATTTCGTGCCGATTCAGATCCCGGTGACCAATTTCCTGGGGCTGGTGGTGCACCCCAGCACGCCGTTCAAGAACGTGAAGGACCTGGTCGCCTACGGGAAGGCCAACCCCGGCAAGCTCGCTTTCGGCAGCAACGGCGAAGGCGCCTTCATCCACTTCTCGGTCGAGCTGCTGCGCAGCCTGGGGGGCTTCACCTACCTGCACGTGCCCTACAAGGGGGTGGCGCCCGTCATGACCGACCTCATCAGCGGGCGACTCGACGCGACGATCACGTCTTTCGTCTCGGTTCAGCCCCACGTCACCGCGGGCCGGCTGCGGCTCCTCGCCATCGGTCGCGCCACGCGCTCGCCCAAGTATCCCCAATTCCCGACGATCGCGGAGACGCTGCCCGGCTACGAGAACAGCGGCTGGTTCGGGTTCATCGCGCCCGCCGGCACGCCGCGCGAGATCGTGGTGCTGCTCAATAACGAGATGAACCGCGCCGTGACGCAGCCCGACGTGCGTGAAAAGCTGGATACCTACGGGCTCGAAATCCACACCGAACCACCGGAGTTCTTCGCCGACAGGATTCGCCGCGACTTCGAGAAATGGGGCAAGGTCGCGCGCGACATCGGCTTCAAGCAGCTGTGACCGCCCGGGGTCCCGCGAAGACCGCCGAATCGAACCCGGCGCCGCTGGTGAGCACCTGGCCGGTGATCACCGAAGCCTGCCACTTCCTGGGTCAGGCGGGAAAGCGCGCGCTGCTCACATTCATCAAGCGCGGCGCATTGCGACTCGAGGCGCTGACGGTCGAGGACGTGCCGCGGATGGACGAGCTGCTCGCGCGATACGACCGGATGGACTTCGCCGACGCCGCGCTCGTGCTGATCGCCGAAAAGACCGGGATCGCCGAGATCTTCACGATAGACCGGCGCGATTTCGAACACTACCGGACGCGCTCGGGGCGGCGCTTCCGGCTGCTGCTCGCGTACGTCGCGCGAGTCGATGACCCGAACTACGACCGCTACGGCTGGCAGTCCGATCTCGAGACCTTCTCCAGGTCCGGCGCGCTATGAAGTAAAGGCCTGACCCTTTCTCCTCCGAACCGCTACATCCCCATGGGGTAACATCCGGGCATGTACTTGAATCGCCGCGTGGGTAACAGTGTGGGTAGAAAACAAAAACGCGCCGTAAGGCGCGTCGTTGCTTGCTACTTGGCGGAGAGGGTGGGATTCGAACCCACGATACGCTTGCGCGTATACCGGTTTTCGAGACCGGCCCATTCAACCGCTCTGGCACCTCTCCCCGCGGAAGGCGCGATTCTACCAACGCGCACCGGGCCCGCCCAGTGCCGTTGCAGCTTTTTCCCACGATCCCGATTGCTCCCAAGCGCCAGCCTTCCCCCGCGAGCGCTTGATCGAGCCCGTCAGCACAAGCTGCAACGGCACTAGCGCGCCGTGATCTTGCTCACGCCGCCCATGTACGGTTGCAGCGCCCCGGGCACGGTCACGCTGCCGTCGGCGTTCTGGTAATTTTCGAGGACTGCGACGAGCGTGCGCCCCACGGCGAGGCCCGACCCGTTCAGCGTATGCACGAGCTCGACCCTGCCCTTCTCGTTGCGGAAGCGGGCCTGCATGCGCCGCGCCTGGAACGCTTCGAAGTTGCTGCACGAGGAGATCTCACGATAGGCCTGCTGGCCCGGCAGCCACACTTCGATGTCGTAGGTTTTGGCCGCGGCGAAACCCATGTCGGCCGTGCACAGGACCACCACGCGATAGGGCAATTGCAGCTTCTTGAGGATCGTCTCGGCGTGCCCCGTCAGCTCTTCCAGCGCCTCGTACGACTTCTGCGGGTGCACGATCTGCACCAGCTCGACCTTCTCGAACTGGTGCTGCCGGATCATGCCGCGCGTGTCCTTGCCGTAGGAGCCCGCCTCGCTCCTGAAGCACGGCGTGTGGCAAGCGAACTTCAGCGGCAGCTTGTCCCCGGGGATGATCTCCTCGCGCACGACATTCGTGACCGGATACTCGGCCGTCGGGACGAGGTAAAGATCGCGGCCTTCGACCTTGAACAAATCGTCCTTGAACTTGGCGAGGCTCGAGACACCGTTGGCGCACTCTCCCGTCACCATGTAGGGAACGTAGAGCTCCGTGTAACCATGCTCGCGCGTGTGGATGTCGAGCATGAACTGGGTGAGCGCGCGGTGCAGCCGCGCGAGCTCCCCCCTGATCAGCACGAACCGCGCCCCGCTGATCTTGGCGGCCGCGTCGAAATCGAGCCAGAGCGGCACGCCCACGTCCACGTGGTCCTTCACTGGAAAGTCGAACGCGCGCGGCGTCCCCACCCGGCGCACCTCGGGGTTGTCTTCCGAGGACTTGCCCGCCGGCACGCTCTCGTGGGGCACGTTGGGGACGCCGAGCAGGAAGTCGCTGAGCCTCGCCTGGATCTCGCCAAGCTCGCGCTCGAGGGCCTTCAGCCTGTCGGCCTGGGCATTCGCCTCGGCCATCAACGCCGAGGCGTCCTCGCCCCTCGACTTCGCCTGGCCGATTTGCTTCGAGAGCTGGTTGCGCTTCGCCTGCAGCTCCTGCGTCTCGGTCTGCACCGCTTTGCGCTGCGCCTCGAACGCCGCGAATGTGGAGACGTCGAGCGTCACGCCGCGGTCACCGAGCCGTCTCGCGACGCGCGGCAAATCGCTTCTCAGCAACTGGATATCGAGCATGGTCCTCGCGTTCCTCTTCGGCTCGACATTTTAGCAGCCTGTCGCAGCACGAAGCTCGACGGGCTGCTCTTGACACGCGAATTTTTCAGGCCGTCATGGTCGCCCATCCCTCGCTGCCCGCGAAGAGTGTCAGGGAGCTGATCACCCTCGCCAGGGCGCGTCGCGTCATGCGCGCGGAATCCGGGAAATGGGGGAGAGTCATCCGGGAAGCGAACATTCGCGCCGAGCAGGCGCGGGCACATACCCAAACGCCGGCCCCTGGCAGTTCCTCACAAACGGCTTGAGGCCACCGATGGACGCCGATAACAGGATGCGAGATACGAGATGCGGGTTGCGAGATACGAGATGCGAGACAAAACGCTGATCGCAGGCGCTGCTCCACGCAGGGGGGTTTCGGCATCCTGGATCGCGCAACCCGCATCACGTGTCCCGTATCGCGCATCACGGATCACGTATCACGCATCACGAATCACGCGCTTAATTCGCGTCTATCTGCGGCTAATAAAGCCGCTGGAACCCGTCTCAAAAATCCCCTCTCCCCGTTGACACGGGCAGAGGGAGTATTCTTGAGACTGGGCGGCTTCTACTCCTTGCGGGCGCGGCGCCTCGCTCCGAGATCGAGCGCGCGCAGTTCCTCGAGCCGTTCCCTGATCTTCGCTTCGAGCCCGCGATCGGTCGGCCGGTAGAATTCCGGCCGCGCCATCCCTTCGGGAAAGTAGTTCTCGCCCGCGGCGTACGCGTCCGTCTCATCGTGCGCGTAGCGGTAATCGCGCCCGTAGCCGAGCTCCTTCATCAGGCGCGTGGGCGCGTTGCGCAGGTGCCCGGGAACCGGCCGCGAGGCATCGTTGCGCACGAGCTCCCGCGCGGCTCCGAACGCCGTATAGACCGCGTTACTCTTGAGCGCGACCGAAAGGTAGATCACCGCCTCCGCCAGGGCGAGCTCGCCTTCGGGCGAGCCCAGTCGCTCGTAGGTCTCGCAGGCGTCGAGCGCGACGCGCAGCGCCCGCGGATCGGCAAGACCGATGTCCTCCGCCGCCATGCGGATGACGCGCCGCCCGATGTAGAGCGGATCGGCGCCGCCGTCGAGCATGCGCGTCAACCAGTAGAGCGCGGCGTCCGGCGCGGAACCGCGCACCGACTTGTGCAGCGCCGAGATCTGGTCGTAGAACTCGTCGCCGCCCTTGTCGAACCGCCGCGTGCGCTGGGCGAGCGCGTCGCGGACAAACGCTTCGTCCACCTCCGCGCGCCGCGCCTCCCCCGCCGCGATCCCGATCTGCTCGAGCATGTTGTAGAGCCGCCGCGCGTCGCCGTCGGCGAAGCCGACGAGCAGTCCGCGCGCCCCGTCGCTGAACCGAAGCTCGTTCAACGCCTCGCGCCGCGCCCGCTCGAAAAGCCGCTCGAGCTCCTCCTCGGTGAGCGGCGTGAGCACGTAGACCGCGGCGCGGGAGAGCAGCGCGCTGTTCACCTCGAACGACGGATTTTCGGTGGTCGCGCCGATGAAGGTGATGAGCCCCCGTTCCACGTGCGGCAGGAAAGCGTCCTGCTGCGCCTTGTTGAAGCGGTGCGCCTCGTCCACGAAGAGGATCGTCTGGCGCCCGGACTGCTGCAGGTTCAGCTCGGCCCGGGCCACCGCGTCGCGGATGTCCTTCACGCCGGCGAGCACGGCGGAGATGGCGATGAAATCGGCATCGGATGCCCGCGCGAGCAGGCGCGCGAGCGTGGTCTTGCCCGAGCCCGGCGGGCCCCACAGGATCATGGAGTGGGGCTTCCCGGCCTCGAAGGCGAGCCGCAGGGGCTTGCCCGGCCCGAGGAGATGCGCCTGCCCTACGAACTCGGAGAGCGTCCGCGGCCGCAGGCGGTCGGCGAGCGGCGCAACGGGCTCCCTTCTCTCGAAAAGATCATTCACTGATGATCATTCCGTGATGACGTCCGCGCCCTGGGGCGGGGTGAAACGGAACGCCTCCGGCGCGAGCCGCGCGTTGCGCTCGATCGCGGAAAACTTGATCACCGTGACCTGGCCGAACGCGTCGCGCAGCTCCATTGCCTCCAGGCCCGCCTTGCCGAATCCCAGGCGGACCCGCTCGAAGGCGGTGTCCTGGGTCTTCGGCACCGCCTCCAGCCATTCGAGACCTTCCTGGATGCCGAGGTTCGACAGCGTGTAGCTCTTGTCGATCTCGTTGCCGCCGGCGAGCAGCGCCGCGGGGCTCGACCCGAGCGCGCGGTCGAGCTTGCGCACCGTGACCTGGTTCAAATCCTTGTCGTAGATCCAGAGCCTCGTCCCGTCGCCGACGATCACCTGCTCGTACGGCTTGTCGTACTCCCAGCGGAACTTGCCCGGGCGCGAGAACTGCATGGTGCCGGTCGCCTGCTGCAGCATCCTCGAATTCTTGTCGAGAATCATCTGCGCGAAGCGCGCGCGCGCCGTGGCAGTCTCGCGCAGGAACGCCTTCAGCTCTTCCGCGCTCGAGGCGGAGGCCGCGCACGGCGCGAGAAGCATCAAGAGCAATAACCGTTTCATCAGAATTTCTTGACGCGATCGACCTCGACGATCCGGCCGCCGCGCAGCGTCACGACGGTGGTGTAGGGATTCGCCACGGTGGGAAAGTAATAATAGGTCTTGACGATCTCGTGCCGGAAGCTCTCGATCGCTTCATGATCGGGCCTGCCCGCCCGCATCATGAGCTCGCCCTCGGTCATGCCGCGCTGCAGCCGGATGAAGGTCTCGAAATCCATGCCCCGCACGGGGGCGACGACCGGGGCTGGCGGGGGCACGGGCACCGGGACGAGCTCGACCCGCCGCTCTTCGGCGCGCCGGCGCTTCTCGGCCTCGAGCTGCTGGCTGAACACGCTTGCGGATTCAACGATGCCCGTGGGATGGGTGTCCACTGTCCTCGCCGGGCGATCGACGGGCGGCTTCTCCCCGTAATTCGTGACGCCCTTTTCGTCGACCCACTTGTAGGTTTCGGCTGCGGCGCACACGCCCGCCGCGAGACCGATGACCACGCCGATCAGTAGCTTCATGGGCAGCCTCTCCCGTCGAGTCCCCTCCGGTGTGAGACAAGGATGACCTGTGGAGATTTCAGCCCTCTCAGAAATATTCCCTCTCCCGTGTCAACGGGGGGAGGGCCGGGGTGAAGGGCAGCGTGCCGATCCTCATTTTCATGGAGAAACGTGATTTTCTCCGTGTCCCCTCAGCCTTACCCTCCCCCCTTAATTGCGGAGAGGGGATTTTCGAGGCTTCTACGTGTCCTCGGTTGCCGAGGCGGGCGCCAGTACGTCGCGATTGCCGTTTGACTGCATCGTCGACACGAGCCCCGCCCGCTCCATCTGCTCGATCAGCCGGGCGGCCCGATTGTAGCCGATGCGCAGATGCCGCTGGACGAGCGAGATCGAGGCGCGCCGGGTCTTGAGCACGATCGCCACGGCCTGATCGTAGAGCGGATCGGATTCGGCGTCGGGCCCTTCGAGCCCGCCCTCGGCATCGGCCTCGGGCTCCGGCCCTTCGAGCACGCTCGCCACGTACTGCGGGCGCGCGAGCTTCTTGAGGTACTCGACCACCTTGTGCACTTCGTGGTCCGCCACGAAGGCCCCGTGCACGCGCTGCGGGAAGCCGCTGCCCGGCGGCAGGAACAGCATGTCGCCCTGGCCGAGCAACGCCTCCGCGCCCATCTGGTCGAGGATGGTGCGGGAATCCACGCGGGCCGAAACCTGGAACGCGATGCGCGACGGGATGTTGGCCTTGATGAGCCCCGTGATGACGTCCACCGACGGGCGCTGCGTCGCCAGGATCAGGTGGATGCCCGCCGCGCGCGCCTTTTGCGCGAGCCGCGCGACGAGCTCCTCCACCTTCTTGCCGACCACCATCATGAGATCGGCCAGCTCCTCGATGACGACGACGATCAGCGACATTTCGTGCAGCGGCTCGGCGCTCTCGGGCGCCCGCGCCAGCGGATTCAATATCGGCTTCCGCGCCCTGGCCGCTTCGCGCATTTTCTGGTTGTAACCCGCCATGTTGCGCACGCCGAGCGCATTCATCACCCGGTAGCGCCGGTCCATCTCGGCCACGCACCAGTTGAGCGCGTTGGCGGCCTGGCGCATGTCGGTCACCACCGGTGCGAGCAGGTGCGGGATGCCCTCGTACACCGAGAGCTCCAGCATCTTCGGGTCGATGAGGATCAACCGCACCTGGGACGGCGGCGATTTGTAGACGAGCGACAAGAGCATCGCGTTGATCGCTACCGACTTGCCCGAGCCGGTCGTGCCGGCGATCAGCAGGTGCGGCATGCGCTGCAGGTCGGCGATCACCGGGTTGCCTGCGATGTCCTTGCCCAGCGCCACTGTCAGCGGGGAGGCGAGATCGGCGTAAACCTGCGAGCTCAGGATCTCGGAAAGGCGCACGATCTGGCGCGTCGGATTCGGGATCTCGAGGCCCATCAGGCTCTTGCCCGGGATGGTCTCCACCACCCGGATGCTCACCACCGAAAGGGCCCGCGCGAGGTCCCGCACCAGGTTGATGACCTGGGAGCCTTTCACGCCGACCGCCGGCTCGACCTCGTAGCGCGTGATGACCGGCCCGGGGTAGGCGGCCACCACCTTGACTTCCACGCCGAAGTCGAGCAGCTTCTTCTCGATCAGCCGGGAGGTGAATTCGAGCGTTTCGGCGGAGAGCACCTCCTGGCTCTTCTCGGGCTCGTCGAGGAGGCCGAGCGGCGGGAGCAGCGAATCGGGCAGGTTCTCGAACAGCGGCACCTGCTTTTCGCGCTCGACACGCGCCGACTTGGGGATCTCCGCCGCGGGCGGCTCGATGCGGATCGGCTCGTGGACCTCGAGCTTCTTGTGCTTTTCCTCGACGAGCTCCTCGCGCCTGATCGCCGCCCGCTCGCCGGCACGCCGGTCTTCGCGCTCCTGCAGCTTCTGCACCACGAAGAGATAGCTCGCCTCGGCCCATCCGCCCAGCCGCTCGATCACCGCCAGCCACGACACGCCCGTGAACAGCGTCAGGCCCGCCGCGAACAGCAGCAGCAGGATGAGCGTCGCACCGGTGAAACCGAGCGCCTGCGCGAGGCCATCGCCTACGACAGCGCCGAGTATTCCGCCGGGCGCGTGGGGCAAGGCCGCTTTCAGGCTGTGGAGACGGATCGCCTCGATCCCGCTGCTCGCCAGGATGACAACGAAAAAACCAGAGCCGGCGATGACGTACGATCTGCGGTCGCGCTTGCGTTGCGCGTTCTCGATGCGCCGGAATCCCCACGCTACAAGGACCACGCAGAACGCCACCCACCAGTACGCCGACAGGCCGAACACATACAGCATCACATCGGCGATCCACGCTCCCACCCTGCCGCCGGCGTTCCCGACGGTGACCACGCTGGCGCTGTGGGACCAGCCGGGATCCGCCTTGTGATAGGTGTAGAGAATCAGCGCGAGGTAGAGCGCAAGGCCGACGAGCGCAAACCACCAGAACTCGCGCAGCAGCGCGGCGATTTGAGGGGGCAGCGGGTTCTTTGCGGCCCGGGGGTTCGGGGACTTCTCGCCCAGCAGCATCAACTTGCTCGGTTAACTTTTTGATTATACAAAAAACAAACCCCGCGCGAGGCGGGGTTTGTCGTTGAAGGGGGCAGCGGCTCGGCTTACCGCACCACGCACTCCTGGCTCATCGCGCCGCGGGCGCCGCCACCGCCGGCGACACCCAGGGTGAACGGCAGCTGGCTCAGGTTGAGGCCTGGATCGCCGGGCAGCAGGACCGGCAGGGTCTTCGCGTCCCGCGCAAAGCCGAACTGGCCTTCGCCGATGATCTGCGAGCCCGCTTCGTTCTGCATGATGTAGCTGCCGGTGTAAGTCGTGTGATAGACACCGCGCTCGAGCTTGTCGCTCGTGCTGGTCACGCCTTCGCAACCGAGCGTGCAATCGAGCGTGTCGCCGGAGGAGCCGCGAATGCCGATCGTCGCGGTGTTGGTCCCGATCTTGTAGGCATCCTGGTTGCCGCGCTTGCCGACCAGCCCGGTCACCGTGCGCAGCCCGCCCTTGATCAGGCGCAGGAAGCTGCTGTCGTCCTGCGGCCGGTCCTGGACGAAGTTGTACTGCTCGACCTTGAGCTGCGTGTTCGGACGCATCGTCATCGAGCTGCCGTCCGTGAAGTTGATCTGCGCGTAGCTGTCACGCTGGGTGGTCAGCACGTCACCGGGATTCACCTCGGACTTCTGCGACAGGATGCGCACGCTGCCATCGGGCCGCTGCACCGAGAGCGTGCCGCTCAAGTGCGTTACCGTCCCCGCCCCGCCGGCGAGCGCTGTCGAGCCCCACAGCGTGAGCATCACGATGCCGGCCTTGACGAGAGTCGATCGGGTAGCAAGATCGTTCATGTTCCACTCCCTCCACTCGGGGCGCAGTCGACGGGCCGCCCTGGAAACCCTTTGTTAACGCAGCAAAATCTATACCACGGGCGGGGACGGGGACAGTGAACTACGCCGCAGCCATCGCGCTGGCCGCGGCGCCAATTAGTACCGCGAATTCAAAGGATTACGCGCCTGACGTGCGATCGCGCACTGGCCCTCGCCGCAGCCCGGCTGACGCGAACCGGTCACCTGCGTCAGGCTCGCTGAGGGCGCTCGGCGTGGCGGGCCGACGCGCGCTTCTGCATGGATTGCTTGTCGAGCACGTAGATGCGGCGCTTTTCGGCTCGAATCAGGCCCTTGCGCTGAAGATCCTTGACCACGCGGCTCACCATCTCCCGCGATGCGCCGATCATCCGGGCAATCTCCTGCTTGGGCGGGGCATGCGGGACCACCCACTTGCCCTCGACGTTTTCCGCCATGTCGAGGAGCAGGCGCGCTACCCGCCCGTAAACGTCGATCAGCGCCAGGCTTTCGATCTTGCGGTCGGCATCGCGCAACCGCTTGACGAGGCTGCGGATGATCAGCATCGCCAGCTCGAAATTGTCCTTCAGCATGTTGGTGAAGCCGGCCTTGGACAGGCGCACCATCTCGCACGGCTCGAGCGTCTCCACGCTCGCCGAGCGCGGCTGATCGTCAAGCAAACCCATCTCGCCGAAGAAATCGTGCGGCCCGAGCACGGAGAGGATGACCTCGTGGCCCTCCTCGTCGGGAATCAGCACCTTCACCCGTCCCGACAGGATGAGGTAGAGGGCGTCGGTTTCCTCACCCGCGCGCAGGATGAAGGCGTTGCGCGGATAACTGCGATGCTGCACGCCGCTCAGGACCTGCGCGAGCTGCGAATCCGAAAACAGCGAGAACAGCGGAACGCTCTTGAGAATCTGCGGATTCAATGAGAACTGAGCTGACATGTTCCCCAACCCCTCGTTCCTGTTCTGCATCGGGGCGCCGGCGGCGCCGAGCAGGACCCTATAGTGCCAGATGAAAGGTCCGCCGTCACCCTGCTCGCACCGCGGCGCCGGGCCTGCGCAACGGGCGCGCCGCGCCGCTCGACACCGGCGCGCGCACGCTGCTACAGTCTTGCTTTTTCGAATTTAAGCTTCATCTAGCCCGCTGATGGCCAAGCCTCCCAGGCACTGCCGCGTCCTCATCCTCGGGTCCGGTCCCGCCGGCTACACCGCGGCGCTCTACGCCGCCCGCGCCAACCTGAAGCCGGTGCTGGTGACCGGGCTTGCCCAGGGCGGGCAGCTCATGACGACGACCGACGTCGACAACTGGCCCGCCGACGCAGCGGGCGTCCAAGGCCCGGAGCTGATGGAGCGTTTCCTGAAGCACGCGGAACGCTTCGGCACCGAGGTCCTCTTCGACCACATTCACACCGCGCGACTCGGGGAAACCCCGTTCACGCTGATTGGCGACGAGGGCACCTATACCTGCGACGCCCTGATCATCGCCACCGGCGCATCGGCGATGTACCTGGGATTGCCCTCGGAACAGAAATACATGGGCAAGGGCGTGTCGGGCTGCGCGACCTGCGACGGATTCTTCTACAAGGGCCAGGAAGTCGCGGTGGTCGGCGGCGGCAACACGGCGGTGGAAGAGGCGCTCTATTTGAGCAACATCGCGAGCCACGTCACGGTAGTGCACCGCCGCGACAGGTTCCGCGCCGAAGCGATCCTGGTCGACAAGCTCGCGGAGAAAGTGGCGTCGGGCAAGGCCGACATCCTGTGGGACCACGTGCTCGACGAGGTGCTCGGCGACGCGACCGGGGTGACCGGCATGCGCGTGAAGAACGTGAAGACCCACGCGCTCACGGAGAAGAAGCTGCAGGGCGTCTTCATCGCCATCGGGCATCGTCCCAACACCGAGATCTTCGCCGGCCAGCTCGAGATGGCGAACGGCTACATCATCACCCGCTCCGGGCTCGACGGCAACGCCACTGCCGCCAGCATTCCAGGGGTGTTCGCCGCAGGCGACGTGCAGGACCACGTCTACCGCCAGGCCGTGACGAGCGCGGCCAGCGGCTGCATGGCCGCGCTCGACGCGCAAAAATACCTGGAGAGCCGCGGGTTGATCTAGCGCCGTCCCAACCATCTGGGCTAAGCGCGTCGATTCCCCGTTTGTTCCCGCGGTTCCCGACGTGACCAAGCGAAGCCACCAGCCCGGCCCCAAGGCGCACGAAGCGGAACTCTTCCGCGCCACCGTGTCCGGCGTGACGCCACTCCCGCATTCGGGGAGAGCCCTGCTCGAGCGGCCGCGGCCCCGCCCCGTCCCGACACAACGGCTGCGCGACGAGCGTGCCGCGCTGCGCGACAGCCTCAGCGATCAGATCGCCTGGGAAATCGGCGCGGAAACCGGCGAGGAGCTGTCATTCGTCCGCACTGGCATCGGCGCGCAGACGCTGCGCAAGCTGCGGCGCGGCCACTGGGTCATCCAGGACGAGCTGGATCTGCACGGACTCACGACCGTCGAGGCGCGCCCGCTGCTCGGCGAGTTCCTCAGTCAGTGCATGCGCCAGGGATCGCGGTGCGTGCGCATCATCCACGGCAAGGGTCTGCGCTCCAGGAACCGGGAGCCGGTGCTCAAGCACAAGGTGGCCAGCTGGCTGATGCAGCGCGATGACGTCCTGGCGTTCTGCCAGGCGCGGCGCGCCGACGGGGGCGGCGGCGCGGTGGTGGTCCTACTGCAAGGCAGAAGGCGGAAGGCAGAAGGATGAAATGAAGGGCGGTCGGCGCGTCACACGGCTGCCTTCATCGTTCTTCCTTCGCCCTTCTTCCTTCTTCCTTCTTCCTTGTTCCTTCAGATGGCGGCTTCGTCGGTCTCTCCGGTGCGGATCCGGATCACCTGGCCGACGTCGCTGACGAAGATCTTGCCGTCGCCGATCTTCCCGGTGCGCGCCGCCTTGACGATGGCGTCGATCGCGCCGTCGAGCAGTTTGTCGGGGACCACCACGTCGACCTTGACCTTCGGCAGGAAGTCGACGACGTACTCCGCCCCGCGGTAGAGCTCGGTATGGCCCTTCTGCCGGCCGAAGCCCTTGACCTCGGTGACGGTCAGGCCGCTCACCCCGATCTCGGACAGGGCCTCGCGCACTTCGTCGAGCTTGAACGGCTTGAAGATCGCTTCGATTTTTTTCATGGGCCCCTCCGCTGTAAGGTCCTGCCTTTTAAGGATAACACAGGTGAGGAATTCGCCGGACGACCGGGCGGCGAATTCCTAGTCGAAGCGGTGGCGGAACCTGTTGGTGATCGGGAAGCGCCAATCCTTGCCGAAACCGCGCGGGGTGATGCGTATGCCGACCGGAGCCTGGCGCCGCTTGTACTCGCTGCCCCGCACCAGCCGGATCACGCGCTCCACCTCCTTCGGGGGGAAGCCTTGCGCGATGATGTCCTTGGGACTCAAGTCGTTTTCGACGTAGGCCTCCATGATGGCGTCAAGTACGGGATACGGCGGCAGGCTGTCCTGGTCGGTCTGGTCCGGGCGCAGCTCGGCCGAGGGCGCGCGCTCGATTACCCGCTGGGGAATCACGGGAGAGAGGCTGTTGCGGTAGCGCGCCAGGCGGTAGACCAGCATCTTGTTGATGTCCTTCAACACGCCAAAGCCGCCGGCCATGTCGCCGTAGAGCGTGGTGTAGCCCGTTCCCATCTCGCTCTTGTTGCCGGTGGTGAGCACCAGGGCGCCGCTCTTGTTCGACAGCGCCATCAACAGCATCCCGCGGATCCTCGATTGCAGGTTTTCCTCCGTCGTGTCGGCGGGAAGGCCCTTGAACTCCTCCGCCAGCGCCTGGAGAAAAGCTTCGAACATGGGCTGGATGGGAATCGAGGTGTAGCGCACCTTGAGCGCAGCGGCTTCGGCGCGCGCGTCCTCGACGCTGATTGCCGCCGTGTACTGCGAGGGCATCATCACCGCCCTCACGCGCTCCGCGCCCAGCGCGTCCACCGCGATGGCCAGCGTCAGCGCCGAATCGATGCCGCCCGAGAGGCCGATCAGGACGCTGGGGAAGCCGTTCTTGTCGATGTAATCGCGCACCCCCGTGATCAGCGCGCCGTACACCTCGGCTTCCAGCGAGAGCGGCGCCGCGATCCCGCCCGGTTGCGGATCGCCATCGGTGAGGGTGACCAGCCCGAGCGCCTCCTCGAAGTGCGGCAACTGGTGGGTAAGCACGCCCGCCCGGTTGAGCACGAACGAGCCGCCGTCGAACACGAGCTCATCCTGCCCGCCCACCAGGTTGGCATAGACCAGCGGCATGCCGGTTTCCGCGACGCGCTCGCGCATCACCTCGTAGCGCACGCTCTGCTTGTTCATGTGGTAGGGCGAGGCGTTCAGGACCAGGAGCACGCCGGCACCCGCGTCCCGCGCTTCGCGCGGCGCGTCCGGGTTCCACGAATCGGCGCAGATGTTGATGCCGATACGCTGGTCGCGAGTCGGCGCTCGCTGCCGTGCGGTCGCCGGCCCTTCCGCGCCCCAGGTGTCCTCGCAGATGTTGACCCCGAAACTGATGCCGTTGACGCCAAACACGCACGGATTGCGTCCCAGCTCGAAGTACCGCTCTTCATCGAACACGGTGTAGTTCGGCAGCCGGTGCTTGTCGTAGACCCCGACCACTTTTCCATTCTGGATGACGGAAGCGGAGTTGTAGCGCTTCGCCCCGTCCCGGCGCGGGTGCCCGACCACCAGCGTGCCGTCCCGCACGCGCGCGGCAAGGTCGTCGAGCGCGCGCTCGCACGCCTCCAGGAAATCCTCGCGCAGCAGGAGGTCTTCCGGCGGATAACCGCACAGCGCGAGCTCGGGCGTGACCACTAGGCTCGCGCCCGCGCGGCGCGCGCGCCCGAAAAAGTCCGCGATGCGCGCGACGTTGCCCGGGAGGTCGCCCACCGTGGCGTTCAACTGGGCAATCGCGATTTTCATGTTGCTAATATAGCATCCGTGACCATCGAAGTCGTCGATTCGATCGCCGGCGTGCCCGCCGCCGAGTGGAACCGCCTTGCGGGCGGCGATCCTTTCGTCACCCACGAGTTCCTCTGCGCGCTGCACGAAACCGGGTGCGCCAGCGGCGCGACCGGCTGGACGCCGCAGTATCTGCTCCTCAGGTCCGGGGGCGTTCTCGCCGGCGCGATGCCGCTCTATCTCAAGACCCACTCGTACGGCGAGTACGTGTTCGACTGGGCCTGGGCCGACGCCTATCAGCGTCACGGCGTGGCCTACTACCCGAAACTCGTCTGCGCCGTGCCGTTCACGCCGGTCACCGGGCCGCGGCTGCTCGCCTCCACGCCGCAGGAGCGCGAAGAGCTCATCGCCGGCGCGCTCGGGCTCGCCCGAAGGCTGCGCGTGTCCTCGCTGCATTGCCTTTTTCCCACGCGCGAGGAAGCCCGGCAGATGCAGGGGCGCGGCATGATGATCCGCCGCGGCGTGCAGTTTCACTGGTCAAATGGCGGCTACCGGAGCTTCGAGGAGTTCCTCGCCGCTTTCAACCACGCCAAACGCAAGAAGATCAGGCAGGACCGCCGCAAAGTGAGAGACGCCGGCATCCGCTTCAGGTGCCTGGAAGGCGCGGAAATTACCGCGGCGGATTGGGCGTTTTTCAACCGCTGCTACCGGCGGACCTACCGCGAGCACCATTCCACGCCCTACCTCAGCCTCGAGTTCTTCCAGCGGATCGGACGCGTCATGCCGCGGAACGTCGTGCTGGTCGTCGCCAGCCGCGACGGCGCGCCCATCGCGGCCTCGCTCAACATCCGCACGCAGAACAGACTGTGCGGCCGCTATTGGGGCGCGCTGGAATACCATCCCGCGCTCCACTTCGAGACCTGCTATTACCAGGTGATCGAATATTGCATTGCGCGCGGCATCGCGGTGTTCGAAGGGGGAGCGAGGGGGGAACACAAGTTGGCGCGGGGGCTCGCGCCGGTGGAAACTTGCTCGGCCCACTGGCTCGCCCATCCCGAATTCGCAGCGGCCATCGAGCAGTATCTGGCGCGCGAGGCGCGCGGGGTGGGACATTACATCGACGAGCTGAACGAGCGGAGCCCGTTCAAGGACCTGCCCTCGCCGCCGTCGCCAGCCGCTTCCGCGCCGTCGCCGATGGAAGGGCGCGGCCGCGATGGTGAGCGTTGACCAGCATCGTCGGCTTCATACCGCGCACCGTTCCCGCGCGCGTTGAGCGGCCCGCAGTGTCCGTTCCAACGCGCGCAGTTAAACGGGAGTTCCGCTTCCCGCTTGAGAGCCGGACGTCGATCAACGCGGCGCCATGGCTCGCCGCGATGCCCGCGATGATCTGCGACTTGCCGACGCCCGGCGGGCCCCACGGCATCCCCGCCGTATGCGCGCCCTGCGCGGCGCCCAGGAACTCGCGCTCGAGGATTCTCCGGATGCAGGACGGACGCATGGGCCAGGATTCGGGATTCGGGATTCGGGATTTAAGGCATTGGACCGCGGATACCCGATGGCATTCCCTGATGATATGCGCCTCGCCTCCGCGCCGATCAGCTCTTGGCAGCCGGCGCGTTTCAGGGCGCAGCGCCCTTGAGACGCCGGTTGAGCTCCTCGATGAGCCGGTCAGCGGCTTCCTGCTCGATCTCGCCCAACGAATCGTACGCGTCCTGCAGATCCGCCAGCGCCCCAAGGATCTGCTCGCGCGTCACGAGCCGGTCGAGGTTCTTCGCGAGTTCCAGCAGCAGCGGATCCATCGGGCGCCCGTTTTCCAAAGCATGAGGGTACCGTATAGTTGCGCTTGAATGAAGCGGCCATTGCCATGAAGTTCTGCAGCAGCTGCGGCGCGCCCGTCACGCTGCGGGTGCCGCCGGGCGACACCTTGCCCCGCCACGTCTGCGACAGCTGCCATGCCGTGCATTACCAGAATCCGCGCATGGTCGTGGGTTGCGTCGCGCAGTGGGAAGACAGGATCCTGCTGTGCCGCCGCGCCATCGAGCCGCGCTACGGTATGTGGACGGTGCCGGCGGGCTACCTCGAAAACGGCGAGACGACCGCCCAGGGCGCGATCCGCGAGACCCTGGAGGAAGCCAACGCCCGCGTCGAGATCGGCCCGCTCTTCGCGCTCTACAACATTCCCCACATCAGCCAGGTCTACCTCCTGTTCCGGGCGCAGCTGCTCGATGATCGCATCCGGCCCGGCGCCGAAACGCTCGAAGTCAGGCTCTTCCCGGAGGAAGAGGTTCCCTGGGAGGGAATCGCCTTCGCCACGGTCCGCAACACGCTGCAGCATTATTACTCGGATCGCCGCAGCGGCGAGTACCGGTTCCACATGGGCACGATCGAGCCCATGCCCCGCAAGGCGTGAAACGTGAATGGTGAATGGTGACGGGCGCTGCGGCACGCGGGCCCATTCGGTGCGAGCGACGATTTACGATTTACGATTCGCGGTTCACGGTCCGCTCAGGCGGAGCGGATCGCGTCGACGATGTTGAGGCGCGCGGCGCGCACAGCCGGCAGCAGGCCGCCGATGATACCCATGAGCAGGGCAAACACGATTGCGGCTGCGGCGATGCGCGGGGTGAGCGTGAAGCGGAACGCGAGCTCGGAAAACGACTGCCAGTTGAGCGTCGAGATCTGGATGAGCTGCATCAGCGAAGCGAGCCCGAGGCCGACGACGCCTCCTGCGGCGGCGAGCAGGAGGGATTCGAGCAGAAAAGCCCAGAGCACGCTCGCGCGGCGAAACCCGAGGGCGCGCAGCGTGCCGATTTCCCCCACGCGGTTGGCGACGGCGGAGTACATGGTGATCATCGCGCCGATCATCGCGCCGATCGAGAAGATGACCGACAGGGTGAGCCCCAGATAGCTGATGAAGTTGGACATCAGCTCCGATTGTTCCTCATAGAATGCGCGCTCGCGCTTGACGTCGAGCGTCAGGCGCGGGTCCGACTCGAGCCTTGCCTTGACCGCGCCGAACGCGGCGGGGTCCGCCAGGCGCGCCACCACCGAAGAGTAGGCCTGGCGGCGGAATGCCTGCATCAGCTGATCGGCGTCGCCCCAGACCTCGGAGTCGAACGCCGAGCCGCCGGCCGCAAAGATTCCCACCACGAGCCACTCGCGGCCGCCGAAGGGCAGGCGGTCCCCGACCGCGGCGCGGTCGAAGCGCCGGGAGATGTTCTGCCCGACGACGACCTCGGAAGACCCCGGCTCGAACATGCGGCCCTCCACGATGCGCACCTGGGGACGCAGGGCGGGGCCGGCGGGGCCGATGCCGCGGGTCGTGATGTTGGTCGCGACACCGGTGTCGCGCTTCGGCAAGGTGATCAGCACCACCGCCTCTTTCGAAACCAGGGGCCGCCCTCCCGCCACGGCCGCAATCTCCAGCTGCGCTCCGATGACCGCGGCCTGGCCGCGCTCGACCGCGCTCGAGATCTCCGTGCCCGCCGCGCGGCGCGTCACGAGAATGTTGTCCGGCTGCCCGGTCGCGACCAGCGTCTGCCTCAGCCCGGCATCGAGCATCTGGACCGCGGCGAACACGAAGACGACGAGAGCCATGCCTCCCGCCGTGAGCAGCGTGGTGAGCTTGCGCGTCCACAGGTTGCGCACGCTGTAGCGCAGCGGGATCGCGATCACCCGATCGCCCTCAGCCCGTCTGCGATCCTCACGCCGATCGCCCTGCGGGCGGGAAGGACCGCCGCCGCCGCGCCCACCGCAAGCGCGCAGGCGATCTGCAACATCACCGTCCCCGCGCTCACCTCGAACACCGGGAAGAGCGTGCCCATCTTCGCGGCGAACCACTCCGCGACCGGGAAGGTGAGCGCGATGCCGGCAAGGGAGCCGACCGCCGCGATCGAGAGCGACTCGCCGAAGATCAGGGCCGAGAGGAACCCGGGACCGAATCCGAGCGCCTTCAACGTCGCGTACTCCGAGAGGCGCTCGCGCGCCGTCATCGCCATGGTGTTCGCCATGACCGCGAGGATCACGAAGATCACGACGAACGACACGATGCGCACCGCGATCAGGATCGCCTCGGTCTGCTTCACGAACCCGATCTGGAACGCCTTCTCGGTCTCGGTCAGCGTCTCCGCCGGCGAGTTCCTGAAAAGCGCGTCGATCTCCTCGCTCACCTCGGCGGCGCGGCCGATGTCCGTGATCTGGACGATGTAGATGCCGATCTGGTTCGCGCGCTGCGGGGCCCGCGCCTTCACCGTCTCGTTCAGGTATTCCCAGTGGAAGAAGAACTGCGAGGTGTCGGTCCTGGCATCGGCCCCGTCGTAGATGGCGCGCACGACGAATTCCCAGGTGCCGGGAAAGAGGGTGCCCTTGAGCGGCACGACGTCGCCCACCTTGAAGCCGTAGGCCTGGGCGAGCTTTCTGCCCACGATCGCGCCCTTGCGGTCCCGCAGGAAAGCCCGGAACTCGTCCTCCCGCACCCGGAACTCCGGATACATCGCGAAGTACGGAAGCGGCTCCACGGCGAATTGCGGGAAGAAATTTTTCGGGTCCTGGTAGACGCCGGCGAACCAGTTCGCGGCGGCAACCGCCTTCACTCCGTCCACCGACCGGATCTTGTCGCGGTAATGCAGCGGCAGCGGCACCATCAGCGAGACCGCGTTGCGCGTGATGAGCCGGTTGGGCGCCGCGCCCTCCGCGCCCGCGTACCACGCGTCCACCACGGTCTGCAGCAGCCCGAACGAGAGGATCGCAACCACCAGGCCCAGCATGGTGAGCACGGTGCGCAGCGGGTGCCGCAACGTGTTGCGCAGGATGAGCTTGAACAGGTGCAAGGGGCCGGGCCGCGAGACGGGCACTGCAGCGCGTCAGGAACCGGCCACGCTCGATCCTCGCCACCGTCGCGCGGGTGGCGCGGCGCGATCAGTGCACGAAGCGTTTGCCGAAGCGGCCGTGACGCGAAGCGCCCAGCAGCTTCATGAAGGCCTCGGTGTCGACGTGCACGAGCCGCTCGTGGTCGCCGGCCTCGAAGTAGACATCGGGACGCCCGGTGAGACTGTCGTCCCACACGGTCTCGACGCCGTACGCCAGCCCGAGCACGGGAACCGCTCCGGGGTCGCAGTCCGGAAAGCGCTCGCGGGCCTCGCCCTCGGTGGCGAGGCGCACGTAACGCCCGGTCTCGCGCCGCAGCGCGCCGAGCTTCACGTGGCAAGTCGCCGGGACGATCGCCACGAGGTAGCCGCCGTCGTCCTGCAGCAGGACAGCTTTGACGAGCTGATCGGGCTCGATTCTCGCCGCGAGCGCCGTGCCGAGGCTCGTGTAGGCGCGGGGATGGCTTACGATTTCATACTTCACGTGATGCTCGTTGAGAAACCGCTCGACCGTCGCAGGAATGGACATCGCCGCCTCCTTGGTCAGGCACCGACAATCATTGCAACAGTATAGTGAGCGCGCCCTCGGGCAGTTCGTCACTTTCGATGAATTGCGCCGATTTCCCAGGTTGACTCGCCGAAACAACGAGTTCCAGCAGCAATTCACGAATCGTTGAGCACACCCTTGTCCAGGTGCCTGATCATGTGAGCCTTTTCCGCCGCGTGCGGGTCGTGCGTCACCATGATGATTGTCTTGCCCATGTCGTGATGCAGCCGTTCCATGAGGGTCAGGACCTCCTCCGCGGACACGCGATCGAGGTCGCCGGTCGGCTCGTCGGCGACAAGGATCGTGGGATCGGTGATGATGGCGCGCGCGATCGCCACGCGCTGCTGCTGGCCGCCGGAGAGCTCGCCCGGGTAATGCTCCATTCGGTCGGTCAGGCCGACCATGGCCAGCGCCGCCGCCACGTGCTCCTTCCGCTCGCCCGCCGCAAGCGGCGTGAGCAGCAGCGGCAGCTCCACGTTCTCGAACGCGGTCAGCACCGGTATCAGGTTGTAGAACTGGAAGATGAAACCGACGTGCTGCGCGCGCCAGTCGGCAAGCTCCGCCTCCGTCAGCGCCGTGATGTCCACGCCGCCGACCCGCAGCAGCCCGCTGTCCGGCTTGTCGATGCCTGCGATGAGGTTGAGGAGCGTGCTCTTCCCCGACCCGGACGGCCCCATCAGGGCGACGAAGTCGCCAGCCGTGATGCTGAAGCTGATGTCGCGCAGCACCGGCACGATCTCGCCGCCGCGGCGGTAGGACTTCGTGAGGTTCCTGATCTCGACTACCGGCTGCATGACTTCAGTGCTAAGTGCCAAGCGTTAAGTGCTGAGTTGAAACGACCAAAACGCCGCGAGGGTGGGCGACACTAAGCACTCAACACTGAGCACTGTGTCATTTCGCGGGAAGTGACACTTTGGAGCCGTCGCGCAACGCGCGTGGCGGCCGCACGACCACCCGCTCGCCGGGGCTTACCCCGCTCACCACCTCGATCATCTCACCGATCTTCGCCCCGGTCCGGATCTCGACCGCCGTCGCCCTGTCACCCTTCACGACGAACACCTCGGTGCGCCCGTTGCGGGTCACGATCGCAGCGGGTTGCACCACCGTGCGAGGCGCGCGCTCGCCCGGCGGCATCTCCCGGGCGAGAAAGGCGACCTTGGCGCTCATCTCGGGCAGGATCCGCGGATCGCTGTCCACGAAACGGATCTTGGCCATGACCGTCGCCTTGGAGCGGTCGACCGTCGGCACCAGCCGGTGCAGCACCCAGCGGAAGCGCGCGTCGGGCAGCGCGTCGAGCTGGATCTCGCACGGCTGCTCGAGCTTCACTTTCGACAGGCTCGATTCCGAGATGTCCGCCTCCACTTCCAGCGTGGACATGTCGGCCATCGTCACCACCGCCGCCTGCGAGCCCAGCGCGGAGGAGAACGGCGTGATCACGTCGCCGACGTTCGCGTTCTTGGTGAGCACCACGCCGTCGAACGGGGCGCGGATGAGCGTCTGCTCCATTGCGACCTGCGCCGCCCGGTGGTTCGCCTGCGCCACCGCGATCGCCGCCTTCAATGCGCTGATCGCCGCCCGTGCCTTCTCGTGGCGGGCAACGGCGGTGTCATGCGCCGCCTGTGACACGAATTTCTTCGCAAGGAGTTCCTGCGAGCGGCCGAGCGCGCGCCCGGCTTCCCGCAGCTCGGCTTCGCCCTGCTCGAGATTCGCCTGCGCGACCCTCACGCCGGCCGCGGCCTGCTCCATCTGCGCTTTCACGTCGCGGTCCTCCAGGCGCGCGATCACCTCGCCCGCCTTCACCCGGCTGCCCTCGCGCACGCCGAGCCACTCGAGACGGCCGGTCGCCTTCGACGCGACCGCCGCCTTGCGCTGCGCCACGACATAGCCGGTGGCGTTGAGCACCGTGTGGGCCTGTGACGGATACGCCGTCGTGACCGCCACGGTCTCGACCGCAACCGCCGAGGTCAAACGCAGCGCGAGGCCAGCCGCGGCCACCGCAAGGAGCGCGCCTGCGACCCAGAGCACGCGCCGGCGCCGTTTCCGCGGCGCGCCGGCGGCGGCCGCTCCCTCGCTGCGGTTGATGCGCAGCTTGGCAAGGTCCGCTTCAGGCATGGCTAAGAGCCCGCACCGGAGCGGTGCGGGGCAAGATGTGCGCACGGGGTGGAATGCACGGATTCTAACAGGAGCGCCGCGTTACAGGTGGCCGTCATCCTCGCGCAGCGATTTGCGCAGGTGCACCGGCTCCTGCACGCGCGCGCGCATGCGGATGTTCAACATCTCCACGGCGACCGCGAACGCCATCGCGAAGTAGATATAGCCCTTCGGGATGTGGAGATCCCAGCCCTCCCCGATCAGCGCGACACCCACGAGGATCAGGAAGGAGAGCGCCAGCATCTTGATGGTCGGGTGGCGATCGACGAACGCTCCGATCGGCCCCGCCGCGAACATCATCACCCCGACCGCCGCGACAATGGCGATCACCATGATCGGAACCTGCTCCACCATCCCGACCGCGGTGATGACCGAATCGAGGGAGAACACGATGTCGATCACCGCGATCTGGACGATCACCCCGCCGAAGCTCGCCACGGCGACCTCGATGCCCCCGCCCCTCTCCCCGCCCTCGAGCGAATTGTGGATCTCGTGCACGCTCTTCCACAACAGGAACAGCCCGCCGCCGATGAGAATGATGTCGCGGCCGGAAATCGGCTTGCCGAACGCGGGGATCTCGAACAGCGGCTCGGTGAGCGTCATGATCCAGGCGAGCGAGAGCAGCAGGCCGATGCGCGTCAACATGGCGAAGGCGAGGCCGAGGCGCCGCGCCAGGTTGCGCTGGCGCTCGGGCAGCCGCCCTGCGAGGATCGAAATGAAGATGATGTTGTCCACGCCGAGCACGATCTCCAGCAGCGTGAGCGTTGCGAGCGCGATCCAGATCTGCGGATCCAGTAGCCATTCCATGGTGGATCTCCGTCATGACGCTGTGGTAAGGGAATGCCGAAGCCGGACGTGAGACTGCGAGGCCGCGCCGGAGTTCTTCGGCTTGACACGGCCAGCTTGTGCACCGTGCATCATGCCCTTCGCGCCGGCGGGCGCAACCGGCATGCTTGCCCGCAGCCTGGCCGGCTGTCGGCCCCAGCAGGAGTCTGTGCGGGCCAAGCCCGACAAACTCGCGGCACAACGCATCGCAGAAAGCCTGGGACAACCGGTCATCCGGTCCGCTCCTGCGCTCGCGGCGGCTCATCGCCGGGGCGGGCATCCGCGCGCACTAAGTCCCTGTCGGAAAAGCGTTCCGCCGCGAGGCGTGTGACCCCGGCCGGAACACGGGAAATCCCCAGGAAAGCTTTTCAAAACGGTCACTTAGCGGTAGAATTACGAAAGTTTCGAATGGCGGTGCTGTCATCTGCGACATGGCGGGACCGTTAAGGCAGCCAGGAACGGTACGCGAGGAGCAGGTTTGAAGCCCACCGACATCGGTGTCCCCGACTACTTCCACAAGGTCGTAGATTGCCAGTGGGCGTGTCCCGCCCACACTCCCGTCCCCGAATACATCCGGTTGATCGCCGCGGGCCGCTACAGCGATGCCTACATGGTCAACTGGCACTCGAACGTCTTTCCCGGGATTCTCGGGCGCACGTGCGACCGGCCGTGCGAGCCGGCGTGCCGCCGCGCTCGTGTCGAGGAGCGCAACGCCGAGAAGCCGGAGCCGGTCGCGATCTGCCGATTGAAACGCGTTGCCGCGGACTACAAGGACGACATCCGCGGCCGGCTGCCCAAGGCGCCGAAGCAGAAGAACGGCAGGCGCATCGCCTGTGTCGGCGCCGGACCCGCCTCCCTCACCGTGGCGCGCGACCTCGCGCCGCTCGGCTATGCCGTCACCGTTTTCGACCAGGACCCGCGCGCCGGCGGCATGATCTGGTCGCAGATCCCGCGCTTCCGGCTCCCGCTCGAGGTGATCGACGAGGAAGTGGGCTACATTCTCGAGCTCGGCGTCGAGTTCAGGGGCGGCACGAGGATCGAGAGCCTGAGGGAACTGCTGGCCGGGGGCTACGACGCGGTGTTCGTCGGGTGCGGCGCGCCGCGCGGGCGCGACCTGGACATCCCGGGCCGCAAGGAGGCGGCCGCCAACATCCACATCGGCATCGACTGGCTCTCGTCGGTTTCCTTCGGCCACACGGCGGCGATCGGCAAGCGCGTCATCGTGTTGGGCGGCGGCAACACCGCGATGGACTGCTGCCGCACCTCGCGGCGCCTCGGCGGCGAGGACGTGAAGGTCATCGTGCGTTCCGGCTTCGAGGAGATGAAGGCCTCGCCCTGGGAAAAGGAGGACGCCATGCACGAGGGCATCCCGATCCTGAACTATTTCGTGCCCAAGGCCTTCACCCACGCGAACGGCCGGTTGACCGGCGTCACGTTCGAAAAGGTCCGCGCCGAGTACGACGCGAGCGGGCGCCGCAGCCTGGTTCCCACCGGCGAGCCTGAACAGCACTTCGAGTGCGACGACGTGCTGGTCGCCGTCGGCCAGGAGAACGCCTTTCCCTGGATCGAGCGCGACATCGGCATCGAGTTCGACAAGCGGGGCATGCCGGTCGTGGACAAGGCCACCATGCGCTCCACGCTGTCCCACGTGTTCTTCGGGGGCGACGCGGCGTTCGGCCCCAAGAACATCATCTGGGCGGTGGCGCACGGCCACGAGGCCGCGATCTCGATCGACAAGCTGCTCGCCGGCGAGGACATGCGCGAGCGGCCGGCTCCCGCGGTCTCGCTCATCAGCCAGAAAATGGGCATCCACGAGTGGAGCTACGACAACGACGTCTCGCTCGCCGCGCGCTACAAGGTGCCCTGGCGCGACAAGAAGGTGACGCTGAAGGACATCAAGGTCGAGGTCGAGATGGGCTTCGACCCGAAAAGCGCTTTCGCCGAGGCGCAGCGGTGCCTCAACTGCGACGTGCAGACGGTGTTCGCGGGCAAGCTCTGCATCGAGTGCGACGCCTGCGTGGACATCTGCCCCATGGACTGCATCACCTTCACCGAGAACGGCGACGAGCCCGTGCTGCGCAAGCGGCTCACCGCGCCGGCAGTGAACCTTTCGCAGGATCTCTACGTCTCGGCCGCGTTGAAGACCGGCCGCGTCATGGTGAAGGACGAGGATGTCTGCCTGCACTGCGGGCTGTGCGCGGAGCGCTGCCCGACCGGCGCCTGGGACATGCAGAAGTTCCTCCTCGACATGGCGCACGCGGGACCGGCGTGCCGCACCCCGCAGCGGAAGGCGGCCTGATCAGCGTCATAAAAATGCTTGTCAGGCATTGGCACGAGGACCGAGCGGAACGAGCGCGATGAAGCGGGGAGGGGCAGCGGCGTGAGCCAGGGAGCAGGGGCCCCAGGCTTGCTTGGGGATGTGACCAAGGCGAATCGCCGCGGGCCTCGATCGGCACTTCCAAACGCCACGGGAGTCCTCCGGTGATGCTGGCCGGCAAGGAAGACAGCCATGACTAGACGGATCGAGGCCGTCAACGATTTCGTCGTCAAGTTCGCGAACGTGAACGGCTCGGGGTCGGCTTCCGCGAACGAGCTCTTCGCGCGCTCGATCCTGCGCATGGGCGTGCCCGTCTCCCCCCGCAACATCTTTCCCTCGAACATCCAGGGCCTGCCGACCTGGTACGAGGTGCGCGTGAGCGAAGCGGGTTACCTGGGGCGGCGCGGCGGCGTGGACCTGATGGTCGCGATGAACCCGCAGACCTGGGACAAGGACGTGAAGGAGATCGAGCCCGGGGGCTACCTGTTCTACGACAGCTCGAAGCCGGTGCCGAAGTCGAAGTTCCGCGAGGACGTCAACGTCACCGGCGTGCCGCTTACCGAGATCTGCAACGCCACTTACGGCGACCCGCGGCAGCGGCAGCTGTTCAAGAACATCATCTACGTGGGCGCGCTCTCCGCCCTGCTCGAGATCGACCCGGTCGAGATCGAGCGGCTCTTCGCCGAGCAGTACCAGGGCAAGGAGGCGCTGCTGCAGTCGAACGTCAGGGCGCTGCGGCTCGGCCGCGAGTACGCGCTCCAGCACCTCGCCTGCCCGCTCGGGATCCGGGTGAAGCGCGCGAACGCGGTGGGCAACCGCATCTTCGTCGACGGCAACAGCGCGGCGGCGCTCGGCGCGGTCTACGGGGGCGCGAGCGTGTGCGCCTGGTACCCGATCACGCCGTCCTCCTCGCTCGCCGAAGCGTTCGCCCGCCATTGCCAGAAATACCGGGTGGACCCGGCGACCGGGAAGCACCGCTATGCCGTGATCCAGGCCGAGGACGAGCTCGCCTCCGTCGGCATCGCGATCGGCGCCGGCTGGAACGGCGCGCGCGCCTTCACCTGCACCTCGGGGCCCGGCGTCTCGCTCATGCAGGAGTTCATCGGGCTCGCCTACTTCGCCGAGGTCCCGCTGGTCATCATCGATGTCCAGCGCGGCGGGCCCTCGACCGGCATGCCGACGCGCACCCAGCAGTCCGATCTCCTCTCGTGCGCCTACGCCTCGCACGGCGACACCAAGCACGTGCTGCTGTTCCCCGAAGACCCCACCGAATGCTTCGAGCTCGCGGCGCAGGCGTTCGATCTCGCCGAGCGGCTGCAGACGCCGGTGTTCGTCATGACCGACCTCGACATCGGCATGAACACACGGTTGACCGATCCTTTCCAATGGGACGACACGCGCGCCTACGACCGCGGCAAGCTGATGACGCACGAGGAGCTCGAGGCGGGCAAGGAATTCGGGCGCTACCTCGACGTGGACGGCGACGGCATCGCCTACCGCACGCTGCCGGGGACGCACCCCGTGCGCGGCGCGTATTTCACGCGCGGCACGACCAAGGACCGCTACGCGCGCTACAGCGAGGCGGGCCCCGATTACGTGGACAACATGCAGCGCCTCGCGCGCAAGTTCGAAACCGCCAAGACGCTGGTGCCGAAGGCGCTGCTCACGCCGGCGGCGAAGCCGGCGCGCTTCGGCGCCATCTACTACGGCTCGACCAGTCCCGCGATGCAGGAGGCGCTCGACGTGCTGGCGAGGAGCGGCATCCACATCAACGCGCTGCGGGTGCGCGGCTTCCCGTTCCAGGACGAGATCGCCGATTTCGTGGCCTCCCATCCCTGGGTGTTCGTGATCGAGCAGAACCGCGACGCGCAGCTGAAGACGCTGCTCGTGAACGAGGCCAAGGTCAATCCGACGCGGCTGATCTCGGTGGTGCATTACGACGGCACGCCGATCACCGCGCGCTTCATCGTGAGCGAGATCTCCCAGCACGCCGCTGCGCGCACGGTGGTGCCGTTCCGGAAGGCGGTGTCGTGACCGCGGGAATCAGGATCGAGGATCCAGGACTCAAGGGAAACGCATGACTTACCTCGCGAAACCGAAGCTGCACCACCCGGCGCTCCCGCGGAACCGGTTGGGCTACACCCGGCGCGACTACGAGGGCACGATCTCGACGTTGTGCGCCGGCTGCGGGCACGATTCCATCAGCGCCGCGGTGATCCAGGCCTGCTGGGAGCTCGCGATCGAGCCTCACCGCGTCGCCAAGCTCTCCGGCATCGGCTGTTCCTCCAAGACGCCGACCTACTTCCTCGGCAATTCGCACGGCTTCAACAGCGTGCACGGGCGCATGCCCTCGGTGCTGACCGGCGCCAACCTCGCCAACCGCGACCTCATCTACCTGGGCGTCTCGGGCGACGGCGATTCGGCCTCGATCGGGCTCGGCCAGTTCGCGCACTCCATCCGGCGCGGCGTCAACATGGTGTACATCGTCGAGAACAACGGCGTCTACGGCCTCACCAAAGGCCAGTTCTCCGCGACCGCCGACAAGGGCTCGAAATCGAAGCGCGGGGTCGTGAACACCGACGAGCCCGTGGACATGATCGGGCTCGCGCTGATGCTCGGCGCAACCTTCGTCGCGCGCAGCTTCTCGGGCGACAAGAGGCAGCTCGTGCCGCTCATCAAGGCCGCGATCGAGCACCGCGGCGCCGCGTTCCTCGACGTGATCTCGCCCTGCGTCGCGTTCAACAACCACCCCGGCTCGACCAAGAGCTACGACTACGTGCGCGCCCACAACGCGGCGGTGAACCGCCTGGACTTCATCGAGGGAAGAGAGGAGATCACGGCGGACTACGCGCCCGGCGAGGTCGCGGAAGTGAAGCAGCACGACGGCTCCGTGCTGCGGCTGAGGAAGCTCGCGCCCGATTACGACCCGACCGACCGCATCAAGGCGATGACCTACCTGCAGGAGCGGGCGGCGGCCGGCGAGGTGGTCACGGGCCTGCTCTACGTCCAGCCGGATTCCGCGGAGCTGCACGACTACCTCAACACCGTGGAGACTCCGCTCAACCGGCTCACCGAGCGCGAGCTCTGCCCCGGGGCCGTGATGCTCGATCGGGTCAACGCCTCATTGCGGTGACGTGGGGGCAAAGTTCCCCAGCGTCACCGCAATCAGCGCTCAGAGGTCAGATCCCCGGCAAAGCGGCAAGGGTACGGATTGCTCCCCGCGCGTTGAGCGGCGGCTTGTCCGTCCGCTCGAACGCGCGGAATTAATCCGGAGCCTGGCCTCCGGATTAATGCTACTTCAGCCGGATCGCGAGTCCGTAGCAGAGATAGCCCGCGCCGAACCAGGCGTTGGCGTCGTTGACGCAGTAGAGGTTCGTCACGGCGTTGGCGCCGGCGTTCGCGGCCTCGGCGGTAACGGCCGCGATCGCTGCGCCGGCGTCGCCGTGCGTCCCGATCCAGAAGGCCGAGCGCCAGCTGTCCACCCACAGGCGCTTCACCACCGCATAGCCGCCCGGCGTCAGCTCGCCCGCATCGAACACGCGCATCGGCGCGCGGCTTGCCGCATCCTCGGCCGCCGCCGCTGCCGGAGCGAACGACCACATCACGGCGGCGACCAGCCCTGCGAAGAATCTGCGCGCTTCCATATCATCGCTCTCCGATTGTTATTTTCCCGAGCTGGGCGAGCATCCCCAGCTCATCTCGCATCACCCACTCCTCGACGATCTTGCCGCCTTTCAGCCGGAATTGCACGATCGCCGGCCAGTTCACCTCCCGCTCCTCGGCAAGCCGCAGCTCGCCCGCCCGGCTGCGCAAGGTGTGGGGACGCATCCTCGCGCGGTGAAAGATGCGCACCGCGACCAGGTCGCCCTCCGCGATCAAGCCGGAGAGCTCCGTGGAAAAGGCCGCGTAATCCGGAAGGCGCCCGCGCAGATACGCCACGGCCGCGTCGAGTCCCTTCAGGTCGAAGCCGGGACGGTGCATGACGGCGTCGGGCGCAACGAGCTCCGGCATCAGCTCGATTCTCTTGCCGTCGAGCACCTCGTGAAAGTAGCGCTCGACGATGCGCTTGTTGCGGGCTTCCTCGGTGCCGGAAGCGCTCAATGCCTTGCTCCGTCCAAAATCAAGGGCGATTTAGCCACAGAGGACACAGAGTTCACAGAGAAAAAATTCAACCTCTCACCGCAGAGGAGGCAGAGGACGCGAAGGAACGCAGAAAACGGCTAATGGACAAAGGAGCCAGGCCGAAACCTGAATCCTGAATCCCGAATGCTGGATTCGCATTCTCCGTGTTCTGTGTGATCTCTGTGGCTGATTTAGGGTTTTCATTTGATCAGTGTCCATCGGCGTCCACCCCGTTAGAGGCGGGGCCTCTAACGGGGTCCATCTGCGGTTCCATTCGTTTTTGTGCCAAACGTCTTCCGGCCGGTGACGAGCCCCGCAAGACATCATGCCAGATAAATCGTCCCCAGGTACTGGCTTTCCCCCAGGCGCGCTTCGACGGTCCTCTTTCCGTGACGGGGGTGGGAAATCTCGACCACATGGATCCCGCTGTCTTGCTCCAGCCCGTCGAACTTGAAATCCCCGTAGTTGTCCGTGCGCTGTTCCGCGAGCCTCATGCCGCCTCTGCCCAGCGTGACCTCGGCCGCTCCCAGGCAGTCCGCGATCCCGTTGCGTCCGACGGCCACGCTGCCGCCGATGAAGCATTTCGTGAAGCGATACAGGTTCCGGTAGTAGACCCGGGGCTTGGTGTTCCGGTCCGGCTGCAGGACTTCCAGCCCCTCGCGCCGGACGATCTCCTCCATCTCGCGGTCCTCGACCTTGAGCGACCGGATTGCTCCCGTCGGACACACCTGCGCGCAGCGGGGCTCCCGCCATCCCTGATCGAGCAGGTGGGCGTCGAAGATCCATTTCTGCGCCACGTTGCGCTCCTCGTTCCACCAGATGGCCCCGTACGGGCATGACTCGACGATCTCCTTCTTCCCCCGGGCCTTCTGCGGATCGATGATCACGATGCCGTCTTCCCGCTGATAGACCGCTCCGTCCGCCGACGCCCGGACGCACGGGGCATCGTCGCAATGGTTGCACATCGTCGGCAGGTAGGCCACGTCCATCATCGGGGCGCGCCCCCGTTCCCGCCGCCGGATGTCGATCCAGCGATGCCCGTGCTTCGGCTGCGGGGCGGCGTAGCCGGGAAAATCGTTGTCCACGTGCTCGTCCTTGTTCGCCAGGAAGCAGTTGTGGCAGTTGCTGCACCTAGCGACATCGATGACCAGATTCCACTTTTTCACGCCGCCTCCGCCGCCGGGTTCCATTTTTCGATCTGCACCAGGCAGGACATCGCCGCCATGCCGTCGGATTTCGCGATCTGCTTGCGCCTCGGCGTGAGCAGGTTCACGCACCCGCCCCGATCGATGACCTCGCCCGGCCCTTCCAGCGGATCGTAGGAAGCGCTCGACGCGCAGGAGTGCGCGACCCCGGGCGCCATCGCTTCCGTCACGTCCGCCGCGCACAACACGGCGCCCCGGTCGTTGTAGACCTTGACGATGTCGTGCATCGCGATGCCGCGGCTCCGTGCGTCCTCCGCATTGATCCGCACGATCCAGTAATAACGGCCATCGACGAGCACCCGGTGGTCGGTGACGTCGTTGACCACGCTGTCCTTCGCGTCCGCCATGGTGTGGAAGCTGTAGCGCGCGTGGGGCGTGATGAGCTGCAGGGGGTATTTCCGGTAGAGTTCCCCGGCCCCCGGTCCCTCCCACGACGGAATGTAGCGGTTCAGCGGCGGACGATCGGGGCTTCCCGGGTCGAACCGCTTCAAGGTCTCGGGGATGAACTCGATCTTACCGGATTGCGTCTGCAGTCCCCTGCGGAACTTGTCCGAGTAGCCCCCGGGAACCGGGTGCGGCTCGGGCACGTCCTTCAGCCGGTCTTCAACGAACCATCGCATATACACCGGCTCGCGGCTCTTTTCACCTTCCGCGGGAACCACGTAATAGCCCTTCTTGAGGAATTCCTTCCAGCCGATGCGTTTGGGCAGATCGGACGATTCGAACACCCGCCGGCACCAGTCAAATTCCGCCATGCCTTCCGAATAGTAGGTGCCCAGACCGAGGCGCTTCGCGATGTCCCAGAAGATCTGGTAGTCCGACTTCGATTCGCCGAGCGGCTCGATGCACTTGTGCAGGATCGCGATGACCCGGTGGTTGACCTGGCCTTGCATGTGGTGCGCATACCCGCCGGCGTTGCTCCATTCGCCGATGTCCCACCGCTCGAGTTGCGTGCAGGCGGGCAGGATAATGTCGGCGAACTTGGCCTCCCCCTCGAACCACACCGACTGGTTGACGACGAACTCCAGCTCGTCCGAACGATACATGTCGGCGAACCGGCCCGAATCGGCTATCGTGCCGAACGATGAGCCGCCGTAACGGTACAACATGTGGACCCTGGAGAAGCCGGGCACGGGGTAGACGAAGCGGCGAAACTGTCCTTCTATGGAAATCGGGTCCGTCGGATAGCCCTCGCAGCGCCCCTCCAGGATCGCCTCGGGCAGCCTCTGGCGCGGGATCATCTGCTGCACCGGGTTCATCGTGAGGAGATGCGGCATGCGCACATAGTTGCTGACGCCCGAGGCCGTCCCCTGAAGGTCGCCGGAAATGCCGCCCTCCGCGTAGCCTGGGAAATAGAACGAGAGGTCGACGGGCGCTCCCCCTTGCAGGTTCCCGAAGTTGACGCCCGGTTTACCCCATCCCCGCATCGCCATCAGCAAGATCATCGAGCGCGCCCACTGCGCGCCGGTCGCGCTGCGGCACGCGCCGCCGTGGGCGGTCCCGGCGACCCCCACCGACAGATAGGTCTTCTTGTTTCCCCACTCTCGCGCCAGCGCGCGTACGTCCTTGGCGGGAATGCGGGTCTCAGGCTCCTGCCATTCGGGCGTTTTGGGTACGCCGTCCGATCGGCCGAGGACGTAGTCGCGCCATTGCTCGAAACCGGTGGTCCTCGTTGCGACGTACTCCTTGTCGTAGAGCCCCTCGGTGATCCACACGTGCATGATGGCGATGGCGAGCGCGGCATCCGTGCCGGGCCGGATCGGGAACCACTTTCCGCCCAGCAGCGAGGCCGTGGGGCAATAGTACGGATTGATGTGCACCGTCTTGATGCCGAGCTCTTGCGCCCAAAGCCGCCGCTGCGTTCCGTCCTGACCGCTGTAGATGCCGCAGTGCGATTCGGGGTCGCTCGACCAGAACACGATCAGCTCGCATTCCCGCAGGCAGTCCTCGAGCGTACCGTACGAGCCCGCCCTGCCCAGGCGCATGCTGTTGCCGTAATGGTGCATGGCACCCCAGTACCAGCCCTCCCAGCTGTCCGGGTTGAGGTGGACCTTGGTGTAACCGATGGCGTTGCCGAAGCGCTGGAGAGCGCTCAGGTAATAGCCGATGTTTCCCCATTGGTGATGCGAGCTGTGATAGATGGCGATCGCCCCGGGCCCGTGCTGCCGCTTCATCCGGAGAATCTCGCCGCTCACGATGTCGAGCGCCTCGTCCCAGCTCACGCGCTCGTAGCCCGATACGCCCCGGTTGCGGCAGTTGCGGCTGCCGTTCCGATCGAAGTCCACGCGCTTCATCGGATAGAGCAGCCGCTGATCCGAGTACACCAGCGAACGCAAGGCGAGCGCATGGGGCGCGACGGTAGCCTTGCGCCAGGGCGTGAACTTCCTCCCGCGCGCTTCGAGGGTCCACGAGGGTGCGTCCCGGTCGTCGTACTCGATGACGCCCGTGCGGACGATCCTGCCGTCTTTCACGTAGACGAAGAGCGGCCCCCCGTTGGTGATCGTCGTGTAGCGCCGGGTGCCGTCCCGCATCGCGGCGCCGTATTGCGCGCCCGCGGTGGGGATCATGTTCAGGAGCTGCAGGAACCACGACACGAGCTCGTCGGGGCCCTCGACGGCCACCCGGAAGGTCTTCGCCGCGTGGATCCGTTCCGCGTGGTCCGCCGGCAAGCGCATGAAGCGCAACGCGGTCGCGGCATCCTTGAAGATGACGGAAGCGTCGGGATGCGGGTGGTTGCCGCGGCGCGAACTCACGCGGCCGCTTTCGAACCGGAAAATCCTGCCGCGCGAGCCGTCCTTGAGCTTGATCTGAACGACACCGTTTTTCTTCGCGAGGTGCTCCCTGAAGGGCGCGTGTCTCCATGCGACGAATCGGATGGCCGTGGCAACGCCCGAGAGGAGCAGCGAAAACGCCAAGCCTTCCAGCATCTCAATCCGCTCGCGCACCGGACTCCTTGACGACCTTCGCCCACTTCGCCACTTCACGCTTGAGATAATCCGCGAACTGCGCCGGCGTGTTGGGGCTGTGATCGAAACCGAGGGGCGTGAGCCGCTCCTTCACCGCAGGCGCCTGCAGCACCTTGGTGATTCCGGCGTTCAGCATCTCCACGATTCCGCGCGGCGTGCCGCGCGGCGCGAAGAACGCGATCCACGTATAGTCTTCATAGCCGGGAAAGCCGGATTCCGCAACCGTCGGCACCTCGGGCAGCGCGGGAGCGCGCTCGACGCTGGTGACCACGATTCCGCGCAGCCGGCCCGCCTTGATGAACGGCACGACCGAGGGGATTGCGAGGGAGCCTACCGGTACCTGCGCCCCCACCACCGCGTTCACCGCGAGCGCGCCGCTGGTGTAGGGGATGTGCGTGATCTCGATCCGGTTCATGGTCTTGAGCAGGCGCTCCACGGTGAGATGCGGCGTGGTGCCAGCCCCGGGCGAGGCATAGCTCAGCGGCTTCGCTTTTGCGAGTGCGATGAGCTCGGCGAGTGTGCGCGCCGGAACCGACGGGTGCACGAACAGCATGTTCGGGGTAATCCCGCCGACGATGACGGCCACGAAATCCTTGACCGGGTCGTAGCCCGCGTTGCGGAACAGGCTGGGATTCACGGCGAAGGCCCTGGTGTGGACCAGGACGGTGTAGCCGTCGGCGTTGGCGCGCGCCACCAGCGCGGTGCCGATGTTGCCGGTGGCACCGGGGCGGTTGTCGATCACCACGGGCCGGCCCCAGTCCTCCGACAGTCGTTGCCCGACAACGCGCGCCATGGTGTCCGTCGGTCCCCCCGGCCCGTAAGGCACGAGAAAACGCAGCGGCCGGTCTGGATAGTCCTTTGGCCCCGCTCCCTTCTGCGCCGCGGCCGCCGAACCCGCCGCGATCGCGCACAATACCGCCAGCATGCCCCAGCCGCGCATAGGTCTCCTCCGTTACGCAAGCGACGCTATCATCTTGGAATGGCTTGTGTCATTACTCCTTATCCGCCCGCGGGTTCTTGACGCAGATCAAACGTGCGCGCGCAAACGCCAGGAGTCTGTCGGGCCTGGTCCCGACAGACTCCTCTTGCAGCGCAGGAGGGAACGGTCATGAGCAAGGTGCCAAGCGTCGCTCTCTCTCATGTCGGGCTTTACGTCCGCGATCTCGATCGCATGGAACGTTTCTACACCGGTTTTCTCGGCTTCGTCGTCACCGACCGCGGCGAGCTCGGCGCGACCCGCCTGGTGTTTCTTTCGCGAGATCCGTCCGAGCATCACCAGATCGTGCTCGCTTCCGGCCGGCCGCGGAACGCCGAATTCTCGGTCCTGAACCAGATGTCGCTGCGGGTGCCCGACCTGGCGGCGCTCAAGTACTTCCACGCCAACGCGGCGGCCCACGGCGGTTACGACGTTCAGCCGGTCACGCACGGCAATGCCGTGTCGGTTTACCTGCGGGATCCGGAAGGCAACCGGATCGAGCTCTATATCGACACGCCATGGTACGTCACGCAGCCGGTCAGGGAGCCCGTCGATCTCACGAAGCCGGACGAGCAGCTATGGCGGGAGATCGAGGCGCTCGCGCGCTCGCTGCCCGGGTTCAGGCCGGTGGAGGAATGGCGCAGGGAGATCGAGTCGCGGCTCGCCGCGGCGTCAGGTCTGCGTGGCGCTCCGGATCCGGAGCCGGCGACGACGCTGAGCCAGACGCGGCGTCCGGTCACCCGAGCCCGATCACGTCGCGCCGGCCGGCGGATTTCGTCCCGCAGGCCGCGGCCCGCGCGATGAGCGGCGCGTAGCGTCGCGCTCGATCGCGAGTGTGCAAATCGGCGCCGGCTTTGGCGGCGTCCGATTTACAGGTTGTAGCCTTTCTCGTTGTGCAGCACGGTGTCGAGGCCTTCGGTCTCCTCCTCCGCCGTGACGCGCATGCCGACCAGCACGTCGCTCATCTTCAGCAGGATCCAGGTGACGACGCCGGACCAGGCCGCGACGGCCAGCACGCCGATGAGCTGCACCAGCACCTGGCTGCCCATCGTCACGCCTTCGGGATAACCCACGCCCCCGAAAGTGGCGGCCGCGAACACGCCGGTGAGCGTCGTGCCCAACGCGCCGCCCACCCCGTGCACCGGGTGCACGTCGAGCGTGTCGTCCACGTGCATCGAGCGCTTCATGAAGTTGGTGGCGAAGAAGCAGGCGACGCCCGCGGCTCCCCCGATCACGAGCGCGCCGAGCGGCCCGACAAAGCCCGAAGCCGGCGTGATCGTGCCCAGCCCCGCGACCATGCCGGTCACGATGCCGAGCACCGAGGGCTTGCCGAAGCGCGCCCACTCGCAGAACATCCAGGCGAGCGCCCCGGTCGCGGCGCCGATGTGCGTCACCAGCATCGCCATGCCCGCGGAGCCGTCGGCCGCGAGCGCGCTGCCCGCGTTGAAACCGAACCAGCCCACCCACAGCATGCACGCGCCGGCCACCGTCATGGTGAGGTTGTGCGGCGGCATGGGCGTCTCGGGAAAGCCCCTGCGCCGCCCGAGCACCAGCGCGGCGACGAGCGACGCCATGCCCGCGTTGAGGTGCACGACGGTGCCGCCGGCGAAATCCATGATGCCCATCTTCTGCAACCAGCCGTCGCCCCACACCCAGTGCGCGACCGGCGCGTAGACGAAGATCAGCCACAGCAGGCTGAACAGCAGCATTCCCGAGAATTTCACCCGCTCCGCGTAGGCGCCGAGGACGAGCGCCGGCGTGATGATGGCGAAGGTGAGCTGGAACATCGCGAACACGGTTTCCGGTATGCTGCCCTTCAGCGCCTTGAAGTCGACGCCGGACATGAACGACTTCGCAAAACCGCCGTACCAGGCATTGGCCGTGCCGCCGTCGCCGAACGCGACGCTGTAGACGAACACCACCCACGCGATCGTCACCACGCAGGTGATCGCGAAGCATTGCATGAGCACCGAAAGCACGTTCTGCGCGCGCACGAGCCCGGCGTAGAACAGCGCCAGGCCGGGAAGGGTCATGAACAGCACCAGCACCGACGAGGTGAGCATCCAGGCCGTGTTCGCCATGTTGAGCGTCGGTGCCTCGGCCGCTGCCGCGATCGGCGCATGGAACAGCAACGAAAGCAGCAGCGGGACCATTAAAAGGAAACGGCGGCGAATCTTCGTGCGAGTCAAAATGTTGAGAGCTTCCATCGTGGGATCCCCTCCTTTGGTATAACCCCGTGTGCGTAGCAAGATGTGTTCCCAGGCGCTAGCACTTTGATTTTCAGAGCTTCTGCTTTTTTGTGCGCGAGAAAGGGCACCATCTGCGTGCAACTCGCGTGCGTTCAGCATTGTTATGGTGCAAATTACGACATTCGCATGAATCCCGCACCAAGCAGAGAGCCGATCTGAGGTCCTTCCCGTAAGCCGTTGAAACATTTGCCTGTTCCATTTATAGTCGCCGAAAGCTCAGGACTCCACAGCGATGCCCACCGCTAAAGCGCTTGAGCGCCAGGCCGATCGGCCGCTCGAGCTCTCCCGCGTGCTCGCCGATCTGGTCGCCGATGGCCTCGTCCCCAAGCAGGCCGCCGACGAGCTCGTCAAGAACCGCCGCGCCGCGCGCGGTGACGCCCACCCGCTGGTCGTGATCGCGGACCAGAAATGGAAGGACCCGCGCCAGCCCCGCAAGCTGCTCAACGTGGAAACGCTCACCCAGTGGCTCGCGGAAAAGGCCGGGCTCCCCTATCTCCACATCGATCCCTTCAAGATCGACTTCGCGGCCGTCACCAAGGTGATGTCGAGCGCGTACGCGGAGCGCTACCGGATCCTGCCCGTCAGCGTGAACACGCGGGAGGCGACGATCGCCACCTGCGATCCCTATGTCCGCGAGTGGGAAGCCTCGCTCAAGCAGGTGCTGCGCCTCGACGTGAAGCGCGTCATCGCCAATCCGCTCGACATCCAGAGCTACATCGTCGAGTTCTACAACCTCGCGCGCTCGGTCAAGGGCGCGACCGAGCAGGAGCGGGGCGCCTACAGCGAGATCGCCAATTTCGAGCAGCTGGTGCAGCTCGGCCGCAGCGGCAAGCTCGACGCGAACGACCAGCACATCGTCCACATCTGCGACTGGCTGTTCAACTACGCCTTCGAGCAGCGCGCGAGCGACATCCATCTCGAGCCGCGGCGCGACGCGGGCAACGTGCGCTTCCGCATCGACGGCGTGCTGCACCAGGTCTACCAGATCCCGACCCCGGTGATGGCGGCGATGACGAGCCGCATCAAGGTGCTCGGGCGCATGGACGTCGTGGAGAAGCGCCGCCCGCAGGACGGGCGCCTGAAGACCGTCACCCCGGACAGCGAAGAGGTCGAGCTGCGGCTGTCCACCATGCCCACGGCGTTCGGCGAGAAGCTGGTGATGCGGATCTTCAATCCGGAGAACCTGGTGAAGGATTACCGCGAGCTCGGGTTCACCGAAGAGGACGAGCGCAAGTGGAACCAGATGGTGAACCAGCCGCACGGCATCATTCTGGTGACCGGCCCCACCGGCTCGGGCAAGACCACCACGCTTTACTCCACGTTGAGGCAGCTCGCGGTGCCCGAAGTGAACGTCTGCACGTTGGAAGACCCGATCGAGATGGTCGAGCCCGCTTTCAACCAGATGCAGGTCCAGCCCGCGATCGGTGTCGATTTCGCGAGCGGCATCCGCACCCTCTTGCGGCAGGACCCCGACATCATCATGGTGGGCGAGATCCGCGATCTCGAGGCCGCCGAGATGGCGATCCAGGCCGCGCTGACCGGCCACCTCGTGCTCTCCACGCTGCACACCAACGATGCGCCCTCCGCGATCACGCGGCTGCTCGACATCGGCGTGCCGTCCTACCTCTTGCAGTCCACCATCCTCGGCGTCATGGCGCAGCGGCTGCTGCGCACGCTCTGCCCGCACTGCAAGGAACGCCACGATCTCGAGCAGTCGGCCTGGGAGCACCTGACCGCGCCGTGGAAGGCCGCCCTGCCGAAGGGCACGACCTACCTGCCCAAAGGATGCCTCGAATGCCGCATGACCGGTTACATGGGCCGCGTCGGCATCTACGAGACCATGGTCATGACGCGCGAGCTGAAGAAGGCCGTCACCGCCGAGACCGACCTCGCGATGCTCCAGGACAAGGCGTACAAAGAGGGGATGAAGCCGCTCCGGATCAGCGGCGCGATGAAGGTCGCCGCGGGGCTCACCACCATGGACGAGGTCATGAAGGTCGCCCCGCCCCCGAGCGGCGACCGCCGGCAGCACGCCCGGTAGGCAGTGGACAGTGGACAGTGGGCAGTGGGCAGTGGGCAGTGGACAGTGAATGGTTTAGCTACTGCCCACTGACTACTGTTCACTGACGACTGACCGGTCACCCGTCACGAGTCACGCTCCATGAAAGACACGCTCCAGCCCGGCCTGACCTATCAATTCAAGTTCAAGGTGCCTGCGGAGAAGACCGTGCCGCACCTTTACCCGGAGTCGGAGGCGTTCCAGCAGATGCCGCGGGTGCTTGCCACCGGCTTCATGGTGGGGCTCATGGAATGGGCGTGCATCGAGGCGTTGAAGCCCCACCTCGACTGGCCGCGCGAGCAGTCGCTCGGCACCCTCGTCAATTTCTCCCATACCGCCGCGACCCCGCCGGGGCTGACGATCACCGTGGACGTGCGGCTCGACAAGGTGGAAGGCCGCCGCCTCAGCTTCTTTCTTAGCGCGCACGACGGCGTGGACAAGATCGCCGAAGGCGTGCACGAGCGCTTCGTGATCGACGCCGCGAAGTTCAACGCGAAGATCGCCGAAAAATCCCGCACGGCCGGGCTATAGACGCTTGTCACCGGTTGCAGATCGAGCTCGAAGCAGTCGCTGCCGAGGCAGGCGTTGTCGTAATACGGCGCGCAAGCCTTGAAGCCGAGCGCAGCATAGAGCGCGCGCGCTGCGCGCATGGCCGGCAGCGTATCGAGGACCATCCGCCGATCGCCCATCGCACGCGCCCGGGCAATCGCTGCTTCGGCAAGCTTGCGCGCGAGCCCGTTGCCCCGATAGCGCGGCCTGACGAAAAGCCTTTTCATCTCGCAACTCGATTCATCGAGGGGCCGCACCCCGACGCATCCCGCGTCCGACTCGCCCGCCTTCGCGAGCAACAGGATGCCTCGCGGCAGCGCATAGGGGCGGGGCAAGGTGGCGAGCTCCTCGTCCAACCCGCCGAAACAGACGTTGAAACCGAGCGACTCGCCGTATTGGAGGAGAGGTCGCGCACCGCATCCGCATCCCGTATCCCGCATCGCGCTTCAATGCGCCTTCGACAGAAGGCGCATTCCGCGCTCGAGCCCCTCGAGCGATCGAGCTCCCCGGGCGCGCCGATGCGGGCGAACTTCTTCAACCGGCGCCGCCGCCCTGGTGCCGCCGCTTCTGCTCTTCGAGCCGCTTCTCGATGTCCGGGTAGTGCACGCGCACGATGCGCTCCATCGTCCCGAGATCGGGAAGCGGATGTAGTGAAAGAAGCAGCGCCGCAGAAACGCGTCCGCTCGACGGTTCATCTGCGGGATGGCGCGGAACGCGCAGCGTACGGCCCGCTCGCG
>Ga0073934_10000628_pt1 | contig 98028 bp, 91 predicted proteins | sample LarsenN4metaG_FD_76834 | JGI IMG/M metagenome (GOLD analysis project Ga0073934, IMG submission 76834) | Hot spring sediment bacterial and archeal communities from British Columbia, Canada, to study Microbial Dark Matter (Phase II) - Larsen... ...
CTGCCGGCTCAAGGATTTCAGGCGCATAGCCACCCGCTACGACAAGCTCGCCCGCAATTACCTGGCCGCCGTGCATCTCGCCGCCATCGTCGCATATTGGCTCAATTGAGTCTGGACCCTAGGAGTTCATCTACATTTGCAGGGCTATAGCCTCCTGTCGCAATCCGACTCAGGAATCCTTGCCGCGGAGCTGAAACCGAGAAGTTGTCATCTGCAAACGGCCGTAGAAAGAGCACTGGCGCCCGAGTGTCCGTCGTAACGAGTTCGTCCAAGGTAATCCGTGCGCTTTGCTGGGCGCTCGTCCTCGATTGTCGGCCCATAGCCGGAACCACATAAATGGTTGCTGCCGTTGCCAGCAGCACAAAGCCTGCATAAACGGCCAGACCGCCAGCATTTGCAATTATGCTGGATACTGCGAACGAGGTCTCGACGACTTGTGGACGCGCGAAGACACCCGCCACGAAGGGGAGTCCGTACATCGCATATGCTTCGTTCAACGATGCAGTCTCGAATTCTCGCCTGACTTTGCGCTGCATGTCTGCTGATAGGTGATCGACAATTGGCGGAATGCCTAAGACAAGATCACGCCATTCCCGCCACCTCCTCGCATTCGCAAGCGACTCCTGGCTCGGGTCATAAGTTGCCGCGAGCGATGGAGATGCGCTGAGAAAGGCGGCCGCGCGAGATGTTCGCCAGAATAACCAGAGGGCAGGAAGAAACGTAGAAAAGGCGACAGCGGCAACTCCGTTTCCGAACCGCTGGTTAATCTGAACTGCCACCAGTGCAGCCACGCCGCCGCCAAGCAGCAATGCGGCAGTCTGCATTCGCCCAAACGCCGCGAGCGCGGGCCTGCGGCCGACAAGCGTATGAGGTATGGCCAGTAACCCAGCCACTACGAGCCAAGTAAACACAGCTCCAGCGACGAACGTCATCACGGCGAGCCAGACCGAATGAACAGCGAACGCAATAACCGAGAGAATTAGAACGCCCGCGATGAGCGCTGCCACGCCGAGGACGGCGCACCAGAGCGGAGAAACGAAGAGGGACTTCCCGAAGGCCCTAATGACTCTCAGTTCGGCGTCCGCTCTCAGCTGCGGACTCAAGTCCACTTCCCGCATTGCGCCCCGCCCACTCTCCATCCAACGTCGCCTCAGTCCGGCAGGCGCCACGCAGCTTCCAGTTTGACTTCGCCGTCCGGCGCCAATGCTGCGCCGATCTCTGACCAGTGAGTCGGCTCATAGCCAGCCTGACGGAGAAACTCCGCCCAGCGTGGCAAGAGGTTCATGTCGATGACAAGTTTCACGGCGACGCGGCGAGTCTCGCTCCTCAGCCAGCCAAGCGCGTAGCGCAGAGCCTCATCGATGTCCGTGCGTTCGAGATACGGATAGTCGCGCAGCACGTCGTCGGCGGTGCGGCCAGCCGCGATCCGCCCCACGTTCATCGCCACCGTCACGCGCATGCCGCGAATGCAGGCCTTGCCGCCCATCATGTCAGGCGCGTGGGTGATGCGCGGAAATTGGTTCATCGCTGCAAGATAGCCTAGGCCGGCGCAGTAGATCAAATCCTGCAAGCGGGGCGATCCAGACCCCTAAATCTTCTCCGAAATCCGGATCGCCGCCCTGCACCCCGCTTTGATCAACGCCGACAGCACCGAATAGCCGAACGCGTCGCGCGCGCCCTGCTCGACGGCCGTGTCCTTGTGCGCGATTTCGTCGGCGCGGAAGCGGTCGACGACGTGCTTCAGTTCGGCGTCGACGCCGGCCAGCGCCTGGCTTTGGCGTCCGTAGTGTTCTTCGATCACTTCCTCGACCGCTTCGGTGCACGCATGCGCGGCGCGCTCGCCCATCAACGCGGTCGCAGCCCCCAGGCCAAAGCCCATCACGCGCCAGAGCGGCGCCATCACGGTCGGCCGCACGCCGCGTTCGGCGATCATGCGGTCGAAGGTTTTGAGGTGCTCCTGCTCGCCTGCCTCCATGTCGGCGATCACGCGGGCGGCGTGCGCCTTGCCTTCGATGCGGTCGAACACGGCGCGCTGGCCGCGATAGATCTGCACTGCGCCGTACTCGCCGGCGTGGTCGACGCGGATCATCTCGGCGAGGCGCCGCTCGCGCACGTCTTGCCCGGGCATAGGCGGATGCTCTCTCATGTTTTCCGCTCCGGCGCGGCGGCGACGGCGAAGCTGAGTAGCGCCATGATGAGCGACGCGATCGCATTCCAGCCGGCCATTGAGATTCCCCACAGCGACCACAAAACTTCATCGCAGCGCGGGACTTCGAACCGTTCGCCGAAATCCAGCGGGCGGATGTCGTTCGGATCGATCCGCACATCGCACTGCGCCACCACCCAATGCTGCTCCACCGCAACGTGATACGCGCCCATGCCCGCCGCGCCAAGCAGCACCAGCCCAATGCCCATGACAACCCACCGCGACCAGCCGGGCTTGAACCGGAGCAGCACGAGCGCTGCCGCCGAAACGCCGACCACGCCCCAATGCCAGTTGCGCTGATCCAGGCAGAGCGGGCACGGCGCGAGGCCGAGCGTATTCTGAAAATAGAGAATCGCCCCCGCCAGCATCCCGCCTGAATAGGCGAGCGTCACAAGCGGCCAGGTCGGGCGAAGGCGAGCCAGCATGGGGGTCAGTCTAGCCTAGAAACTCATGTCCGTTCTGCGGCGCGGGGCCGCGCGCCCTGCTCCCCCTCGATGGGGGAGTTGTCGCGCACAGTGCGACTGAGGGGGTGAGGCCCTCCGGCCTTCGAGAGTCGCCTCGTGAGGCCATCCTTCAAGGGTTGCGCGCGCCACCCCTCCCGCTCGCTTCGCGCGCCGCCTCCCCATCGAGGGGAGGGCGGATCCTCAGTGCGGGATAAACCGAAGCGCCACCACGGCGCCCACGATCACGATCGCTACGACCGCCAACACCAAGCCCATCCGCTTTTCCATGATCGGCGCAATCGTTGGACCGAAGCGCTGGAACAGCCAAGCCACCAGCATGAAGCGCGCGCCGCGCGTAATTGCCGACAGTACGATGAACATCGGCAGCGAATAGTGCATCGCGCCGGAAAGGATCGTGACCAGTTTGTACGGGATCGGCAACAGCCCCTTGATCAGGATGACCCAGGCGCCGAACTCGTCGTACCAGGCGCGAAACTCCATTTCGCGCTCGCCGGAATAGCCGAAGAAATTGAGGATGGGCCGTCCGACCGATTCCATCAGGAACATGCCGATCGCATACCCGGCCAAGCCGCCAAGCACGGACGCGATCGTGCACACGATGGCGTAGCGCAGCCACTTCTTGGGCTCGACGGCCGCCATCGGCCCCAGCATCAGGTCGGGCGGCAGCGGGAAAAACGAGCTCTCCGCGAACGACACCACAAACAATGCCCGCTCGGCGTTCGGCGAGCGGGCGGCATTCATCATCTTGGTTCGGAGGCCGGAAAGCATGCGGCCTGCGGCTAGCACGGTTCGGGTCAGCGCCGAAATGGCCTTGTGCGGCGCGATTTGACACCGCTGGGCGGTGCTCTTAACCCTCCTGCCCCGCGCCAGTGGCTCGCCCCAGTGGCGGAATCGGTAGACGCAGCAGACTCAAAATCTGCCGCAGGCAACTGCGTGTCCGTTCGAGTCGGACCTGGGGCACCATTTCGAGACGCCGGGGAATAAGCTTGACCACCGACGCGGCCATAGCGGTCGAAGAAACCGGCTTTGGCCGTTTAGGGCGCTGGGTCGGACTGGTGCTTGGGCCGGCGCTCGCGCTCGGCCTGCAACTCCTGCCGCCGCCAGAGGGCCTATCGCCTGAAGCCTGGCGCGTCGTCTCGCTGGCGGCGCTGATGGTGACATTCTGGGTCACCGAGGCAATCCCGATCTACGCCACTGCGATGCTGCCGCTTGTCGTGCTCCCACTGGTTGGCGCGGTGAACATGCGCGCGGCCGCCGCGCCCTATGCCGATCCGATCGTCTTCCTGTTCATCGGCGGCTTCATGCTCGCCGCCTGCGTCGAGCGTTGGCATCTGCACGAGCGCATTGCGCTCTCGATCGCTTCACTGGCGGGCGGACGGCCGATCGCACTGGTCGGCGGGTTCATGCTGGCGTCGGCGCTCATCTCGATGTGGATCTCCAACACGGCGACGACGCTGATGCTGGCGCCGATCGCCATCGGCGCCGCGCACGCGCTCAGCGCCGGCGGCAAACCCGATCTCGCGCTCGGCGGCGCCCTGACGCTCGGCGTCGCCCATGCGGCGACCATCGGCGGCGTCGCCACGCCGGTCGGGTCGCCGACCAATCTCATCGGCATCGCCTTCTTCGAGCGCGCCGGTGAACCCATGGCCTTCATCGAATGGATGGGCCGCGCGCTGCCGATGGTGCTGGTCATGTTGCCGCTGGCGTGGCTGCTCCTGTGTTGGCCGCTGTTCGGCCGGAAGGGCCACGCCCGCTTCGACGCCATCGGCGAAGTTGTGCGCAACGCGCTGAAAAAACTCGGCCGCATTTCTGCGCCGGAAGTGCGTATCGGGATCGTGTTCTTGCTTGTCGCGCTCGCCTGGATGAGCCGCACCGAACTCGTGAAACTGCCGGGCCTGTCGGCGCTCACCGACACCGGCATCGCCGTCGCCGGCGCGCTGGCGCTGTTCTTCATTCCCTCCGGCCGCGGCAAGGGCGAGAAGCTGATCAACTGGAAGACGGCCCAAGGAATCCCCTGGGGCATCGCCGTGCTGTTCGGCGGCGGCCTCTCGCTCGCCGCGGCCATGGAAGCGACCGGCCTCGCGGCGTGGATCGGCGACTACATCGCGGGTCTGGAGGGCGTTTCCGCGATCGGGCTCGTCGCCGTGCTCGTCGTCGCCACCATCCTGGTGTCCGAGCTTGCGAGCAACGTCGCGACGCTCACGTCCATGCTGCCCGTCGTCGCCGCGGTCGCGACCGCGACGGACGCGCCGCTGCAGCCGCTGGCGTTTCCGGTCGCCATCGCCGCGAGCTTCGCCTTCATGCTGCCCGTCGCCACCGCGCCGAACGCGATCGCCTACTCCACGGGGCTCATCACCTTGAAGCGCATGCTCTCCGTGGGCATTGCCCTCAACCTTGCCGCCGCATTGCTCATCGTTGCTTATGCCGCCGCCTAGCCTACGCTAAATGGACCCAACCGACTCAAGGGACGCCCATGTCAGACCGCACGCAAGCCGAAGCTGAAGCCGCCATCCGCATCCTGATTGAGTGGGCCGGCGACGATCCCGGGCGCGAAGGCTTGTCCGAGACGCCGGCGCGCGTCGCCAAAGCCTATCGGCAACTGTTCGAAGGTTACGGCGACGATCCGCGCGCTTACCTGGAAAAAACCTTCGAAGAAGTGGGCGGCTATGACGAGCTGATCGTCTTGCGGGACATCCGCGTCGTCAGCTTCTGCGAGCATCACATGCTGCCCTTCATCGGCAAGGCGCACGTCGGCTATCTGCCGACCAACCGCGTTGTCGGCATCTCCAAGCTTGCACGCGTGGTCAACGGCTTTGCGCGCCGCCTGCAGATCCAGGAAAAGCTCACGGCCGAGATCGCCGAAGCGATTCAGGACGTGCTGCAGCCGCAGGGCGTCGGCGTGATGATCGAAGCGGAACACACCTGCATGACCATGCGCGGCGTCAACACGCCGGGCACAAGACTCATCACGTCGCGGCTAATGGGCGTCTTGCGCGACGATCCGCGCTCGCGGGAAGAGTTCCTGCGCCTAGCGCGCGGCGACTAGCGCCTCCACGCGATCCCAGAATGCTTCCGGCAGGTCGAGACCGGAGAAGCGCTTCAGCTCCTGCACCAGCGTCGGCGAGGTGACGTTGATCTCGATCAGCTTGCCGGCGATCACGTCGATGCCGGCGAACAGGATGCGCTCGCGCTTGAGCAGCGGGGCGACGCCTTTGGCGATGCGGCGGTCGTCCTCGTCGATGTCGGCGGCTTCCGCGAGTCCACCCGCGTGCAGATTAGCGCGGAAATCGCCGTTCTGCGGCATGCGCCGGATCGCGCCGAACACTTCGCCGTCCAGCAGGAACACGCGCTTGTCGCCGCCGGAGACAGCCGGCAGGAATTCCTGCGCCAGGATCGGCTCGCCTCCGGCCGCTTCCATGAACTTCAGCGCCCGCGCGCGGAAGTCGGCATCGCTCGCCCTGAGTTTGATCACGCCGTCCCCGCCCATCAGGTAGAGCACCTTCAGCACCACCTGATCGAAGCGCCGCGCGAACTCTTCCAGCGCCTCGATATCGCGCCCGACCCACGTTTTCGGAGTGAGTTCCGGAAAGTGCAGAATGGACATCTTCTCGGAGATGTTGCGCACGCCCAGCGGAGGATTGATCACCAGCGCGCGCGTCTGCTCCAGGAGATACGTATTCGAGACATATCCCATGTCGAACGGCGGATCCTGGCGGATCAGGATCACATCGAACTCGTCCGCCTCGCGCACCGCCTCTTCGTGCTGCACGTAATGACGGTTCTCATCGAGGCACACGTCCACGCGCCGCGCCCGCGCCTTCACCTGCCCCGTATCGTAGAACAGATCGTTCGGGGTGAACCACCACACCTCATGCCCGCGGTTCTGCGCCTCGATCATCAGCGCCAGCGAAGTGTCGCGCTGCACGACCATCGTATCGATCGGGTCCATCTGCACGGCGATGCGGAGCGATTTCATTCAGCGGTGTCTCGCGTAGTTATCAGGATTTGGTCTCTCTGATTTCGCTTCTCCGCTGCAGTGTGCCTCATCGCAGCGACAATCCAGAGAGCACAGGTAAGGCTTGTGATGTTCCAAACGATGGCAGTCACTAGCGTCGGCGCTTTAGCCCACCACAGCCCCACATTAATCGGAAATAGGGCCGCGTAGAACAGCCACACGCGTATCAATAGTCGACCGAACGCTTTGGTGCCCAGAGGTGGCAGCCTAGGCAAGATTAGCCAGCCTGCGCTGACCGCCCGCCAACGCGCGCGCCGCGCAATTGCTCGGCGATCAGGAACGCGAGATCGATCGCCTGCGCGCCGTTGAGCCGCGGATCGCAGTGCGTGTGATAGCGGCTGGAGAGATCCTGCTCGGTCAGCGCCGCAGCGCCGCCGAGGCATTCCGTCACTTGTTGGCCCGTCATTTCCACGTGCACGCCACCGGGATAGGCGCCTTCCGCTGGCAAGATGTCCGTGAACGCCCGCACTTCCTCCAAAATGCGATCGAAGGGCCGGGTCTTGAAGCCGCTTTGCGTCTTCAGCGTGTTGCCGTGCATCGGATCGCAGGACCACACCACAGCTCGCCCTTCTTTCGTCACCGCGCGCACAAGCTTCGGCAGCCCCGCCTCGACCTTGTCGGCCCCGAAGCGCGCGACCAGCGTGAGCCGCCCCGGCTCGTTCTGCGGATTGAGGATGTCGATCAGGCGCAGCAACTCGTCGGGATCGAGCGTCGGCCCGCACTTCACGCCGATGGGGTTCTTGATGCCCCGCGCGAACTCTACATGCGCGCCGTCAGGATGGCGCGTGCGGTCGCCGATCCACACGAAATGCGCGCTGGTGTCGTACCAATCGCCCGTCGTGGAATCGACGCGCGTCATCGCCTCTTCGTAGCCGAGCAGCAACGCCTCGTGGCTGGTATAGATGTCCACCTGCTTCATTTGCGGCACGCTGTCGGGCGTGATGCCGCATGCTTCCATGAAGTCGATCGCTTCGGAGATGCGGTCGGCGATCTCCTGGTAGCGCTTGCCTTGCGGGCTGTCGGCGACGAAGCCGACCATCCAGCGATGCACGTTGTGCAGGTCCGCGTAGCCGCCATTGGCGAAGGCGCGAATGAGATTGAGCGTCGCCGCCGATTGCGCGTACGCCTTCAGCAGACGCTCCGGATCTGGCGTGCGCGCCTCGGGCGTGAACTCCATCGCGTTGATGTTGTCGCCGCGATAGCTCGGCAGCGTGATCCCGTCTTTGGTTTCGCTCGCCTCCGAGCGCGGCTTGGCGAACTGGCCCGCGATGCGCCCCAGCTTCACCACCGGCCGCGACGCCGCGAACGTCAGCACGACGCTCATCGCCATCAGCGTGCGGAACGTGTCGCGGATGTTGTCCGGATGAAATTCCCTGAAGCTCTCGGCGCAGTCTCCGCCCTGGAGCAGGAACGCCTTGCCCGCGGCTACCTGCCCGAGCTGAGCCTTGAGGCTCCGCGCTTCGCCTGCAAACACCAGCGGCGGATAGCTCCGCAGCTGCGTCTCCACGCGCGCCAGCGCCGCCGGATCGGGATAATCCGTCGGGATGTGCTTGGCGGGTTTGCTTCGCCAGCTCGAGGGAATCCATTTTTCAGGCACGCAGGACCAAATCTAACCGATCAAAGGCGGCGCAAGCGAGGCTTTCGTTCCTATTCGAACATGGGCGCCAGCAGAGGCGTCACAAGGAACCATGCCGCCGCAGCCGCCAGCGCGGCCGCCGCAGCCGCGGCTGCGTAAAGCGCGGCATAGCGCCAGCCGCCCGTGACCCAGCCGATGCCGGCCTTGGAGAAGGTGTTTACCAATACGGCGATCAGGACAGCGTGGCCGCCGGCACTCGGCTCCAGGCCGCCCCGCACCAGGCTGCCCGCCGCTAGCGCAACGGCGTCAACGTCCGCGAGTCCCGCAGTCGCGGCGAACGGCAGCAAGCCTGCTTCCCCAAACGCGTCAGCGACAATGCGGCCCACGACGATGACGCCGCCAAGAAAAGCGGCGAACTGCACCACCGACCACACGTAAAGGGGGCTCTGCAGTTGCTGGCGGCCGGCATCGTCAGTGTCGGCCCCATCGGACGCAAGCCTTCTCAAGACGAACGCCGCAATAACGAAGGTCAAGGTGCCTACGGCCAGCGCCGGCGCGACCCGCGGCAGCACGACCGCAGCGGCGATCGAGATCAATATGCCGACCCGAGCAACACTGACAGCCGCAGCCAGAGCCGCCGCAGCGGCGGCAGTTTGCACATCCGCTTCCTGCGCACGCACGCGACGGCCCAATTCGGCCGTGACGACGGTTGACGACACCAGCGAGCCGGCCGCTGCGCCCGCTAACAGACCAATGTCTTTGCCCAGCAGGCGGACGGCGACGTACCCCGCGAAGGATGCGCCCGCCACCAAGATCGTGAGCAGCCAGAGTTCGCGCGGATTGATCGCGTCCCAGGGATCCACGGTGCGATCCGGCAGGAGCGGTAACGCGATTGCGGTGGCCGCGAGGATCAGCAGGGCGGAGCGCAGCTCCTTCCAGGTGAGCTTGTCCACCCACGCGTGAATCGTCTCCTTAAAGGCGAGCAGGCCCGCGAGCGCCACACCGCTCGCAGCCGCGATGACGACGTTCCCCACGACGGCGTAAGCGCCGAGCGCGTAGACGAGCAGCGCCCCGATCGTGCCGGTGACGGAGATATCTTTGTCGATGTCCGCTTCGCGTAGCTTGAACGCCAACAGCGCGGCCCCGTAGGTGAGCGTCAGCGCGGCAAAGCCGAGCGCGCCTATGGTGGGCAACAAGGCGGCCGCGATGCCGCCCATGAGGCCAATGATCGCGTGCGTACGCACGCCTGCCGCGCGCTGGCCTTCGGGCACGTCGCGGTGCTTCCACTCGCGCTCCACCCCCACCAGGAAGCCGATGCCGAGCGCCAATCCGAGGCGTTGGAAAAGGTCGAGCAGGAGCGGATCGGGCATCTGGATAGTTAGTCTTCCTGCAAAGGCGGGCTTCACGGGCCCTCGCACCACGCCCGCTCTCCGGACCCTAACCCGATCACCATTGCCAAGGCGTAATGCGCCCGACTAGTCTCCTCGCCAAACGGGCGCCCTTAGACGTTCCATGAACGCTGCGCGGAAGTCTTCCAAACCTCCGGCGGCAATCGCGGAGCGCAGCCGCGCCATCAGCATCTGGTAATACGCGACGTTGTGCCAGGACAGCAGCACTTGGCCGAGCAGTTCGCCCGCCTTGAACAAGTGGTGCAGATACGCCTTCGAATAATCGCGGCTCGCCGGGCAATCGATGCTTTCATCGAGTGGCGAGAGGTCTTCCGCGAAGCGCGCATTGGTGATGTTAAGCGGGCCGGCGTCAGTCCAAGCCTGCCCGTGCCTGCCTGAGCGCGTCGGCAGCACGCAGTCGAACATGTCGACGCCGCGCGCAACGCTTTCGACGATATCCAGCGGTTTGCCGACGCCCATCAAATAGCGCGGACGATCGTGCGGCAGCAGCGGCGCGGTGACATCAAGCGCGCCGAGCATCTCCGACTGCCCTTCGCCGACTGCGAGGCCGCCGATGGCGTAGCCATCGAACCCCTCGTGCACGAGCGTCTCGGCTGAAACGCGCCGCAACTCGGCGTCGACGCCGCCCTGCACGATCGCAAACAGATTCTGCCCCTCCCGCGATCCGAACGCGCGCTTGCACCGTTCGGCCCAGCGCAGCGACAGCTCCATCGCTTTCTGCACGGTCTCGCGCGGCGCGGGCAGCGCCGGGCACTCATCGAGCTGCATGACGATATCCGCGCCGATCTGATCGGCCTGTAGTTCAATCGCCCTCTCCGGCGTCAGCCGGTGCTCCGTACCGTCGATATGGCTGCGGAAGGTGACGCCATTGGCGTCGAGTCTCCGCAGCTGCGCGAGCGACATCACCTGATAGCCGCCGCTGTCGGTGAGGATCGGCCCGTCCCAGCGCATGAACTCGTGCAAGCCTCCGAGCCGCGCGATCCGCTCGCCGCCGGGGCGGAGCATCAGATGGTAGGTGTTGCCGAGGATGATGTCCGTGCCGGTGGCGGCGACTTGCTCCACGGTCAGCCCCTTCACCGTGCCGGCCGTGCCGACAGGCATGAAGGCGGGCGTGCGAATCTCGCCGCGCGGCGTTTTCAAGACGCCCGTACGCGCCGCACCGTCGCGTGCATGAATCTCGAACGGAATAGCCGTCATTGCGGACGCCATATCAGGCTGGCGTCGCCGTAGGAATAGAACCGATAGCGCTTCGCGATCGCGTGCGCGTACGCGGCCTTCATGCGCTCGAGGCCCGCAAACGCGGACACCAGCATGAACAGCGTCGAACGCGGCAGATGGAAATTGGTCCAGAGCCCATCAACGACGCGAAAGCGATAACCTGGCGTGATGAAGATGTCGGTCTCGCCGGCCTCCGCGCGCACGCGGCCAGCCTCGTCGGCGGCGGACTCGATCGACCGCAGCGCTGTCGTTCCGATTGCGATAACGCGACGTCCCTCAGCCTTCGCGCGCTTGATCGCCTCGGCCGTCGCTCCCGGAATCTCCCGCCACTCCGCGTGCATCTGGTGCGCGCTGGTATCCTCCGCTTTCACCGGCAGGAAGGTGCCAGCGCCGACATGCAGCGTTACCTCGACGCGTTCGATGCCAGCTTCGTTCAGGCGCCTCAGCAGTTCGTCGGTAAAATGAAGCCCCGCCGTCGGGGCAGCGACGGCGCCGTCCTTCGCACCATAGACCGTCTGATAGTCGCGCTCGTCGTGTTCGTCCGGCGCGCGTTTGCCGGCGATGTAGGGCGGCAGGGGCATCGCGCCGGCTGCGGCAATCGCGGCGTCGAGATCGGGCCCTGAAAGATCGAACGCCAGCGTGATCTCGCCCTCTTCGCCTTTAGCTTCCACCGTCGCATCGAGCGCGCCAAGCAGGCACGCACGCTCGTCCAACGCGCCAAAGCGAATGCGGTCGCCCTCGCGTAGGCGCTTGCCAGGCTTTGCCAACGCCGTCCATCTGGATGCCGAGAGGCGCTTCAGCAGCGTCGCCTCCACGGCGACGCTCGTGTCATCGCGCACGCGCACGCCGGAAAGCCGCGCCGGGATCACGCGCGTGTCATTGAACACGAGCACGTCGCCGGGCCGGAAGAGCGCAGGCGCATCGCGCACGACGCGATCCTCAAATACGCCATCGGAGCGGACATGCAGCAACCGCGCGCTGTCGCGCGGCCGCGCCGGGCGTAGCGCAATCAGCTCTTCCGGCAGCTCGAAATCAAACAGATCGACCCGCATTCAGGTGTCAGGTGTCAGGTGTCAGAATTAGCACCAGGCACGCTGCCTCCGCTGGCACCTGACACCTGATACCTGACACCTCGCTCACGCCGCCCGCATGCGCACGATCTTGCCGGGATTGCGCGGCGGTTCGCCTTTCGGCAGGGCGTCGACGTGCTCCATGCCCTCAGTCACCTGCCCCCACACCGTGTACTTCCGGTCCAAGAAGCGCGCATCATCGAAGCAGATGAAGAACTGGCTGTTGGCGGAGTTCGGATCATTGGTGCGCGCCATCGAGCAGACGCCGCGCACGTGCGGCTCTGCAGAGAACTCGGCCTTGAGATCGGGCTTGGATGATCCGCCCGTGCCGCGGCCGCTCGGATCGCCGCCCTGCGCCATGAAGCCTTCGATCACGCGGTGAAACACAACGCCGTCATAGAAGCCTTCGTTCGCCAGCTCGCCGATACGCTGCACGTGCTTGGGTGCAAGGTCAGGACGCATCCGGATCGTTACCCGCCCCGTTTCGAGTTCCATCGTCAAGGTATGAAAGGAATGATCGACCACCAGCGTCTCTCTCTCTCGTTGCTGCGCGGCACGCGCGCGGGAATCTGAACGTCGCACACGGAAAAATCGGCGCGGCGTTCGCGACGCGTTTCTTCGATCAACTCGCGGAACTCTGGGCCGTCAGTGCGCAGCACGTAAATTGGCGCGCGCTCGTTCTCGGGCAAGTCGGCCGCGACGCGCACGGCCAGCATACGGTCCGGGTTTGGCGGCGGATTGCCGACGGCCAGGCGCATCACCGCGTCCATGCCCCAAACGACGCGTCCAAAGATGGAATAGCGCTTATCGAGCGCGGTGTTGGGGGCACGCATGATAAAGAATTGGCTGTTGGCGGAGTTCGGGCTTTCCGCTCGCGCCATCGAGACAACCCCCTGGCAGTGGATCGCGTTGGCGGAGACGCGCCCGTCCGCCGTCACGGCCATTTGCGCATCAGGCTGACTCTCGATCGGCAACGTCTTGTAAAAGCCGAGCCGTGCGCGGTTCTGCTCCGCCGCCTGGATGAACGGCATGTCAGGACCGCGTCGGAACATGAACTCCTCGCGCAGGTCCGGCAGGCTGGATGCGCCCTCGCCCGTGCCGAGCGGATCGCCCGTCTGCGCCATGAAGTCGTCGATCACGCGGTGGAAGGTGAGCCCATCATAATAGCCGGCGCGCGTCAGCGTCTTGATGCGCTCGACGTGCCGCGGCGCGACTTCCGGATAAAGCTCGATTACGATGCGCCCGTGCACCGTGTCGATGTAGAGCGTCTCCTCGGGATCGAGTTGGCGCCAGTTGCGCGGATCCGGCGTCTGCGCCGAGGCCGCGTCAAATCCCGTTACAAGGCCGAGCGCGAGAATCGCGGCGGCCAAAGTCCCACCCAAGCGCAGCATCAAGACACCCCGAATTTGGCCTTCAGTCGTCTTTCTACTTCTTGAGGCACGAATTGCGCGACGCTTCCTTGCAGCCGGGCGATTTCCTTCACCAGCCGGGCGGCGATCGCCTGGTGGGTCGGATCGGCCATGAGAAATACCGTCTCGATGGCGGGATTGAGCTTCTGGTTCATCCCCACCATCGCGAATTCATACTCGAAGTCGGCGACCGCTCGAAGTCCCCGGACGATTATTTGCGCCCCTACGCTTTCGGCGAACTTCATCAGCAATGTGTCAAAAGGTTGAACGACGATCTCGGCGCCGTCTTTGATCTTGGCGATCTGCTCCTCAACCATCGCCACCCGTTCTTGGAGACTGAAAAGAGGTCCTTTTTCTTCGTTGATCGCCACGCCGATCACGAGCCGGTCGACGAGATTGGCCGCGCGCGCGATGATATCCACATGCCCGTTGGTGACGGGATCGAAGGTCCCTGGATAAAGACCGACGCGCGCTCTGACTGTCACTGGCCACCCTCCCCCGGGGCTTCGCCGTTCAGCGCCTCCAGCCGCTCAGCCGCGACCACGTGCTCGTCTTCGCCCACATTGATGAGGATCACGCCCTGAGTCGCGCGGCCGGCAATGCGGATCTCATCCACGCCGGTGCGGATGAGTTGGCCTTTGTCGGTGACCAAGAGCAGCTCTTCCTCATCTTTCACGGGGAAGGACGCAACGAGCCGAGCGCCTTCAGTCAAACGATGCGCGATCAGGCCTTTGCCGCCGCGGCCGGTAATCCGGTATTCGTACGATGAGGCGCGTTTGCCGAGGCCGTTCGACGTGACGGTCAGGATGAACTGCTCCTGCGCCTTCAGCCAAGTCAGCTTCTCGAACGGCACATCCGCAACTTCGCCGGCATCTTCGCCGTTCTCCGTCTCCGGCTCGGCGCCGTCGCGCGCCCCGGCGTCCCAGCGGAAGTAGGCGCGGGCTTCTGCCGGCGTCACCTCGACGTGGCGCAACACGCCCATGTCAATGACGCTGTCCCCCTCTTCGAGCCTGATGCCGCGGTTGCCGGTGGAGGTGCGGCCCGCAAACACGCGCACGTCGGTCACCGGGAAGCGGATGCACATGCCGTTCTGCGTCGTCAGCAGGATGTCGTCGTTCTCAGAGCAGATCTGCACGTCGATGATGCCGTCGCCATCGTCGGGCTTCATGGCGATCTTGCCTGTCCGCCGCACATCAACGAAGTCGGAGAGCTTGTTACGCCGCACACTGCCCGAGCGTGTGGCGAACATCACATCGAGCTGGTCCCAGTCGCGCTCGTCCTCCGGCAGAGCCATCACCGACGTGATGGTTTCTCCTGACTGGAGCGGCAGCAGGTTCACCAGCGCGCGCCCACGTGAGCGCGGATCGCCCTGCGGCAAGCGCCACGCCTTCATTTTGTAGGCCATGCCGGAGGAGGAGAAGAACAGGATCGGCGCGTGCGTGGACGCCACAAACACGCGCGTGACGAAGTCCTCTTCCTTCATCTGCATGCCGGCGCGGCCGCGTCCGCCGCGGCGCTGTGTCCGATATAGCGCAAGCGGCGTGCGCTTCACGTAGCCGCCATGTGTGACCGTGATGACCATGTCCTCGCGCGGGATCAGCGCTTCGTCGTCGATCTCGCCCTCGGATTCGCTGATCGGCGTGCGGCGCGGCACGCCGAATGCTTCCTTCACCTCGGCGAGCTCGGCTTTGATGATGTCCAGGATGCGCTGGCGGCTGCCGAGGATGTCCAGCAGCTCGCGGATTTCTTCGGCGATCTCGTTCGCGGCTTTGGCGATATCCTCGCGGCCGAGGCCGGTGAGGCGCTGCAAGCGAAGATCGAGGATCGCACGCGCCTGCTCTTCGGAAAGGCGAATTGCGCCGCCCTCGCCCACGACGGTGCGCGGGTCGGCGATCAGCGCGATCAGCGGCAGCATGTCGCCGGTCGGCCAGTCGCGCGCCATCAACCGCTCGCGCGCTTCGTTTGGGTCGGCGGACGTGCGGATGACGCGAATGACTTCGTCGATGTTCGCAACGGCGATGGCGAGGCCCACCGTCTCGTGCCCGCGCTTGCGCGCCTTCGCGAGCCTGAACTTCGTCCGCCGCGTGACCACCTGCTCGCGGAAGGCGAGAAACGCCGTCAGCATCGCGCGCAGGCCCATCTGCTCGGGCCGGCCGTTGTTCAGCGCCAGCATATTGACGCCGAAGGAGGTCTGCAGCTGCGTGAAGCGATAGAGCTGGTTGATGACGACGTCCGCCACGGTGTCGCGCTTCAGCTCGATGACGAGGCGGATGCCGAGACGGTTGGACTCGTCGCGCACCTCGGCGACGCCTTCGACCTTCTTCTCGCGCACGAGTTCGCCGATCCGCTCGTAAACGGTCGCCTTGTTCACCTGGTACGGCATTTCGTAGAAGACGATCGCCTCGCGGCCGCGGATCGTCTCCATCTTGTAGCGCGCGCGTGTCGCCACAGAGCCCCGACCGGTCATCAGCGCCGCGCGTGCGGCAGTGCGGCCGAGGATTTCGCAACCTGTTGGGAAATCCGGACCAGGCACGATGTCGAGCAAATCGAGATCGGCGACCTCAGGATTATCAATCAGCGCGACAGCCGCATCGATCACTTCAGACAGGTTGTGCGGCGGGATATTGGTCGCCATGCCGACGGCGATGCCGCCGGCGCCGTTGACCAGAAGGTTCGGATAGCGCGCGGGCAGCACCACCGGCTCGCGTCGTTCGCCGTCGTAATTGTCTTGGAAATCGACCGTGTCTTCGTCGATGTCCGCCAGCAGCGACATCGCCGCTTTCGCCAGCTTGCTTTCGGTATACCGCATCGCCGCCGGCGGATCGCCGTCGATCGAGCCGAAATTGCCTTGCCCGTCGATGAGGGGCAGGCCCATCGAGAATTCCTGCGCCATGCGCACGAGCGCGTCGTAGATCGCCAAGTCCCCGTGCGGGTGATAGCGGCCCATCACCTCGCCGACGGTGTTCGCGGATTTGCGGTATTTCTTGTCCGGCGTGTTGCCGGCCTCGTACATCCCGTAAAGGATGCGCCGGTGCACCGGCTTGAGCCCGTCGCGCGCGTCGGGCAGCGCGCGCGAGACGATCACGCTCATCGCGTAGTCGAGGTACGAGCGTTTCAGCTCGTCTTCGACGCTGATGAGCGAGACGCCCGGAGGCAGGGGCGGCGCGCCGCCGCCATCGGCAGGATTGGAGGTATCGGACACGGGCTTGCCGGCCTATCTCTTCTGATCTGAAAGTGCTGAAAAAGACGAGAAATCTCGCCCTGCGATTCCATCGGAAACTAACATCGGGACGCCCTGTCCGCAAACCAAGGAGCCGCTCATGCGCCCCATCGCCGCCCTGCTTTTTGCAGCCCTGATCGGCGCCTGCGCCAGCACGCCGCCGGCCCCAGCGCCGAGCGTTCAGGTCGCCCCGCGAACCGCCTGGATCGTCGGCGCGGACGGCCGCGCCATCGGCCAGGCGACCTTCCGCGATGGGCCGAACGGCGTGCTGATCCAGCTGGAGTTTTCGCAGGGCGCTCTGCCGCCCGGCTGGCATGGGTTGCACCTGCACCAGCGGGGCGATTGCAGCGACTTCGCAGGCGGCTTCCAGGCCTCCGGCGGACATGTCGGCATGAACCCGCGCATCCAGCACGGCCTGATGAACCCGCGCGGGCCTGAAGCGGGCGATCTGCCGAACGTGTTCGCGCCCGCCTCCGGCGTCTTCGCCGCCGAGGTGTTCGCTCCGCTCGTCACGCTAGGCCCGCGCGTTCCGCGCAGCGCCTACCGACCCGAGCGTCTTTCGCTCCTGGATGAGGACGGCTCGGCGCTGCTGATCCATGCCGGCCCGGACGATCAGGTGAGTCAGCCCATCGGCGGCGCCGGCGCGCGCATCGCCTGCGCGGCGCTCACGCCACTGCCTTGAAGCGGCGTTCCGCGAGCGCCACCAGCACGACGCCGCCCATGGTCACGGCCGCGCCGACAACGATCTGCAGGGTGATCACGTTGCCAAGGACGAGCGCAGCGAGCGCGAACGAAAACACCGGCGTCATCAAGAGATAAGGCGTGGTGCGCGAGACCTCGTATTTCTGCACCAGCCTAAACATGAAAGCGTTGGCGACGATCGAAGAGACGACTGCGCCGAAGACGATGCAGGTCCAGGCGAACCAAGACGCGCTCATCGCCGCCTCGGCCTGATTGCTCTCGAACGCCATCGACCCGGCGGCCATCGTCGGCGCGGTTGCCAGCGCAAGCCATGCTTGCATCGCCCACGGATCGACGCCGCCGCCCATGCGCCGCACCAGAACCGCGCCCAGGCCATAACAGCAAGCCGCGAGCGCCACCAGCGCCAGGGCCCAGGCTTGTCCGAACACCACCGGGTCGAAATTCATCGACGCCGTGCCGAGGAAAGCCAGCACAACGCCGGCCCAGCGCAGCGGGCCGACGACTTCCTTCAGCAGCAACGCGGCGAACACGACAGAAGCCGGCGCCCACAGCTGCATCGCCACCACCATGGGCGCAATGTCGGTCGCCAGCGCCAGGCCGATATATTGGATGCCGAAATGCAGCGGACCGACGAATAGCAGCATCAGCGCGAACAGCCGCCAGCTTTCGCGCGGCGGCGGCTTCAGCCACATGAACAGCGCCGCGAGCACGATTATGAAGCGTAGCGAGACCGTCATCAGCGGCGGGAAAGCGTCGACGGCGATCTTCGCGGCGATGTTGTTCACGCCCCAGATCAGCGCGACCGCGATCAGCTGCAGGAAATCGAGCGGCGCAAAGGCGCGCGAAGCGGGCGTCACGGCCGAGCGCTACGCTTCAGCCGACAGAGTCGCAAGCTGGCGCGACGAATAGCTGGGACGCCCCCGCGCATGGCGGCTAGACTTGCGCCATGCTGACCCGCCGAGCCTTCGCGGTGTGCGCCGCGGCCATCCCTCTAGCGACCGCCTGCCAGAACGGCCAACCGGGTGAATCTGGTTCATCGTCGTCGGGCCGCACGTGGCGCCGCGCGCCGGATGCGCCTTACGCGGTGCAGGAAATCTATCCCGCATTGCATCGCGGCGGCCTTTGGATCGCCGGCGGGTTCTCGCCGCAAGCGCGCGGGGCGACCGAGCGGGTGATCGTGTTCGATGTTGCGAGGCAAAGCTGGCGCGACGGCCCCGCGCTGCCGACGCCATCCCATCATGTGCATCTCGCCTCGCTGAACGACGAGCTCTGGGCCATCGGCGGCTTCCTCGGCGGGGACACACGTACGCGCTGGATCTGCACGCCGCGCGTGCTGAAGCTTTCCGGCGACAGCTGGATCGAAGGGCCCGCGCTGCCGAAGCCGATCGGCGAAGCCGTGCCGATCGTGCACGAGAACCGAATCCGCTTGATCGGCGGCCGTTCGCCGCGCGGGCAAGCCAATGCCGCTTGGAACGACCAGGGCGATGTCGCGGATCACTTCGTCATCGCGCCGGGCGAAGGCGAATGGTCGCGCGCCGAACCGCTGCCGATGGCGCGCAATTCCGCAGCGGGCGTCAGCGGCGCGCGGCTGCACGTGATCTCGGGCCGCACGGTCGCGAGCGGACAAACGGCGCGTCACGACATCTACGATCCGCGCACCGGCCGGTGGGAGGAAGGCGCCGCCTTCCCCGAACCGCGCGGTGGCCTGGCGGCGGCGCTCCTCGACGGCGCTATCGTCGCCGGCGGCGGCGAGATTTTCGAGCCGGCTTCCGTCGGCACGGTGCTCCATCGCTTCGAGAACGGCGCCTGGTCGCGCTTCGAAACGCTGCCCGTCTCGCGCCACGGTCACGGCTTCCTCGTCGCCGACGGCGCGCTCTACGCGCTCGGCGGCGCCGAACGCGTCAGCGCCGACGGCACGATGGCGCGCGTGGACGTGCTGAGCTGACGCTCAGAACGGAATCTCGTCGTCGAGATCCTGGTTGAAGCTTTCGCGCGGGGCGTCGCTCGAGCGCTTGGCGCCGGCTTTCGAGGTGAAGCCGCCGCCCTCGTCCTCGTACGAGCGGCTTTCGCCGCCGCCCTTGCTGTCGAGCGAGGTGAGCTCGCCACGGAATTTCTGCAGCACGACTTCGGTCGAGTAACGGTCGGCGCCGGACTGGTCCTGCCATTTGCGCGTTTGCAGCTGACCTTCGATGTAAACCTTTGAGCCCTTGCGCAGGTATTGCTCGGCGAACTTGGCCAAGTGCTCGTTGAAGATCGCCACCGAGTGCCACTCGGTCTTTTCCTTGCGCTCGCCGGACTGCTTGTCGCGCCAGGTCTCCGTGGTCGCGACCCTGAGGTTCACGACCGGGTCCCCCGAGGGGAGCCGGCGGGATTCGGGGTCTTTGCCCAGGTTGCCGATCAAGATCACTTTGTTGACGCTGCCAGCCATCGCCGACTCCTGTTTCCTTCGCTTACTCGATGGTGAGGCATCCGCCGGGCTCGTCTCCGGGCAAATGTTCTCGCTATGTTCTATACGCCGACTCGCGCAAGAGGTAAAGACCCATTAACCAACCGGAGCGATAGGCGAGCCGGAACGACCCTTAGACGGCCGACCTGATCGACCTCTACCGGCCGGCTGTCGTTCCATCTTTGTTCTTGATGTCCGGGCGACTCCGGCTACTAAATATGGTGTCCGCCGAGGGCTCGGCGGACCTCCGCAAGAAAGACCGCATGAGCCTCAGAGCGCCTGCCCTGTTCGTCGGCCACGGCTCGCCGATGAACGCGATCGAAGACACGCCCTCCGCACGCGGCTGGGCGGACATCGCGCGCGCGTTTCCGCGGCCCAGGGCGATCGTTGCGATCTCGGCGCATTGGGTGACGGAGGGCGTCCGCGTCACGTCGAACGAACGCCCGCCGACTATCCACGATTTTGGGCGCAGTTTCCCGCAAGCCCTGTTCGACGTGCAGTATCCTGCGCCAGGCGATCCGGCGCTGGCGCAACGCATCGTCGACCTTCTGACGCCGTTTGGCGCGCGGCTCGACGACACGTGGGGCCTCGATCATGGCGCATGGAGCGTGCTGCGCCGTATGTATCCGGACGCGGACATTCCCGTCGTGCAGGTGAGCCTCGATGCGCGGCGCCGACCTGAGGAGCACATCGCCATCGCCCGCACGCTCGCGCCGCTGCGCGATGAAGGCGTCCTGATCCTCGCGGCCGGCAACATCGTCCACAACCTGCCGGCCTTCTTCCGCACCAAGCAGCTCGAGCCCTGGGTGCAGAGCTTCGACGACTTCGTCACACACGCAGCCGCGAAAGGCGATGACGTCGCCGTGCTCAACTATGCTCAGCGCCCGGAAGCGCATGACGCCGCGCCCGATTGGGAGCATTTCTTCCCTGTGTTCTACGCGCTCGGCGCGCGACAGGCCGGCGAGCGGGCCTATGTGTTCAACCAGCATTACGAGCCCGGCATCTCGATGACCGCCTTCGCGTACGGACTGCCGCAATGAAAGACGGGCTCACCCACATCCGCATCCGCGGCGCGCGCGAGCACAACCTCAAGGGCGTGAATGTCGATATTCCGCGCAACGAACTCGTGGTGATCACGGGGCTTTCAGGCAGCGGAAAATCCTCGCTGGCGTTCGATACGATCTATGCGGAGGGCCAGAGACGCTATGTGGAGTCGCTGTCGGCCTATGCTCGCCAGTTCCTGGAGCTGATGCAGAAGCCGGATGTGGACTCCATCGAAGGCCTCTCGCCGGCGATCTCGATCGAGCAGAAGACCACCTCGCGCAATCCGCGCTCGACCGTCGGCACCGTCACCGAGATCTACGACTATATGCGTCTCCTGTGGGCGCGCGTCGGCATTCCCTATTCGCCGGCGACCGGCCAGCCGATCGCGGCGATGCAAGTCAGCGAAATGGTCGACCGCATCATGGCGCTGCCGGAGGGCACGCGCCTCTATTTGCTCGCGCCGGTCGTGCGCGATCGCAAGGGCGAATACAGAAAGGAAATGGCCGAGTACCTGAAGAAGGGCTACCAGCGCGCGAAGATCGACGGTGAGTTCTATGAACTCAGCGAACCGCCGACGCTCGATAAGAAGTTCAAACACGATATCGACATCGTCGTCGACCGGATCGCCGTCAAAGCCGGCATTGAAACGCGGCTGGCGGATTCGCTCGAGCAAGCGCTCAAGCTGGCCGACGGCATCGCCTTCGCGGAAGTCGTCAGCAAGACCGAGGACGCAACCGGCAAGGCCACGTTGAAGAACAAGGCTGCGCGAGCGGAGCGTCTGATCTTCAGCCAGAAGTTCGCCTGCCCCGTTTCCGGCTTTACGATCCCGGAAATCGAGCCGCGGCTCTTCTCGTTCAACAATCCCGCCGGCGCGTGCCCGGCGTGCGACGGGCTCGGCGTGCAGCTCAAGTTCGACGCCGAACTCGTCGTGCCGGACCACGATAAGACGTTGAAGGAAGGCGCTGTCGCGCCGTGGGCCAAGGGCCCGTCCCCGCTTTACGCGCAAACGCTCGAGGCGCTCGCGAAGCACTTCAAGGCGAAGATCACGGCGCCTTGGCGCGATCTGCCAAAACCGCTGCGCGACTCGATCCTCTACGGTACGAAAGAACCGATCCGCTTCGTCTATGACGATGGCGTGCGGCGCTACGAAACGACCAAGAACTTCGAAGGCGTGCTGCCGAACCTCGAACGACGCTGGAAGGAGACGGACAGCGCATGGGTGCGCGAGGAGCTGGAGCGCTATCAATCGGAGGCGCCGTGCCCGACGTGTGACGGCAAGCGGCTGAAGCCAGAAGCGCTTGCCGTCAAGGTGGCGATGCTCGACATCGCCGAAGCGTCGACCTTCTCCATCCGCGCCGCGCGCGACTGGTTCGGCGCCCTCAACGACCAGCTCACGCCGAAGCAGCAGGAAATCGCCGTCCGCATCTTGAAGGAGATCAACGACCGGCTGCGCTTCCTGGTCGATGTCGGCCTCGACTATCTTTCGCTCGGCCGCGCCTCCGGAACCCTTTCCGGGGGCGAGAGTCAGCGCATCCGCCTGGCGTCGCAGATCGGCTCGGGCCTGACAGGCGTGCTCTATGTTCTCGACGAGCCCTCCATCGGCCTGCACCAGCGCGATAACACGCGCCTCCTCGATACGCTGAAGCGTCTGCGCGATCTCGGCAATTCCGTGCTTGTGGTCGAGCACGACGAGGAAGCGATCCTCACGGCCGACCACGTGATCGACATGGGGCCCGCGGCAGGCATTCACGGCGGCCGCATAATCGCGGAAGGGACGCCGCAAGAGATCGAGGCGAGCCACGAGAGCATCACCGGCGCCTATCTCACCGGCCGCCGCGAGATCGCCATTCCCGAGAAGCGCCGGCGCATCAATCCGAAGCGCACGATCACCGTGAAGGGCGCGCGCGGAAATAATCTGCAGAACATCGACGTGGACATTCCGCTCGGCACGTTTACCTGCGTCACCGGCGTTTCCGGCGGCGGCAAGTCCACGTTGGTCATCGAGACACTCTACAAGGCGGTCGCGCGCACTTGGCATGGCGCGGGCGATGTTCCCGCCGAGCACAATGCGATCGAGGGGCTCGAGCACATCGACAAGATCATCGACATCGACCAATCGCCCATCGGCCGCACGCCGCGCTCGAACCCGGCGACGTATACCGGCGCGTTCACGCCGATCCGCGACTGGTTCGCGGGGCTGCCGGAGGCGAAGGCGCGGGGCTACGGGCCGGGGCGGTTTTCGTTCAACGTCAAGGGCGGGCGCTGCGAGGCGTGCCAGGGCGACGGCGTCATCAAGATCGAGATGCACTTCCTGCCGGACGTCTACGTCACGTGCGATACGTGCAAAGGCAAACGCTACAATCGCGAAACGCTCGAGATCCTCTACAAGGGCAAGTCGATCGCCGACGTGCTCGATATGACGGTCGAGGAAGGCGCAAACCTCTTCAACGCCGTGCCGTCCATCCGCGACAAGCTCGAAACGCTGAAGCGAGTCGGCCTTGGATACATCCACATCGGCCAGCAGGCGACGACGCTTTCGGGCGGCGAAGCGCAACGGGTGAAGCTGTCGAAGGAATTGTCCAAGCGCGCGACGGGGCGGACGCTGTACATTCTCGACGAGCCGACGACGGGGCTGCACTTCGAGGACGTGCGCAAGTTGCTCGAAGTGCTGCACGAGCTTGTCGACAACGGCAATTCGGTGCTGGTGATCGAACACAATCTCGATGTGATCAAAACGGCGGACTGGATCATCGATCTGGGTCCTGAGGGCGGCGACGGCGGCGGACGCATCGTGGCGGAAGGGACGCCGGAGGACGTCGCGCAGGCGAAGGAGAGCCACACCGGGCGTTATCTCGCCGAAGCGCTGCGGCGCCACGAGCGCCGCTCGCCGAAGCGCACAGCCGCCGCCGCCGCGGCGCCGGCGCCGAAGACCACGCGGCGCAACGGCAAGAAGCAGGCGACGGGCTGAGGCGCGTCACTCGTCCGGCGGCACGGGCGCGATCTTCTCTTCCTCCAACGCAGCGAGCGCGGCGCGCGCGTTGACCCCGTAGCTCATGAGCGACAGCCACAAGCCAGCGACCATGAACACGGCGTAACCGACGCCGACCCAAACCAGGCTCTCCGGCGCCGTATACGCCGCAAAATATGCGCGCATGGTTTCGTCGCTTGGATTGCGCCACATCGCCTCGAAGTGGGGCCACATGCGCAGCATCAATGGAATGGCGGACGCGAGCATCGCTGCGCCGGCAATAAGCCACAGCAATGCGAACGAGCCGAATAAGGCCCAGAAGCGGTCTTCTGTCACCCTCCACGCCTCGAAGAACGAAAAGCGCCGGCGCGCTATGCTGGTGGCGGCGGCGGGCCCAAAGCGAATGCCGATGAAGATCATCGGCACGTACTGAACGAGTGATACCGCCTGCAGCTTGAGCTGCGTTTCCCACACGAGCGCCGGATCTGGGTCTGGCCCTTGCGCGACGATTTCACCCATCATCATGAACATGACCGGCACCATCAGCATGGACATCGCAAAACCGATGGCCATATGCGCCACCAGCCAACACCAATAGACTCCCCAGACGCGCCAAGTGTCGTTGTCGAGCGTGATGCCGAAGAGACCCGGCGCTTCGCCGCGGATCATCCAACGCAGGCATGCCGCTTCATAAGAAGCGATCGCGATGTAGAGCGGCACAAGCAGCAACATCGTCCAGAGAAGAAGGCCCATCATGCCGGTGAAGAGAGCCATCCCCTGCGCCTCGTCGAGCTGATCCGGAAAAGTCCGGAACGTCTCGAATATCAAGTGCAGCGCGCGCCAATTCAGGCCCGCCCACGCTGCTACGATCAGCGCGAGGATGACGATGAACACCAGCGTCGCCGGCAACAGTACGGCGCGGTCGCGATGCTTCAACGTGAAGAATGTCGCTCTGAGCGGCTCGGCCATGTCTCCCCCTCTGCGCCCGTCAGGTCGGCGCGCCGGGTTGGGTTTCGTCGGCGGCGAGCACGGCGCGGGCATTGACGCCGAACATGGCGATGTAGAGCACTATGGAGGCGATGGCGCTGAACACCGTGTAGGCGCCCATCGAGGCGAGATAGACGGGCGAGTTCATCGCTTCGAGCATGCGCGGGCCGATCTCGCTGCTGGCGCCTGTCATCATGTCAGCGACCACAGGCGCCATCACGCTCTGCGCCGGCATCTGGATGATGCTGCCGACGATCAAGACGATCACGAAGCAACCGACCCATAGGATGACGAACGAGCCGAGCAGCGGCCAGAAGCGGCCGCGCGTGACGCGCGGCGCTGCGAAGAAGGCGAAGCGGCGGCGCGCGATCGAGGTCGCAGCCGCCGGCGCAAGGCGTACTGCGCCCCAGATCAGCAGCGCGAGGAAGCCGAGCGGCGCGAGCGCCCCGAGAAGCATCGCAATGATGCGCGCAGCTCCGCCGATATTCGCGATGGCGGTTGTCAACGTATAGAACAACACGATGAGGATGCTGAAGGCGATGAAAAGCCCGAGCCAGGCGAAATAGACGGCGAACACGCGCCAGGTGTCGGCGCCCGGCGTCAGGCCAAGAACACCGCCGCCGCTTTCGCCCCGCACGAGCCAGCGCAAGCAGGCCGCCTCGAACGCGGCGAACACAATGAGCGAGGCGAGACCGGCGAGGACCGCGTACGGCAGCAGCGCGAACACCTCCGCTGGCGGCGGCGCGGGCTCGCCGCCTTGCATGGCCTCTTGCATCGCTTCGGCGTACCAGCCAATCAGCGGGCCGATTGAGCCCCAGGCGAGCGCGATAAAAGCCGCGGAGATCGCAATGTAGAGGATGAAGTAACCGATCGCCGCGCGCACCAGCACGAAGCGCCGGTCGCGCTTCTTGAACGCGAAGAACGTCGCATCGAGCTTTTCCTGTTCAGCCATGTTCCGTCACTCCGCCTTGATCTTGCCTTCCTCGAGCGCCGCCAGCGCGGCGCGCGCGTTGACGCCGAACAGGGCGACATAGAACACGAATGCGCCGACGATCATCAGGCCGTAGCAGATCGCCATCGGGATCCAGACGCTGGGCGAGGCGAACATCGCGAAGGCTTCTTGTGGCGTTTGCGGTTCAGTTGCCGCCTGCATCTGCCCGGCCATGCTGACGCCCATCGCCACACCCATGATCAGCGACAGGACAATGATGCCAACGAAGTACATCAGGAACAGCAGCAGGAATGAGCCGAACAGCGCCCAGAAGCGCCCCTTCGTCACGGTCCATGCATCGAAGAAGGCGAACCGACGCTTGGCGATCGAGGTGGCCGCCGCCGGCGCAAAGCGCACGGCGAAATAAATCAGCGCGGCGAACAAAGCTACGACAAGCCCGAAGATCGCCAAGCCCATCGGCCCTGCTGCGTCTGGATTGCCTTGTGCGCCGATGGCGACGCCCGCGCCCACGCCAATCATAACAATCGCTATGACGATGTAGAACGCGATGACGAGGAAGAACCACAGCCAGTACGTGAAATAGACGCGCAGCGTGTCGGCGTCCAGCGTGAGCCCGAACAGACCTTTGCTTTCGCCGCGGATCATCCACCGCAGGCACGCGGCTTCGTAGGAAGCGAAAAGCAAATACGCGACGATCATGAAGAGAAAATACGCCGGCCCCAGGGACATCACGCTCGCCGGCGGCATCATGGCGCCGAAGACGGCGGAGGGATCGCTAGGGTCAGCCTTCTCGGCGTTCTGACCCATCGTCATGGTCCAGTTGAAGTAGTCGACGACGGCCTGCCAATTCAGATAGGCGAAGACGCCGAACACAACGAGCGCGATTGCCGCGTAAGCGAGCGTTGCGGGCAGCAGCACTGCGCGGTCACGCTTGCGGAAGGCGAAGAAGGTCGCGTTGAGAGGCTGTTTGTCGGCCATTTTATCCCCCGTGATGGCGCCGACGCGAGCATGGCGTGGGCCCGGGACAAGTCAACTGGCCCGGCTGGTCTGAAATGGCGAGGCGGGAGGTCCGCTAGGGCGCGGGCGGGGCGAGTTCGGCTTCGTCTTTGCGCTTCTGCGCTGCTTCAATGAGGGCGACGAGCCAGATCGAGACTTCGTAGAGCGCGTACATGGGCAGCGCCATCAGCGTCATGGAGATGACGTCAGGCGGCGTAACGAGCGAGGCGAAGGCGGCGATGCCGACAATGGCGTAGCGCCGTCCCTTGCGCAAAGCCGAGGCGCCGATCATCCGCACGCGCGCCATGAGCGAGAGGATCACGGGCAGCTGGAAGCACGCGCCGAAGGCGAGGATGAGAGTCGTGACGAGGCCGAGATACTCGTCGACCTTGGGCAGGAACTCGACGACCACCGGGCCATCGGTGACCTCCTGCATCAGCGCGAAGCGGATCGCGAACGGCATGGCGACGTAAAAGACGAACGCCGAGCCCGCGAGAAACATGAGCGGGGCGGCGAGCAGAAACGGCGCCACCGCGCCGCGCTCGCGCTTGTAGAGGCCGGGCGCGATGAAGGCGTAGATCTGCCACGCGATGATCGGAAACGACACGACGATCGCTGCGAACAGCGCAACCTGGAGCTTCACGAAGAAGAAGCCGAAACCGTGCGTGTAGACGAGCCGGAGCGCCTCGTCCGCGCGTTCGGGATGCACGGCGCGCACGGCCGCGCGAAACGGCTCGACCAGGAATTCGAAAATCGGCTCGGCCACGAAGAAGCAGCCGACAAAGGCGACCACCAGCGCGACGATGGAGACGACCAGCCGCGTGCGCAGCTCGCTCAAATGATCGAGCAGCGGCGCCCGCGAGGCTTCGATCTCCGCATCGTCCTGCTCGTAGCGATCGCGGGGCTTCGTGGCGGCCTCAGTCACGGCGCGCTCCGCGCGACGGGCTTGACTTCCCGCTCCCCCTCGATGGGGGAGTCGTCGTCGCGAAGCGACGACTGAGGAGGTGTGGCCAACGCCGATTGGGGTTTCGCCTCTGGAGGCGACTCCTCAGCCTTCGCGCGATCACCTCCTCCGCCCGCCTTCGCCAAGGCTTCGGCGGGCGCCTCCTCCATCGAGGAGGAGGCAGGGGTGTCTGCTTCAATCGGCACGGGCTTGGGCGCGGGCTTCGAAATCCCTGCGTAATCCTCCAGCGTGGGCAGCGGCTTGGACAGTTCGCGGCTGACATCCTGCAGCGACGTCGTGCGGCGCAGCGCTTCGACTTCGCGTTTCAGCTCGTCGAGTTCGGCCTGGCGCGCGAGTTCGTCGAAGCCGGTGCGGAATTCCTGCGCCATGCCGCGCAGCTTGGCCGTCCAGCGCCCGAGCTTGCGCAGCAAGAGCGGCAAATCCTTCGGCCCGATCACCACGAGGGCGAGGACGCCGAGGAGCACGATTTCCTGGAAGCCGAGGCTCGGCAGCATGGGCGGTCACCCCGCGCGGCGTCAGTGCGACGCGCGGTCCGTTTCGCGTTCAGCCGCTTGATCCGAGACTTGGCGCGGCGGCTCTTCCGGCGGCTTCTCCTGCGGGTCGGATAAGCCTTTGCGGAACCCGCGGATGCCTTTGCCCAGATCTTCCATCAGGCCGGAAATGCGGCCGGGGCGCGCGAAAAGCAGGAACGCCAGCGCCAAGACGATCAGGAGCGGTATCAGCCCTGGGAAATGCATCGGGTACTCCTCTGAGCGGACAAGCGCGCGGGCCGCGCTACTCGTCCTTTTCCATATGATCCACGAAAAAGCTTGCCGCGTCGTCACCCTCGGGCAGCGGCTCTTCGTCCGGGCTCATGTCCTCGCTCGGGCGCGGCACGTCGATCTGCGCGGCGGCGCGCGGGTCGAGCAGTCCCAGGCCCTTCAGATCGTCCTTGCCCGGCAGAGCGTCAAGCGAGGCTAGGCCGAAGTGGCTGAGAAATGCGTCGGTCGTGCCGAAGGTGAGCGGCCGGCCTGGCGTGCGCCGGCGCCCGCGCGGACGGATCCAGCCGATCTCCAAGAGCAGCTCCATCGACCCGCGCGAGAGGCTTACGCCGCGGATGTCCTCGATCTCGGCCCGGGTGACCGGCTGATGGTACGCAATTACCGCCAACGTCTCCAGCGCGGCGCGCGGCAGGCGCTTTGGCGCTTCCCGCGTCTCAGTGAAGAGACTGGCAAGGTCCGGCGCGGACTGGAAGCGCCAGGCGCCGCCCGCCTCCACGAGCTGGACGCCGCGACCGGCGTACTCGGCCTTCAGCTTCATCAGCACAGCGGCGACGTCGACCGCAGGCCCCAGCTTCTCGCTCAGCTCCTTGGCGGTGATCGGTTCGCCCCCGGCGAACAGCAGCGCCTCGGCGGCGCGGATAGCGTCTGCCGAAGGCTCGGCCCGGATGCGCTCGGCGTCGAAGGCGACTTCGATGCGGCGCATCGCGTCTTCGAGCGGGGGACGGTCGTCAGAGTTCATGGCGCTTCATTCTGGCCCTTGCGCGCCCGCACGAACAGCGGCGCGAACGCGTCGGCCTGCCGCAGCTCCATCTTGCCCTCGCGCGCCAGCTCCAGGGCCGCGCCGAACGTGGAGGCGAGATAGCTCTCGCGCGGCGGCGCATCGGCCGTGGGTTCGGCCGCGGGCGTTATCGCGTCGATCGCGCGCCATTCTTCAAGCTTGGCCAGCGCCTGTTCGAGTTTCTTGCGCGCGACTTCGAGTGGATACACGCGGCGTGCGGTGGCGGTGTAGGCGCGCTTGCGCACGCTCTTGGCGCGCTCGGCGCAATAGGCGTTGAGCAGTTCGTAGAGATCGGCGCGCCAGACGGTTTGCTTGGTCAGCACGGTGGGTTGAGGCTGACCGTTGAGGAAGACGTCGCGCCCGAGCTGGGGCGTCTCGTCGAGCCGCTTGGCCGCCGCGCGCGCGAGCGCGAGGTTCATCAGCTTCTGCCGCAGCGCCGCTTCGAGCGCTTGCGGATCGGGCTCGTCTTCGGCCAACTGCGGCTTGGGGATGAGCAGGCGCGACTTCAGCAGCGCCAGCCACGCGGCCATCACCAGATAGTCGCCGGCGATCTCCATGTTGGCGGCGCGCGCTTCAGCAATGAAGGCGAGGTATTGATCGGCGATTTCGCCGATGGAAATCTTGGCGAGATCGACCTTGTGGGCGCGCGCCAACTCGAGCAGCAGGTGCAGCGGGCCTTCGAACGCGTCGAGCGCCACCAGCAGCGCCTCGCGGCCCTCGGCCTCCTCGGCGGCCGCGAGATTGAGTTCGGTCTGGTCGGCGTCGCTCATCACGCGCTCTCGTCCCTTCTCCCCCGCGAGGGGGAGAAGGTGGTCGCGAAGCGACCGGATGAGGGGGCGCGGTGCAGGATGTGCGCTGCATCGACGTGCGCGCCCGTCCTTCGAGCCTCCCCCTCACCCGCTTCGAACAAGTTCGAAGCGACCTCTCCCCCTTGCGGGGGAGAGGTGTGGGGACTGCGCTCAGTGCGCGCCGGCATTAAGAAGCTCCGTGAACCGTATCCAACCAGCATCGCTGTCGAATAGTTTGGCCGGCCGTTTGGCGAAGCTCTCGACGGCGCGCGCGCGCACGAGCGAGAGGCCATCCAGCGTGCGGCAGCCCTTAGCGGTCTCCTCCATCTCCTTCAGCATGCCGGAGCATTGCAGCACGACGTCGCAGCCTGCCGCGAGCGCGGCCTCCGTGCGCTGCGCGAGGCCCCCGTTGAGCGCGAACTGCAGCGCCTTCATGTCAAGATCGTCGCTCATCAACAGGCCCTGAAAGCCGATGCGGCCGCGGATGATTTCACCGATCACCGTGGGCGAGCAGGTGGCGGGGCGATCGGGGTCCCACGCGTCATAGACGATATGCGCCGTCATCGCCGCTTCCGCATCGCGAAGCTCCGCGAAGGGGAAAACATCGGCGGTGAGGTCCGCCTCCGTCGCGCTGACGCGCGGCAGCGCGAGGTGACTGTCTGACGTGGCGCGGCCGTGGCCGGGCATGTGCTTGATGCAGCCCGCGACGGCGCCGTCGTGAAGGCCTTCCAGCGCCGCGCGCGCGAGCAGCGCGACCCGCTTCGGCTCGGCGGAGAAAGCACGGTCGCCGACGATCTTGTCGCTCCCTTCCACTGGCACGTCGAGCACCGGTGCAAAGTCGGCGTCGACGCCGATCGCCTTCAATTCGTGCGCGATAAGCCGATGACCGAGGTACGCGGATTCACGGCCGGGTTCGTGCTCGAGGGCCCCATAGCCGGCCGCGGGCGGCCATGTCGGCCACTCCGGCGCTTTGAGGCGGGCGACGCGCCCGCCTTCCTGGTCGATCCAGACGATGGCGTCGCGCGCGACAGCGTCGCGCAAGTCGTCGCAGAGCGCGCGCACCTGCGCGCGCGAAACGCACGCCTCACGGAAGAGGATGAAGCTCCACGGCCGCGCCTCGCGAAAGAACGCGCGCGTATCGGCGTCGAGTTCGGCTTGGCGGACGCCGAACGCGCAGGAGAGCTGCGAACTCATGCGCGCCTCTTAGCGCGCCACGACGATGCAGTCCTGCCCCATCTGCCGAATGCGTTCGCAGAAGCGCGCGGCGTTGGCGCGGTCGGCGAAATAGCCGGCGCGGACGCGATAATAGACGCCGCGCGGGCCGAGATCGGCGCGCTCCACGTCGAGCCGCGCCTGGGCGAACAGATCGGGCGCGCGCGAGGCGAAGCGCCGCCAGGCCGGGTCGACGGCCGCTTCCGACTGCAGCGCGGCGAGTTGGGCGACGTAGCGGCCGTGGGTGAAAAAGGCGGGGGCCGGCGCCAACTGCGGCGCGCCGGCGACCGGTGCTACCGGCGGCGCGGCGGTGGCTGGGTTCTCCGTCTCCGGCTCGGTAAGGGCGAGACGTTCGCGCGGGTCGGGCTCGGTCAGCTCCGGCGGCGGCGCGACCTTGTATGGACCAGGCGCGGCCGAGATGCGCGGGATGTCGGGCGCGCTGTAGAGCTGCCAGACAAAGCCCCCGAAGGCGAGCGCGACCACGAGCATGAGCACATAGAGCGTGCCCGCGTGGCGCGACTGTTCGTCGTAGCCATGCATGCGCGGATCGTAGCGGGTGCTCAAGATGGGGCTCCAACGGAATCGCGGCGGTAAGCTTCAGTTTACCATCCGCGTGCGCACGATGGCTTAACGCCGCGCGGAATGGACGGGCGGAATCCATAATTCCGCAGACGTAACGGAGCCGTTAGCGCTCCAGCGTGAACAGTCGCCGGTGCTCGTCGATGGCGAAATCGTCGGTCATGCCGGCGATGTAGTCGCAGACGCGGCGTGCGGTTTTCTGGCCGCCCGCGCCATCGCCGCCCTGCTGCCAATCCGGCGGCAAGAGTTCGGGCTCGGCGAGCAAGAGATCGAACAGCTGGCGCAGGATGCGCTTGGCGTGGCTGCGCGAGCGGTTGACCTTCCAGTGCCGATACATGCGCGCCATCAGGAAACGGCGCAACACGGCCTGATGCTCGTTCATCACGTCCGAGAAGCCGATCAGCGGCTTGCCGGCGGCGCGCACGTCCTCGGCGCTTTGCGGCTTGGCGGCGGCGATGCGGTTGGAGGATTCCCATACGAGATCATCGATCCATACGCCGATCAGGCGGCGGATAGTTTCGGCGATCAGCCGGCTCTCTTCGATTCCCGGGTGGTCCTTCTCAGCGGTCGCAAGCACGCGCGCGACCATGGGCACTTCCTCGCGCAGCTCGGCGAGCGTGAACAGGCCGGCGCGCAGGCCGTCGTCAATGTCGTGGTTGTTGTAGGCTACGTCGTCCGCATGCGCGGCGACCTGCGCCTCGAGGCCGGGCCAGCTGTCGAGTTCGAGATCGTGCGCGGCCACATACTCCTGGATCGCAACCGGCAGGTCCTGCATCGTGGCGCCGTAGCGGATCAGCGGGCCGTTGTGTTTGACCACGCCTTCGAGCGTCTCCCAGGTAAGATTGAGCCCGTCGAACGTCGGGTACTTGCGCTCCAGCTTGGTCAGCACGCGCAGCGTCTGCGCGTTGTGATCGAAGCCGCCATAGGGCTCCATGCAGGCGTCGAGCACGTCCTCGCCCGTATGACCGAACGGGGGATGGCCGAGATCGTGCGCGATGCCGAGGCACTCGGCGAGATCGTCGTCCAGACCCATGCGCCGCGCCACGGCGCGGGCGATCTGCGCCACTTCGAGCGAATGGGTGAGGCGCGTGCGGTAATGGTCGCCTTCATGCGCGACGAAGACCTGCGTCTTGCCTTTCAGGCGCCGGAACGCGCTCGCGTGGACGATGCGATCACGGTCGCGCTCGAATGGATTGCGCGTGCGGCTCTCCGGCTCGGGATAAAGCCGGCCGCGCGAACATGACGGATCGGTAGCATAAGGCGCGCGCGGCGGGCGCGCATAGGCCGCGGCGGGCGCCGGTCTCGCCGCCCTCGCCCGTTTGGCTGCTTTCTGCCCGTCCGCCACGAAACGGCTTCTCCTCAGCGCTAGGATAGGACCTTATATGGGCCCTGCCCGCTTGAGAAACCGCCCAAGGGTTTGCGTTAACGAATGGCTGACGTGTCTCTCTCCGCCGCCGCCGCTTCGCGGATCAACACCGTCGTGGCCGACCAGCCGGCCGGCGCGGGTTTGCGCGTGGCTGTGGAGGGCGGCGGCTGCTCCGGCTTCCAGTATGAGATCCAGATCGCGCCCGCGCCGAACGCCGACGACACGGTGATCGAGCGCGACGGCGCGCGCCTGTTTGTCGATCCTGTCTCGCTGCCCTTCTTGCTCGGCTCGGAAGTCGATTGGGTGGACGAGTTGATCGGCGCCTCGTTCAAGGTGAGAAATCCGAACGCCAAGTCGAGCTGCGGCTGCGGCGTGAGCTTCTCCGTCTAAGCCCCGTGTTCCGGCGCATTTCCAAACTGGACCGTGGGCTGGATGCGTTCGAGCGTCGTGAGTGGCGGCGCGCACGGCGCCTGTTCGAGGAAGCGCTGCGCGAGGAAAGCCGCGCAATCGGCCATTATCATCTGGGCCTGCTCTACTGGCGCGGGCTTGGCGGCAAGCCGGACAAGACGGCTGCGGTCGCACACTTCGCGCGCGCCGCCGACGACGGTCTGCCCGGCGCGCAAACAGCCTATGGCATTGCGCTGCAATCCGGGATCGGCGTGGCGAAGGATGTCGAGCTGGCGCGCGAACAGTATCGCGCCGCCGCCGGCGCGCAGGACGGCGAGGCGATGGTCCGCCTGGCCGCGCTCTCCGATCCGGACGAAGCCCGCTACTGGTTGCTGCGCGGCTCGGAGAACGGCTATCCGCCGGCGATGCTGCATTTGGCCGAACTGCTGATGGAGCACGACCCGATCGACGCGCTGGCTTGGCTCTATACGGCCGTGTCGCTTTCCGGCGGCGACGCAGCCCGCAAGCGCGCCGCGGCGCTGGCGCGCGAACTTACGGCCAAGGAAATAGAGACGGCGCAGAAAACAGGCCGCCTTTACGCCAAGGAAATCCAGCAGCGCAACAAGCGGCAGTAATGAGCGAGTAGCGAGTAGCGAATAGCGAGTAGTCAGGCGAGCCTTCAGCGCGTAGCTTCCCTATTCCCTATTCGCTATTCGCTATTCGCTACTCGCTACTCGCTATGAATGTCACCGAAGCGCTGAAGACCCGCATCTCGATCCGAGCGTTCAAGCCCGAGCCTCTTCCTGAAGCGCTGGTGCGCGAGATCGTCGAGGTCGCGCGCTACGCGCCCTCCGGCGGCAACCTGCAGCCGTGGAAAGTGATCGCTGTCGCGGGCGCCGAGCGCGACGCCGTTGCAGCGCTGGCGAAAGCCAACCTTCCGGGGGCGGAACACGATCGCCCCGTTTATCCGGCAAACCTTTGGGAGCCCTACCGCACGCGCCGCTTCAAGGTCGGCGAGGACATGTACGCGCTTCTGGGAATCCCGCGTGAGAACAAGCCGGCGCGGCTCATGCACCTGGCGCAGAACTTCGACTTCTTCGGCGCGCCCGTGGGGCTCTTCTTCGTTATCGACCGCCGCATGGGCCACGCCCAGTGGGCGCATCTGGGAATGTTCATGCAATCGGTGGCGCTGGCGGCGATCGAGCGCGAGGTGCAGTCGTGCATGCAGGAGGCCTGGGCGCGCATGCGCGCGCCGCTGCATGCGCATTTCGGACTCGATGAGACCGACATGGTCTATTGCGGAATGGCGCTCGGCTATGCCGATATGACTAAGCCGGTGAATACGCTGCGTAGCGACCGCGCGCCTCTGGACGAGATCGCCGTGTTCAAAGGGTTCGATGGAGCGGGCAATGCATAAAGGATCATGCCTGTGCGGCGCGGTGCGGTTCGAAGTGCCGGGGGAACTGAGGGGCCCGGACGCGTGCCATTGCTCGCAGTGCCGCAAGACGTCAGGCCATTATTGGGCCTCGACGGACGTGCAGAAGGCCGATCTCAAGCTCGAGGGCGAAGACAACATCACCTGGTATCGTTCGTCGGATAAGGTTCGCCGCGGCTTCTGTAAGACGTGCGGGTCGACGCTGCTTTGGGATCCTATCGGCAAAGACAAAATCGGCGTCGCGATGGGCGCGTTCGAAAAGCCGACGGGCACGCAGCTCGCCATCCACATCTTCGTCGCCGACAAGGGCGATTACTACGAGATCGCCGACCGCGTGCCGCAAAACCAGCAATGATGCGGTAGCGTGCACATGCTTTCGGACAATTAGGGAAACAAAGTAGGCGGGGACGCCGTTGCTCCGGTTTCACGCCAGAGGAGACCGAACATGAGCATGTTCAATTTCGGCCGCGACCGCGGCAAGGAACTCAAGACGCCAATTCGCCAGGGCTCTGAACAGGCAAACGCCGCGGAGATGGCGGAGATGCTGCGCGATCTCGGCATAACCATCGAGGGCGGGCGCATCAGCGTACGCGGCGATGAAGTGACAATTACCGGCAAGGCCAGCGACTTGGCCGAGAAGGAGCGCGCCGTCCTTGTGCTCGGCAACACCAAGGGCGTAGCCAAGGTGAACGATCAAATCACCGTCGACGCCCAGGCGCAGCCGCAGTCGCAATTCTATGAGGTGAAGTCCGGCGACACGCTGTCGAAGATCGCCAAGCAATTCTACGGCGATCCCAGCAAGTACAGCGCCATCTTCGAAGCCAACAAGCCGATGCTGAAGGACCCGGACGAAATCTATCCTGGCCAAACACTGCGCATTCCGCAGCAGCACTAAGACGTATCGCGCGACCGCGCGTTGCCGATGATGCCGTCCTCAGCGAAATCGACGATGGCGAACACCAGCCCCATGACGAGAAGCCATAGGAAAGGGGCGAGGATCAGCGGCAGCGCGTGGGCTTGGCTGGCGGCGAGCGCGCGCCAGGCCCAGGTGGCGAAGATGAACGCGAGAGCCGGATAAACCCAGCACATCAGGTGCGCGACAACGAGCGCCGCCTTCGACCGCCACAGCGCGCGCTCCTCTGGCGCCAGCAGACGCAGGCCCGTCCCGAGGCTGCCGAGGCCGGCGGCGAGATGGAACAATGTCACGGCCGTCAGGATTATTGTCATGGGGTGGGAGCCTAGCACGCCGCCCCGCAGCCGAGGAGATCGCTCAGATGACGCGCAAAGTCGGCGAACACGTCGAAGCGACCAAGGAAGAGGCCCGGGCGGGCGAGACTGGCCACCACGTGCGCTACATCCTGGCCGGCGGAATCGCCCTTGTCGTGATCGGTTTCGCTGCGCTCGCCTTGGGCTGGTTCGGTTGAACCCATGCCGGCGCATGGGCTAAGCCCCATGCGCCATGCCTCTTAAGATCGCCGCCTGGAACGTCAACTCCATCATGGCGCGCCTGCCCACGGCGCTGAAAGTGTTCGGCGAAGTGAACGCCGACATCTGGTGCCTGCAGGAAATCAAATGCGAGGACGCGCGCTTCCCGCGCTTTGAGATCGAGGCGATGGGCTACAATGTCGAGACGTTCGGGCAGAAGAGCTATAACGGTGTCGCCATCCTCTCCAAGCACCGCATCGAGGAATTCACGCGCGGCCTGCCGGGTTTCGAGCATGACCACGCGCGCTATATCGAGGCGGTGATCGCCGCGCCGGGCGGGCCGGTGCGCGTGGCGTCGATCTATGCGCCGAACGGCAACCCGATCGGCTCCGACAAGTTCGGATTCAAGCTCGCCTTCATGGAAGCGCTGCAGGCGCATCTGCGACAGCTGCTGAAGCAGGAGGAGCGCTTCATCATCGCCGGCGACTATAACGTGATCCCGCGCGACGTGGATTGTCACGATCCGCGGGTGTGGACGGGCGATGCATTGTTTCAGCCGGAGGTGCGGGCGTCCTATCGCGCGTTGCTGAATCTCGGGCTGAGCGATGCGTACATCCAGGCCGACGGCGCCGCGCACAAATACACATTCTGGGATTACCAGGCCGGCGCCTGGCAGAAGGATCACGGCATCCGGATCGACCACATGCTGCTTTCACCGCAGGCGGCGGACCGGCTGGAGAGCGTGGAGATTTTCAAAGCCGCGCGGGCGATGGACAAGGCGTCCGATCACGTGCCGATCGTGGCGACGTTCACATAGTATGGACCGCCGGCGCCCTCGCCGGCAGGAACGTTGTTGCGTGGCGAGGCGCCGCTATTAGATCGCACAGCCGTAATGCCGGCGAGGGCGTCGGCGGTCCATATTTCAGCGCTTCTCCGGCGGCGGCTCTTCTTCATGGGGCTTATCCTCCTCCACCGCGGGGATGGCATACGCGCCCGAGAACCAGCGATTGAGGTCGACGTCGGCGCAGCGTTTGGAGCAGAACGGGCGATACTTCGGATCGACCGGCTTCTTGCAAATGACGCAGCGCGGATCGGGTCGTTTGTCCTCCCTCACAACGCCCTCGCGTCGATCCTGTCGCGTGGGCCGGGCGCAGCGTCGATGCTCCAGCGCATGCCGATCCGGTTCGACAGCTCGGCGCGCCAATCGATCTCGCCGGCGTCTAGCCAGGTCTTCACCTCCGGCGCGACGGTGCACACGATTTGCCGGCCCGTCTGTGCGCGCGCTTCGCGCTCGATCGCGCGCAACGCCATCAGGGCGACGGTCTCCACGCTGAGGCGCCCGTCGGGGTCGCGCAGCTGCTCGTGCAGCGGCGTGCGCAGCTGCGCGCGCGCGAAATCGAACACGCCGAAGCGCGACAGGGCGCCAAACTGGATGCTCCAGGGATCGTCCGCGAAGGCGGCGCGCACGGCGTCCTCCAGCTGTTTCGCGTGCGATTTGGTCCTCATCGACACGAAATCAATGGCGATGACGCCGCCGAGATTGCGTAAGCGAATCTGGCGCGCGGCCTCGTGCGCCGCGGCGATGTTGAGCTCGAGCGCGAAGCGCCCTGCATCGCTGCTCCCGGCGCGCCCGCCGGCGTCCACGTCGATCGCCACCAAGGCGGCGGTGGGCTCGATGGTCAGCGCGCCGCCGCCGGGGATGGGCGCCGTGCGGGCGAGCGCATCCTCGATGGCGGCGTCCAGCTTGGCGCGCATGCCCGCGTCGGCGGCCTTGGCCAGCACGAGCTCGTCGTCGACGTCATGCCGATCGATCAGGTGGGGCGACTCGCCGTCGTGGCCGGTCGCCCGCAGCTCGACCACGGGGTTCTTTCCCCGCGCCGCCTCACGCGTAATTGCGACGATCACGCCTGCGCCTTCCGTCAGCGCGACGCGCTCGCGCTTGATACGGGCGCGGCCGTCATCCCCGAGCGGCAGAAACCCCTGCTGATCGCGCAGGCCAAGGTCGAGGAACGCACCGCGGCGGCGACGGTCGATGTCGCGCACGCGCGCGCAATACACTTCGCCCCAGCGCGCACGCCGCCCCGCATCGCTTGCGCGCGCGATGCGCAGCGCGATCGGACGTCCGCCGCGCACCAGCGCTTCGCGCGTTTCGCCGACGGCGGCATCCACCCAAGTCTCCAGCCGCTCGCTCAAGATCTTGCGTCCTTTGGGGCGCCTTCGAGCAAGTTCGCCGTCTCGTAAAGCGGCAAACCGACAACGTTCGAATAGGAGCCCACGATGTGGGTGATGTAGCGGCCGGCAAGCCCCTGCGCCGCATAACCGCCGGCCTTGCCCTGCCATTCGCCGCTGGCGATGTACGCCGCAATCTCCGTCGGCGAGAGCCGCTTGAACGTCACGCGCGTTTCGACGAGGCGCGTGCCCACGCCCTCGCTCGTCTTCAGCGCGACGCCGGTGTACACGCGATGGCTGCGGCCAGACAGCAGCGCCAAGCACTCGCGCGCTTGCGCTTCGGTTTCCGCCTTCGGCAGCACGCGCCGACCGACAGCGACAACCGTGTCCGCCGTCAGCACGCGCGCGTTCTCCTCTGTCACAGCCTCAGCCTTCTCGCGCGCAAGCCGGAGCGCCAGGGCGCGCGGCGTCTCCTTCTTTCGCGGCGTTTCGTCGATTTCTGCGGCGATGACGTCGTCCGGCGTGATGCCGATCTGCGCCAGGAGCGCCAGCCTGCGCGGACTGGCGCTGGCGAGGATGAGGCGCGTCATGGCCGCTTCGGAAAGCCCAGCCGCTTGGCGTAGATGCGGTCGACCGTGCGCGGGTTCATCAGGCGCGGCAGCGTGCGGTCCATGAATGGTCGGCGAAGAATCGCGTAACGCACCTTCGGATTGGGATCGGTCAGGCAACGCCAGATGAGATCGGCGACGTCGGAAGGGGGAAGCCCCTTGCGCCCTTGCGTCACCATGAAATTCGCGACGCCCTCCAGCATCGGCGCATACGGCGTGTTGGAAAAGCGCTTCAGATCGTTCTGCTCGGCCTTGTCCCAGATCGGCGTGGCGATCGCGCCGGGCCCGATCACGATCACGTCGACGCCGTAGAGCATCAGTTCGCGCCGCAGAGATTGCGAATAACCTTCGAGCGCGAATTTCGACGATGCATACGGGCCCACGAACGGCGCGCCGTTCTGGCCGCCGACCGAAGAAATCATAATGATGCGGCCGGGTTTGCCGCTGCGGTTCGGATCGGCGCCCAGCAGGTCCGCGAACGCGCGCGTGACATTGTGCACGCCGAACAGGTTGATCTCGAATTGGCGGCGCAACTCGTCGGTGTCCAAGTGTAGCAGCGGACCCGGCACCGCGATGCCCGCGTTGTTGACCAGCCCGAACAAGCGGCGATCGCCGAGCGTGGCTGCCGCCTTCGCAGCGCCGGCGCGCACCGCGGCTTCATCGGCCACATCGAACAAGAGCGGCGTGGCGGCCTCGCCGAATTCTTGGCGCAAGCTCTCCGCGTCCGCCTCCTTGCGCACGCTGGCGAACACGTGCGCGCCTTCGCGCACCGCTTTCGCGGCGGCGGCGCGGCCGATGCCGGTGGAGGCGCCCGTCACGACGATGGCGCGGTCGAGCGAGCCTTGTGTCATTTGAATCTGTACGTGACGCGCCCCTTGGTCAGGTCATAGGGGCTCATCTCCACGAGCACCTTGTCGCCCGCCAGCACGCGGATGCGGTTCTTGCGCATTTTGCCCGCGGTGTGGCCGATGATCTGGTGCCCATTCTCCAGTTCGATCCGAAAGGTGGCGTTCGGCAAAAGCTCGATCACCGTTCCGGTAAATTCCAGTAGTTCTTCCTTGGCCATTCGGTCTCCATGAATCGCGGCGGCGGGGGCCTTATAGGGGGTCGGACCTATCCCGTCGACGGGCGCTGGAAGCGCTCGGCGATGCGACGGTCGAGCCCATCCCGGACGGCCCGGTACTCCATGAGGATCTGCTCTCGGGACCCCTCCGCGAGGGATGGATCGAAGGTGGGCCAATACTCGACGGCCTGCCCCAGTTCCGGAATGCGACCGAGCGCCTGGTGGTGCGCCTCGGGGCTCAACGAGACGACGAGGTCGAACGGGCCGTCCTCGTTCTCTGCAAAGGCCTCGAATCCCTTCGGCCGATGCTTGGTGATATCCGCGCCGAGCTCGTCCATCACGAAGGTGGCCATCGCTGAGACCTCCTCGTGCGGGCGCACGCCCACGGAGTCGACACGCATGAGCGGTCCGAAGCGAAGCCGCATCAGCGCCGCCGCCATTGGGGAGCGGATCGCGTTGTGCGTGCACGCGAACAGCACGCTGCGCGGCGCCGCCTCCATCGCGCATCAGCCCCGCACGTGCAAAGCGCAGACGAGCGTAAACACGCGCCGTGCGGTTTCGACATCGAGTCTTATCTTATCGCCGAGCGCCTCGCTCAGCACTTCGGCGCCTTCATTGTGCAGACCGCGCCGACCCATGTCGATCGCCTCGATCTGGCTCGGGGCGGCGGTGCGGATCGCGTTGTGATAGCTGTCGCAGATGAAAAGGTAGTCCTTGATCAGCTTGCGCAAGGCCGACATCGGCACGTGATGCAGACAGACGTGCGCGCCGTCCTCAGTGCTAACGTCGAGCGCCAAGCGTCCTTCGCTGAGCGAGAGCGTCAGGACGTACGGGCCGCGGTCTTCGCCGACCACTTCAAAGCTGTTCGCTTCCTTGAGATCGAACAGGGCGATGCGCCGCTCATGCTCAGCGTTCGGCGACGCCGGAGCTAACGAGTCCTCATCCAGCGTGACGTCAATAAGCCGATTGCGCTCCTCGCTCACGCTTCACGCTTTCTCGTGATCGGGACGGCGCGGCGTGCGCCACGCGGCGCCCATGTCCACCAGCACCGCGTCCAGACACTCGACTTGAAGCAGGATCTCGCCGCCGCCTGCGAAGAGCAGGCGCACTTGTCCGCCGGGCGGTTCAGGATCGGATGTGAAATCGATCGACAGAAGCGAAGCGACAGCCTCTGGCGCGTCCGTTCGCAGTTTTCGGCTCCTAACCGAGAGCACCCCCTCGAAGGAGAGCGCTGCGCGCACGCGCTCGAAGGGGCCCTTTTCTTCCGCGCGCTCCCAGCGAAACCGGTTGAGCAGCATGGCGAAACGGCGCGCTTTCCGGTCGTAACTCACATCGCCGACGCGCAGCAGCGCGTCCTGGGCGGCGGCGGCGATGATGTCGAGGTCGGCGGCGTCCTCAGCCATCAATTTCAGCGCACCGCTCATGCGTACTCTTCTTCCTTTACGCGTTTGATCTGCGCGCCGCAGGCCGCGAGCTTGGCCTCCAGGCTTTCGAAACCGCGGTCGAGGTGATAGACGCGGTTGACGATCGTTTCGCCTTCCGCCGCAAGCCCGGCGACGACGAGACTCACCGAGGCGCGCAGGTCCGTGGCCATCACCGGCGCGCCGATCAAGCGCGGAACGCCCGTCACTACGGCTTCGTTGCCCTGCACGCTGATATGTGCGCCGAGGCGCGCCAACTCCGGCGCGTGCATGAAGCGGTTCTCGAAAATCGTCTCGCGGATGCGCGATTGGCCTTCGGCGAGGCAGAGCAAAGCCATTGCCTGCGCCTGCAGGTCCGTGGGAAAACCCGGGAACGGTTCGGTGTTGATGTCGGCTGCTTTGAGTCGGCCGTTCTTCTTGCGCACGATGCGCAGGCCGCGCCCTTCCGCCTCGACGCTGACGCCCGCTTCGCGCAGGACCTTGATCAGCGCGCCGAGATGCTCGAAGCGCGCCCCTGCAAGCAGGACGTTGCCGCCGGTCGCCGCCACGGCGCAGGCGAACGTGCCCGCCTCGATTCGATCGGCGACAACCTTGTGCTTGGCGCCGCCGAGCGAGGCGACGCCCTGGATGTGAATCTCGCTCGTGCCGGCGCCCTCGACCTTGGCCCCCATCGCGTTGAGGCACTCGGCGAGATCGGCGATCTCCGGTTCTCGCGCCGCGTTCTTCAGCACCGTCGCGCCCTTGGCGAGCACGGCAGCGAGCATGGCGTGCTCGGTGGCGCCGACGGAGACGAACGGAAACTCGATCTCAGCGCCCTTCAAGCCGCGCAGCGCTGCGGCTTTGACGTAGCCCTGCTCGATCACGATATCGGCGCCCATCGCCTCGAAGGCCTTCAGGTGCAAGTCGACCGGCCTGGCGCCGATCGCACAACCGCCGGGCAGCGACACCGTTGCATGGCCCACACGGGCGAGCAGCGGGCCGAGCACGTTGAACGAGGCGCGCATCTTCCGCACCTGGTCGTAGGGAGCGATCGTGGACGTGATGTCCGCGGCGTGCATGCGGATCGTGCGGGTTTCTTTGATCCAGGTGATGTCGACGCCGAGCGATTTCAGCAGCTGCGCCATAAAGCGCGTATCGGCGAGGTCGGGCATGTTCTCGAGCATCAGCGGCTCGGCCGACAGAAGCGACGCCGCCTGGAGTTTCAGCGCTGAGTTCTTGGCGCCGTAGATCGGGATGGTTCCGTTGAGGGGCGCCCCGCCCGTGATGACGATACGGTCCATAGTGCTCTTTCGCCGGCCCCTCGCCGCCGGGGCTGGTTATGGGGTGCGTCGAAGGCCCTAGCAAGGCAGGGAAGCGGGCCGGTTCGCCTCTGCCGCGCGCGGCCGACTTAGCCTTTTTTCTCAGGTTTCTGCACCGCCTTGCGCCGGGCGATGTTGCGCTTCAGCGCTTCGGCTAGGCGCTGTGCGCGGACGGACTTCGGGGGCGCGGTTTTGCTCATCTCGGGCATCGACGGGCGCGGGCGCATCCGGGTAGTCTGGCCCGCAGGGGGACATCATGACGGTCGAGGCCGCGCCCGCGCAATCCTTCAGCCACACGGGGAGGTTTTTCGACGTTCTGGGGCTGGCGCTCAAGAACGCCGGGCTGACCGTGGTGACGCTCACGCTTTACCGTTTCTGGGCGCGCACGGCGATGCGCCGGCGGCTCTGGTCCCGCGCCTGGGTGATGGGCGATCCGCTCGAGTACACAGGCAGCGCCTGGGAGCTGGTGCGCGGTTTTCTGATCGCGCTTCCGACCTTCTTCCTGCCCTGGATTTTCGTGGCTTACATCGCGCCGCTGGTGATGAACCCCATTACCGCGGCGTGGCTCGGCTTCGGCTTCTGGGTGCTGCTCGTGCCACTGATCGCGGCGGCGCGCTACTGGATGCGCCGCTATCAACTCTCTCGCACGCGCTGGCGCGGCATCCGCATGGGGCTCGCCGGATCGGCCTGGAGCTTCGCCGCGGCATCGTGGGGCTGGTGGGTGCTGCAGGTCCTCTCCCTCGGCTGGTACACGCCCGCCGCCCGCATGAACCGTGCGAAGCTGATGTGGGAGAACACGCGCTTCGGGGACCAACCGTTCGAGTTCGCCGACGACGGAGAGTCGCCGCAGAAGGGTTTGTGGGGTCCGTTCGCACTCGGCTGGTTCGCGTTTCCGATCGCCTACATGGCCTCGATCTTCGTCGTGGTCATGGTGTTCGCCAGCCTTGGGATGAGCGGCGTGTTCACGCCGACGCCGGCCGGCGAGACGCCGACCGAACCGAATGCGGTGGCGATCTTTGCGATGATCGTATCGTTCGGCTTCGCCTTTCTTTTCACAATGCTGCTGTGCTGGGCGCCGTATAACGCCGCCTCGATGAACCGCATCGCCGGCCTCCTCTCGCTTGACGGCGCCCGGTTTCGATTAAGGACGAAGACCTTCCCACTGTTCTTCGTCACGCTCACCGGCTGGCTGATCAGCATCTTCTCGCTCGGGCTGTTGGCGCCGGTCGGAGGCTTCCTGCAGGTTCGCTACGTGATGAACCGGCTGGAGATCATCGGCACGCCGAAGTTCGCGGAGATGGGCCAACCGGTGATTGAGGGGCCGCGCTCGGGCGAAAGTCTCGGCGACGCATTCGATCTCGACATGGGCGTGGGGGTGATCTGATGCGCGCGCGCTACACCGACGGTCGCGCGGCCGTAAGTCAGGAAGCCGAGTGCGGAATCGGTCAAGACGCGGTGACGATTCGGGTGAACGACTCCACTCACGTTTGGGCGTATCACGAGCTTGCGCGCGCAGACGACGGCAATGGCCGCATCGTATTCAAGCGCAAAGCGGATACCGGCGAGCGCTTGACGTTCGAGCCCGACGCGAAGGATGTGCTGAAGGCGGTCGCGCCCAACCTCTTCACGCCGCGGGCCCAAGGCGTGGAGAGCCCGCGGGTGGTGGTCGGCGTCCTCGCCGCGGCCTGGGGAGTGGCCGCCGCGTTCCTGATCGGCATTCCGATGAGCGCGCAACCGATCGCCGGCGTCGTGCCCGCGCCCTACCGCGCGCAGATCGCCGACATCTCCTGGTCGCAAGTGAACGCTTTCACGGAGTATTGCGACGATAGCGACGAGGCCGCGCGAATTCTCAACGAGATGGCCCATCGCATCATGGCGAGGTCCAACGTGCCGCACCGGGACGAGATCTGGATCACCGTCGTGGACGCGCCCTTCCCCAACGCGTTCGCGCTGCCGGACAATTCCATCATCGTGACTGACGATCTCATTCAGCTCGCGGGCCATCCCGACGAACTCACCGGCGTCATCGCGCACGAGATCGCCCACATTGAGCGCAACCATGTGATGACCAACATCATCCGCCAGATGGGGGCCGGCATCTTTTTCGACGTCGTATTCGGCGGCGCGGGCGCGGGCCAGGCGATCGCGGTGGCGTCCGTGAATCTGGCCGGGTTGCGCTACAGCCGCGGCGACGAGGAAGAGGCCGATGCGCGCGGGCTGGATTATCTCGACGCGGCGGGCATCGACACGGGAGGACTGGCGCGGCTGTTCGAGCGCTTCCGAGAGCTGCATGAAGAGCACGGCGGTGAAGTCCCAACGCTGCTCTCGAGCCATCCGGCGACACCGGCGCGTACGGCGGCAGCGCGCGCCCGTTCGCGCCAGGGACTTGCTCCCTCGCTCAGCGATCGCGATTGGCGCGTGGTGCGACAGGCTTGCGGCGGCAGCGCAGCACCGGCGGTCGAGGACTGATCTGCCGCGGCGCTGGCGGGCTTCCATCGCCCCGCGCAGCGGGCTAGAAGCCCCGCTTCCAGCCGCCGCCGTAGCTCAGTGGTAGAGCGTTCCCTTGGTAAGGGAGAGGTCGGCAGTTCAATCCTGCCCGGCGGCACCAGCCTTCGCTCGCTTCGCGAGCTACGGCTAGGCAAGCCATCCCTGACCCCTGGCGAAGCGAGCGAAGGCTGTCTCGCCGAAGCCCGAAGGGCGAAGGCGGACTGAGGGCAATGAAGTACGTTTACATCCTTCAAACCCAGGACGGGCTGCATTTCTACGTGGGGATCACTGACGACTTGAACGAGCGCGTGCTTGCTCACAATGCGGGTAAGGTGACGCACACAGCGAAATATGGGCCATGGGTCCTGCGCACCTTGATAGCCTTCTCGGACGAGAAGCGCGCCTTTGCATTCGAGCGGTATCTCAAGAGCGCGTCAGGCCGGGCGTTCGCCACAAAACGGTTCTGACCTCAGTGGCTAAGTTCCCCCCAGCCGCGCCAGGGCGGCCTGATAATTCGCGAGTTGTTGTGTGTAGTAGTCCGACGCCTTGCCGGCGCTCTGACGGCGCACCTCGAGCGCCTTCTCCGCTTCCGTGGGCTCTTTGGCGTTTGGGTTGAGGAGCCTCTCGTAGGCCTGGCGAATGATGGACACGGCGGCCGAGAGCTCGGCCTTGCTGCGGGCGATGTTCTCGGGGCTATCGAGCTTGAGCTCCGCCGCGATGAGTCCGAGCCCGTAGGTGCGCAGACCTCCGCGCGTCGCGGCGCTCTTCGTCACGACGCCTTGCGTAAAACCGAGCGCCGCAAGCGCATCGCGCCCGTCGCGTCCCGCCTCGATCCGCACGGCGTGGCCGTTGCGCGCGGTAATCTCGATCCGCTCGGCGCCGTCCTTGCGCACGATCTGCGCGCGTCCGGCGCTGCCGATGGCGCGGTTGATGGCTGTGACGAGGCTCGCGAGCGCATCGTCCGCGCCGATGCGGATGGTGACGAGCCGGCGCCCGTCGGCGCCGATGCGGAATTCGTCGCCTACGCGCAACGCCGTGCGGTTCACGAGCGGCGCGGAATCGTTGCTCGCCACCACCCCGCGCGGCAGGCCGAGAAGGTCCAGCGGCGATGCGCCGCCGGCGTCGACGGCGAGGCCGTTTATATCGACTGCACCCCCGCTCGATGTGAACGTCCGCGTCCAGGCAAGATCGCCGTCGTCATCGAGCCGCGTGAGAAATCCCGATTTCACGCCGGCGCCGCCCGAACCCGCAAGCACGCCGCCAGTCACGCCCGCGGCGTACACATCGCCATTCGCGATGATGAGCGCTCGCACGGCATCGTCCTGGGCGGAACCGACATAGCTCGTGCGGTCGAGCGCGGTAGAAATGAGATCCGCATGCAGCCGCGCGACGAAGCCTTCCTTGCCGGCCACCAGGCCGCGCGCGGCGGCGCCGAGCGTGAGCCGCTCGCCGCCGATTTCGCCGCCGATATAGAGCGATGCGCCGTCCGCCGCGATCGCGTTGATGGCGCCGCCGTAGAAGTACCCGATGTCGCGCGTCGCGCCCGCGGCGAAGCCGGCGTCTGCGGAATAGGTGAAGCGCCGGAGCACGCCGCGATTGTTCTCCACGCCGCCGGTGACGATCTCCAAACCGCCCGCGCCGTCGTCGCGCACCATCAGGGCGGTGGCCGAGTCGTGACCTCCCGTGCCGAACTGGCGCGTGAACAATTCTGAACCCGTCGCAGAATAGCCGCGCACGTAGCCGTCCGAGCCGCCGAGCGCGATTTGGCCCGAAAGCGCGGAGTCCGCGTTGCCAGCGACGATCAAGCTGCCGTCTGGGGCGAAGGCGAGCGCGCGCACCTCATCGTTCGCGGTCGCGCCGCGGCGCGTGGTCCACAGCTCGCGGCCCTCCGAGTCAAACATCGTCACGAATGAGTCGGCGCCGCCCTTGGCTATTGTGTTTGTGAACGCGCCTTCGACCGCGCCCGCGACGGCGACCTTGCCGTCAGCCGAAACGGCCAGCGCGAAGCCGGTCGCGGACTGCGCCGCACCGAGCTGCTGCATGAAGACGAGCTTGCCCGCGGAATCGTATTTCAGCAGCGCTACATCGCGTGCGCCTTTGATCGCACTTGTCGCGGAATCGCCGGCGAGATCGGCGAGCACATAGACTGAGCCGTCAGCCGCCGTTGCGACGGCGGAAGCGGTGGCGACCTTCGCAGCACCGCCGACGGCGACGTCGAACGCCCGGCCGGGGAACCATGCCGACGCACTTGCGGACGGCGCAACGAAAGTGGACGCGCTGAGAATGGTTTCAGTGACGGCCGCGCCGCGCGCCGCGCGTTCGGCAACACGGGCCGCGCCGACGGGATCGTCGGCGCGGCTCGTTGCATCGATGGGATCGAGTGTGAGGCCAACGCTCTCGCCGCCCAGGGCGATCTCGGAGACGCCGCGCACGGTGTGCGAGGCGCCGGTGACGACGCGCAATCCGGCGCCCCCGCCGGAAAGCGCGACCGCGGCGACACCGAGATCGTAGCCAGCCGCGGCCAGCGCTTCGTTGAGCCTGAGCGCGGCGCTCTCCAGCGTGCGCGGATCGCCCGGATCGAGCGTCGCGCTTATCGTCCGTTCGCCCCACGTCGTGGCAAACGTGATCGAGACGGTCGGATCGCCGAGCAGCGCGGCGACGTCGTCGCTCACGCCGCTCGCGGCTTGCGCGCTTGTGAAGCTGCGTTCGGCGGAGAAAGCGCCGCCGAGGCCGAATGAAGGCGCGGCGCCTTCCAGCGCCAGCACATCGCCATTGATGCTGACGGAGACCAGCCGCTGGCCGGCGTTTTCAGCCACCGCCCATTGCGTGAGATCGTTACTCGTCGCGCCGACATAGACGCCGGCGGCGTTGAGCGCCGCATCGAGGCGCGCCTGAAACGCAGCGCTCCATTCGCCAGGGGCGGGATCGGGATCGTCGGCGCGTTCGCTCGCGCTGACGGAGACGGCGATCGTCTTATTCCCGGTCGCCGTGGCGACGACCACTTCGATGTCGAGCGCGCCTGTGTGCGCGAGCAGCGGCGACGACGAAGACCCGTAGGTGCGCACGGCCTCGCCGAAGATCGTCCCGGCGCCTGCGATCGGCAGACCCCCGCTCGCCCAGGCGCCCGGCGCCTGCAACTCCGCATCGTGCTGGACCTCGTTCAGCGTGGCGCTGACGCTCAGCACGTCGTGCAACGCATCGATACGCAGCGTCAGCGCGCCGACGCTGTCGACGAGCGACGCCGCAGCGTTAATTCCTTTCTCCGCCAGCTTGGCGTTCAGTTGGCTGGCGAGCGCAGTTGCGTCGATGCCATCTTCGCCCCCGTCGATCGTAATCGTGTGCGCCTGCGATGACGTGGTGACGACGAAGGTTTGGGGCCCGACAAAGAGGTCGGTCGACGCGGCGACCGCGCCGGCCTCAAAGCGACGAGCAACCACGCCATCCCGTAGCCCGCCGATCTGCGCCGGAGGGGCGATTGTCTCCAGCGATGCGATCTTGCCGCCGATCGTCAGGCTCGAGGCGCGCACCAGATCGCCACTGAACAGGGACAGTCCGAGATTGCCGGCGCCGTCCTCCCAGACATCGACGCCGGCCGCGACGCCTTGCTCGTGCAGCAGCTGCGTCAGGCGTTCGGCAAGATCGTCCAGAATGGCCCGATCCTCGCTCTCACCGTCGCGCACGCGCCACGCTTCGAGATCGTCGCTGCGCCAGGCCGTCGTGACCGAGACCGTGCGCCCGTCGCCGAGATCGAGTTTCAGCACCGCTTCCCCGGCGGCGCGGAGCTTGTCCTCGAAATTGTTGGCGCCGCTCGACATGAGCGCGCTTGTGCGCTGTTCGAGCATGCTGGAGGGCGGCGCGGCGTATGGCGCACCCGGACCATACCAGCCCGTTGCGACGTACGCGCCGATGGGATCGGCGGTCGCGAGGGGACGATCCAGCCAAACCGGCTGTCCAGCGGCGCCGCCAACGTCTTCCAGCTTGATCAGCCGCGCACCGTTGGCCGTTGAGCCGACAACGTAGAAAGCTGGCTTAGGCGCCACAGGCTCGAACGCAACGCGCTCTCCGGCCCGCACATCCACCTTGAGCGCGTATTGCTTCGGGCCGATGTAGCGCGTCTCGATGGTCCGAGAGCCGAGCTTGATCGTGCTCGTCTTGGGCGTGAGGTCCACAGCTTCGAGGCGCGAGGACGCGCCGGCCGCTGTGAGCTTGCCGTTGATGAAGCTGATCACGTTGCCGAGCGTGCGCGGGATCGAGGCCATCTCCGCCAGATCGATCGACACGTTGCGCACCGTGCCGCCTAAAGACGTGGCGAGGATCGTGAACTTGGCGTCGCTCGCAAGGCCCGCCACCTTGTCGTAGAGGCCGCCTTTGTGGATGACGCCGGTTTGGTAGTCCTCGGACTTGCTCGGCAGCGCGAAACTCGTTTGCGCTGCGTCGACGCGATCGCCTTGCACCAGGCGCATATCCTCGAATTGCTGCTGCGCGAAGAAGGCCTCGAGTTCAGATAGACCGCGCGCGAACTGCGCCTGCGTTTGCGCCTGCTGCGTCGTCGAGAGCTGCTTGTCCTCGGCGCGGCCCGCCAAGGCTTGGAGAGTCGTCAGGCCCGAATACAGGGCGAACAAGCGCCGATAATCGCCAGACGCGCCGAGATCTGAATAAAGCTTGGCCCCCACATCGAAGAACGGCTTGTTCGCGAGAGCGCGCTGGATCAGCGCTTCGGCGCTGGGCGATACGCCCGGCGTCCAGACCGGGGCGATCGGCGCGTTCGGATCTTGCGTCGCGGCCTGCACGTCCACGCCGATGCCGGCGCGCGCTTTGGCCCACGCGACCAGCACATCCGCCCCGACGCTGGGCGAATCGACGCTTTGGCCGAAAAGGGCCTGCGCCACGGCGGAGTTGATGGGGCCGACCAAACGTGCGCTCCCGCAAAGGGGTCAAGTTTCGCTGAGCGGTCGTAAACGCGGCGCTGGCAAGATTGCGTTAACGTCTGCGGATCACCAGAACCGGCGGCGGTTGACCCACAGGATGACGGCGACGCCGCCCGTAATCAGAGCCGAGCCGAGCCATACGAGCGGGCGCTCGCCAATCATCTGGCGCAGCAGCTTCACGGCCTCTGCGACCGTCAACTCGCCGTCGATCGTATACTCCGAGATGCGCGGCCAGAGCTGGACGCCTTGCCAGACTGAGAGCGCAACGACCAGAACCGCCGCGCCGCCCAGCAGCAGCCGGCCAGGCGCGATCTTGGTCACGAATCCTGCGAGCGGGGCCGCAACCACGCCGCCAAGAATCAGCCCGCCGAGCGCCGCACCGCCTTGGGCGACGCCGCCTTCCAACTCGAACCGACCGGTTAGCAGAGTCCAAAGAAACGTAATCGAGATCGCAAGCGTCACGACAAACTCGGCGCTGTTGACGCTGCCGATCACGTAGCGCGGAGCATGTCCCCGCCCGAGCAGAGTCGAGGTGACGATCGGCCCCCAACCGCCGCCGCCGCTAGCGTCAAGGAAGCCGCCGACCACGCCAAGCGGCACGACATGATTGAGATGCGGTTCTTCATCGCGCGGCCCCCTGAGCGCACGAACAAACATCCACACGCCAAGCGCGCCCAGATAAGCGATCACGATCGTCTTGATGAAAGTCGGATCAAAACCGGTCAGCACATATGCGCCGATCGCGCCGCCAACGACCCCTGCCGGCGCCAGCCGGAAGAAGAGGCGCCAGTCGACATTCTTGTGCAGCATGTGTGAGGCGCCCGATGCTCCCGTGGTGAAGCACTCGGCGGCGTGGATCGTGGCGGACGCTTGCGCCGGCGGCACGCCGAACGCAAGGAGCACGCTCGTGGAAATGACCCCGTAGGCCATGCCGACCGCGCCATCGACCAGCTGGGCGAGAAACCCGACCGCGAGGAAAATCCCGAACGTCGTCAGCAGCGACGGCCAAAAGTCGGTGAAAACTTCCATGCGCCCTCGAACTGCGGCCCTAACCGACCATAGCCGGTCGCAGGCCAATGCGGCCAGAGCGCGGCGGTTCCCGTGTTAGCTAATGCGCCCGGAACGGCGCTAGCCCGAGGGTGCTCTCCATTCTGCGCACCCACGCCTGCACAGACGGATAGCTTGCCAGGTCGAAGCCTCCGAGCTCGGCTTTGCGCGTGTAGGCCAGGAGCGCGACGTCAGCCAGCGTTGGGCCCACGCCGACGAGATGAGGCGTCTCACGCAGTTGCTGTTCGAGCCGGGCGAGCGCGGCGGCGCCCTTCGTCAGCAGCGACGGATCGAGGTCTTCTTCGCGCTGCTTCAAGTAATGCAGGCGTGCAATGCGGACGGCGACGTACGGCTCGTGGCTGTACTGCTCCCAGAATAACCACTCGAACATCTTGGCGCGATCGTAGGCGTCGCTCGGCACAAGACCGCTGTTCTCGGCGAGATGCAGCATGATTGCGTTGGACTGGGCGAGAATACGTCCATCGGCAAGCACAACCACCGGCACTTGGCCCGCCGGATTGAGCTTCAAGAACTCCGGCCTGCGTGTTTCGCCGCTGAACGTGTTAGTCTCGATCCACTCGAACGGAATGCCGAGGCGCTCGGCGACCCACCGCACTTTCAAGCAGTTGCCGCTGTCGGAGCTGCCATAGATTACGATCGGCTTCGTCATCGCCGCCCTCCGCAGCCGCCGCCTATGTCAGCGCCTGCGCGATTGCAAGCGAAACACGCTCACAGTCGATGTGAGCGCATTTCGCGATGCTTCTAGCGCCCCGACGCTTGGCGTGCGGCGCTGAATTCGGCGTTCGCGCGCCATTGCGGCCAAGCATTGCTGTCCGCGAGCTGACGGCCAACCGCATAGAGCAGCTGCAGATCCTCCACGCCGCCCGACATGTCCCAGTCATCCGTCACTTCGTCGGACGGCTTGTGATAGTTGTTGGCGACATATGCGTCGTTGAGCGCGCGGCCGCGTTCAATGCCGCCCTCCACCATATCGATCCCGTTCGACGTGTACAGCACCGGAATGCCGAGCTGCGCGAAGTGCAGGTGATCGGAGCGGTAGAAGTAGCCCGCTTCCGGCGAGGAATCGGGTTCGACTCGCCGGCCCTGGGCCTGCGCGGCGCGCACGATCAGGTCGTCCATCTCGCTCTTGCCGAACCCGACCACTTCGATATCGCGCGTGCGGCCGATATTGTTGATGCCGTCCATGTTGATCGCGGCCACCGTATTGCGCGGCTCGAACACCGGGTGCTGCATGTAGTAGAGAGCGCCCAAGAGGCCCTGCTCTTCCGCCGTCAGCGCGATGAATGCCACCGAGCGCTCGGGGCGGCCATCGGCGGCGTAGCGACGCGCAAGTTCAATCAGCGCCGCCGTGCCGGTCGCGTTGTCGAGCGCGCCGTTGCAGATGTCGTCGCCATCGATCGCCGGGCAGCGGCCGAGGTGATCCCAGTGCGCGGAATAGAGGATCGTCTCCTCGGGGCGCGTGCGGCCCGGCAGCACGCCGACCACGTTGTAGGTCGTGCGCTGTTCGGCGCGCGTTTCGAGGCGCAGCGAACCAGTGAGAGAACCCATCGGCACAGCGCGGAAGCCGCGGCGCTGCGCGCGCGACTTCAGCTGGTTGAAGTCGAGACGCGCGCGGCGGAAAGTTTCCAACGCCACCTCATTGGTGATCCAGCCCTCGAAGCCGGTTCGGCTCGCGCCGCGGTCTTCGCGGACGATGTCCCAGCGCGGACGCGGGCCGGTGGAGGATTGGATGACGGCCCACGGGTAGGACGCGGGCGCGGTTTCGTGGATGATGATGGCGCCGGCCGCGCCTTGGCGACCTGCTTCTTCGAACTTGTAAGTCCAACGGCCATAGTAGGTCATGGCCCGTCCGCCGAAGCCGCGGTCGTCGCCGGTTTCGAAATCCGGGTCGTTGATCAGCATGACCACGATCTTGCCGCGGACATCGACGCCTTCGTAGTCGTTCCAGCCGAGTTCTGGGGCGTTGATACCGTAGCCGACGAATACGAGCGGCGTGTTCTGGATATCGACCGTCGGATCGAGGCGGCGGGTCCAGGCGGAGAATTGCGTCGCGTATGCGTACTCGCGTGCGCCGTCCCGGCCGCGGAGAGTCAGCGTCGGCGTATTTGTCAGGGTCGCGGCCACAAGCGTCGTCTGCTGGCGCCAGGAGCGCGTGCCGTCCGGCAGCGTCACGCCCGGTTCCAGACCGGCGGCGGCGAACATGCGCTCCAGATATTCGAGCGTCAGCTCTTCACCGCGCGTGCCGGGCGCGCGGCCTTCGAACTCATCCGAGGCGAGGACGCGGATGTGCTGCAGCAACGCCTCCTCGGAAAGCGGCGGCCCAGCGAACGCGGGCGCTGCGTCGGAACTCGTTTGCTGATCGGACGTGGCGCAGGCTGCGAGCGCGAGTACGGCCGCCGAAAGCGCGTGGCGAAAGCTCATGGGTAATGTTCCCCTAAAATGGATGTCGCGACACCTAGCCCGCAGAGCACGCCAGCTCAACCGGCCAGCGACAGTCGGCCAGGCGCGTGGTAAGAGACAAGCGAGGAGACGCCGTGTCCGAGGATCGACCAGAGCGGCGCCTGATCGCCATTCTCGCCGCAGACGTGGTCGGCTACAGCCGCCTGATTGCGGCCGACGAGGCCGCGACGTTGAGCCGCTTCAAGGCCAGCACGAATGACGTACTGGCGTCGCTGGCGCGCGAGCACGGCGGCCGGATCGTCAAGACGTTGGGCGATGGCGCGCTGGTCGCGTTCTCGAGCGCGCTCAGCGCCATAAGATGCGCCGTCGAGTTCCAGAAGGCCATTGCACTCCGCAACGCCACCCTAGGTCCCGACGAGCGCATGGTGTTCCGCATCGGCATCAATGCCGGCGATACGGTGATCGAGGAAGGGGACGTCTTCGGCGATGTCGTCAACCTAGCAGCGCGTCTGCAGGAGCTTTCAGATCCCGGCGGTGTTTGCGTTTCGCAACGCGTGCGCGAGGATGCGCTCGGACGCACGGAACTCGTTTTCGAGGACATCGGCGAACAGCGCTTGAAGAACATCGACAGGCCGGTACGCGCCTTTCGCGTGCGAATGCCTGAGGCCGGCGGTGCGGCCCTTCCCCTTCCGGAGAAGCCGTCAATCGCGGTGCTGCCGTTCGAGAACATGAGCCGCGACAAGGATCAGGAGTATTTCGCCGACGGCGTGACCGAGGACATCATCACCGCCCTCTCGCGCTGGCGGTGGTTCTTCGTCATCGCTCGCAATTCGAGCTTTGCGTACAAAGGCAGAGCGGTCGACGTTATCCGGATCGGCCGCGAACTCGGCGTGCGCTACGTGCTCGAAGGCAGCGTGCGCAAGAGCGGCGCCCGCGTGCGGGTGGTCGCGCAGCTTATCGATGCGACTAACGGCGCCCATGTCTGGTCCGACACTTTCGATCGCGACATTGCCGAGCTCTTCGCGCTGCACGACGAAATCACCGAGCACGTGGTCGCCGCGATCGAGCCGGCCATGCTGCACAATGAAGGCGTGCGCGCAACGCACAAGAGCGCGGCCGATTTGAGCGCGTTCGACTGCTTTCAGCGCGGCATGTGGCATCTCAACCAGGTGAGCCCCTCGTCACTCGACCAAGCCGAGGCTCTGTTCCGCCAAGCCATCACCCGTGATCCTAGCTTCGCGTTGGGCCACACAGGCTTGGCGCGCCTGCTCTACGGCAGGACTGCGTATGGCTGGTCCGCCGATCCCGAGCGCGATCTGCTGGCGGCCGAAGCGGCCGCGCGCGCGGCGCTCGCACTCGACCCGCGCGACGCCTGGGCGCATTTCGCACTTTCCGGGGCGCTGCTCTATCTCGGTCGGCATGAGGAGGCGCTGAAGGAGGCGGAGCAGACGTTAGCGCTCAATGCGAACTTCGCGCTTGGCCACTTTCGCCTGGGCCAGGTTCTCGTCTATTGCGGCCGCGCTGCGGAGGCTGTCGCGCCGCTAGAACGCAGCATGCGGCTCAATCCCTTCGATCCGCAAATGAGCGCTATGGTCGACACCCTGGCGCTGGCTCATTTCCACGCAGGCGCCTACGAGCTGGCCGCCGAGCGCGCGAGAGAGGCGGCTAGCCGGGAAAACGAAAAGCGTGCGCCGCTTATACTTGCGGCAAGCCTCGCCCGCCTGTCACGCCTCGATGAAGCGCGGGCCGTGCTCACCGAAAAAGTGCAGGCGCGGGCCATCAAGCTCATCGGCACGCGACACATTCCCTATGCGCGATCGCAGGATCTTCAGGACTTGGTGGAGGCCTTGCGCTTGGCTGGTTTTGAGCGTTTGCCGGAGCTCTTGGCCTTGGCGCGCGAGCGTGCGAACTCCGCCATGGCCTCCGACAATGGGTGATCGTCGTCCGGATATCGACCGCGCAACGTGATGCTGATGACGCCGGGGGTCATCACCGTGTCCGGCGTCTGCGTGATGTGCAGGCCGTAATCGTAGGCGGCCTCCCAGTTGAACACGATGGGCGTCGGCGGACTGGCGCGCAGCGCTTCGTACATGACGCCCCGCAGCGCCTCGTGGATGCCGCTCGGCAGGGCGTCGAGATAGCCCTGCAACGCACGCCTCAATTGCGGGTCGTTCGGAAATGCAAACGCCGCCTGTAGGCGCTCGCCGGGCGCGAACTTGGCGAGGTCGGCGGCCGTGGCTGCCGCATTGGTGGGGATTGAACTTGTCGTTGAGCTTGAACACCGTGGCGTTCAACATTGGCATGACAGCCTCCTGTTCGCCTCAGTTGCGGAAGCACTGTTTATAGGGCGTGCGGAGGCGACCGCCACCAGATGCGCGGGCGGCGAGGAGCGGTGCTCAGAGCAGCCAAGGCGGCGTCGGCAGCTGTTTCGATCGCAGGAAAGCGGGGTTGAACAGCTTGGAGGTGTAGCGGTTGCCGTAGTCGCAGAGCACAGTGACGATGGTCTTGCCGGGGCCGAGTTTCTTCGCCAGTTCGATGGCGCCCAGTACGTTGAGCGCGGAGGAGCCGCCGACGCAGAGGCCTTCTTCCTGGACCAGATTGTAGAGGACGGGCAGCCAGTCCTTGTCTTCGATGCGGAAGGCTTCGTCGACGACGACGCCTTCGAGATTGGCGGTGACGCGGCCTTGGCCGATGCCTTCGGTGATCGATGTGCCTTCGGCTTTGAGTTCGCCACGCGCGTACCAATTGTAGAGCGCAGCGCCGCCGGGATCGGCAATGCCGATGACCACGTCCTTGTTCTTGGCTTTGAGCGCCATGGAGACGCCGCCGAGCGTGCCGCCGGAGCCGACCGCGCAGATGAATCCATCCACCTTGCCTTGCGTGTCGCGCCAGATTTCGGGGCCGGTGGTTTCGAAGTGGCCTTGGCGGTTGGCGATGTTGTCGAACTGATTGGCCCAGATCGCGCCGTTGGGTTCGGTGTGCGCTTTCTCTTCGGCGAGGCGGCGGGATATCTTGGTGTAGTGGTTGTCGGACGCGGCGGGCGCGGGATCGACCTCGATGAGTTCGGCGCCGAGGGAGATCACCGCATCCTTCTTCTCTTGGCTCTGCGTGCGCGGCATGACGACGATGACGCGATAACCGCGCGCGGCGCCGACGAGCGCCAGGCCAATGCCGGTGTTGCCGGCGGTGCCTTCGACGATGACGCCGCCGCGCGTGAGTTGGCCCTTGGCTTCGGCGTCCTTGATGATGGCGAGGGCGGCGCGGTCTTTGACGGACTGGCCGGGGTTGAGGAACTCAGCTTTGCCCAGGATCGTGCAGCCGGTTTCCTCGCTGGCGCGGCGCAGCTTGATCAGCGGCGTGTTGCCGATGGCGTCGATGATGCAGGCGTGGATCATGTTTTCTCCGCCGCGTAGCGCGCGGCGCCCATGAAGTGGAGCGAGACGTAGGAGTCGTCGCCGACGACCCAGGAATCGTGCGGCTCGGGCGGGATGTAGAAGAGATCGCCGGCGCGCATTTCGATGATCTTGCCGTCGGCCATGGCGGCTGTAGCGCAGCCGGAGATCACCATGCCGACGTGCTCGACGAGGCAGTGCGTCGCGCCGTTTGCCTTGCCGACGTGTTCGGACCATTTCCAGCCGGCCTCGTAGCTGGCGCGGCCGATGGTCATGCCGCCGAGCGTGACGAGGTCGAAGCGGCCTTTTTCAAAGACGCGTGTTTCGTCGGGTTGTTCGAAGCGCTTGAGGATGACTTCGATGTTCATTGGACGCGCTCCGTCTTTGTGTTCTTCGCAGCGTTCTTTGTGCCTTTGTGGTGGACGAAGAAAACCACCAAGACACGAAGGAGGCACGAAGGCACTAAGGCGCGGCCGGAGGCCGCGCGCTCCTAATATCAGGCGACGCCGAGCTTCTTTTGCAAGTCCGTTGAGCTGGTCGTGTAGAGGAAAACGAGGCGCTCGCCTGGCCGCGCGATCTTGAACGCGGCTTGGCTCATCAGCGCAGCTTCGTGGAAGCCGCAGAGGATGAGCTTCAGTTTGCCGGGATAGGTGTTGATGTCGCCGATGGCGAAGATGCCGGGTTCGCTGGTTTCGAACTTCTCGGTGTCAACCGGGATCAGGTTTTCGTGGAGGTTGAGGCCGAAGCCGGCGATGGGGCCGAGCTTCATCGTGAGGCCGTAGAAGGCGAGGAGCGTGTCGCAAGGGATGTCATAGCGGCTCCTGTCCTTGCGTTCGCAGACGACGGCGCTGAGCTGGCCGTCCTCGCCCCTCAATTCTTTGAGATCGGCGATCTCGAGCTTCATCTTGTGCTCGGCGACGAGCTTGCGCATTTGCGCGACCGAGTGCGGCGCGGCGCGGAAATCGTCGCGGCGGTGCAAGAGCGTCAGCGACTTGGCGAGCGGTTGTAGGTTGAGCGTCCAATCGAGCGCGCTGTCGCCGCCGCCGGCGATGACGATGTCTCTTCCGCGGAAACGCTCCATCTGGCGCACGGCGTAGAAGACGGACTTTCCCTCGTAGGGCTCAAGGCCCTCGATCTTCGGCTTGCGCGGCACGAACGAGCCGCCGCCTGCCGCGATGACGAGCACGGGCGCGGTGATGCTCGTGCCCAGTTCGGTCTTGAGGCGGAAGCGCTTGTCGTCGAGGCGTTCCAGAGATTCCGCCATCTGCGCGAGGTGGAAGGTGGGAGAGAACGGCTTGATCTGGGCGAGCAAGCGATCCGTCAACTCCTGCCCGCTCACGACGGGCAAACCCGGGATGTCGTAGATCGGCTTCTCGGGATAGAGTTCGGCGCATTGACCTCCGGGGCGATCGAGCACGTCGACGACGTGCGCCTTCAGATCGAGGAGGCCCAGTTCGAACACGGCGAACAAACCCACGGGCCCGGCGCCGACGATGATCACGTCGGTTTCGTAGGCTTCGCCTGCCTTGGCGCTTACAACACTCAAAACCCGCCTCCGTGCCGCGCCTTGCGCCGATGGACTGCGAGCCAAAGGCCCGCGGTCCCAGGGCGCTTACTTACGACCCTCGTCCGTCACTGGCACGCTGCAAGTTCGCCGCAGCAAGATCGTCATTGATGGCGGGGCCGCCGTCGAAGGCGCGGTAGGCCGCGATGGCGGCGCTGGCCTGCGCCTGTTCGGCGTTGATGCGCGCAAGGCGCGCGTCGATCAGCTGCTGTTCGGAGCGGAGCCGGTCGGCGAGGCTCTGGATGCCGGCTTCGTAGGCGGCGCGCGAGCCGCGTGCGGCAGCTTCGGCGGCCTCTTCAGCGCGGCGCGCGGAGGCGAGGCGCTGGCGGCCCTGTTCGAGCGCGGTCAGCGCATTGGAGGCTTCGCCGACGGCGGTGAGCACGGTCTGGCGATACTGCACCAACGCCTGCTGGAAGCGGGAGCGATTCGCGCGCACGTCGGCGAAACGCGCGCCCCAATCGAACAGCGGAATGGAAATGAGCGGCGTCGCGGTGGCCTGCGTGATGCTCGCGGGCAGCGACGCGCCGATCATGTTGTCGGTGACGGTGATGGCGCCGACCAGATTGAGGCGCGGGAGGAGATTCGCGCGCGCGTCGGCGAGATTGGCGGCGGCCAGCAGCGCTTGCGCTTCGGCGCGCGCGACATCGGGGCGAAGGCGCAGGAGATCGGCAGGCGCGGCGGGGGCGCCGTCAAGCGGCAACACGGGCACGTCTGCGTCCGCGGCAAGCGCGGCGGCGACTTCTTGCGCCTCCGTGCCCGGCGAGATGCCGCGCAATACGGCGAGCACGTTCTCGGCGCGGCGCGCTTCGATCACGAGACCCGGCAGCTGCGTGCGCGCGCTTTCGGCCAGGCGGCGCGCGTCCGCGGCGTCGGCGGGCGCGGTGATGCCGGCGTTGGCGCTGATTTCGAGGATGCCCGCGAACTGATCGGCGACGGCGACTTGCTGGGAGAGCGCCTGGTAGCTCTCCTGCGCCGCGCGATAGTCCACATAGGCTTGCGCCACATCGGCGGCGAGCGCGACGCGCGCGGCGCGGAGATCGGCGAAGGCGCTCTGGGTATTGGCGCGCGAACCGATGGCAGCCGCTTCGATGCGCGCGAACAGCGGGATCTCCCAGGACACTTCCGCGCCGTAGGCGCCGGTCATCTGTTCAGGATCGCCCGAGCCCGGCGCCCCGGGGATCGTGGTGATCGGCCCTTCGATGGCGCGCGTGTAGCTTCCGCGACCGACGGCGCTGAGTTCTGGCAGATAGCGTGTGATGGTGGAACGCGAGACGGCGCGCGCTTCGGTCACGCGCAGCGCCGCCAGCTGCACGGTCGGGCCGTTGGCGAGCGCCTCGGCGACGAGCTGGTTGAGCACCGGATCGTCGAACTGCGTCCACCAATCCGTGAGCTGGACGTTCGCGCCGACCGGCGCGTCGCGCCAGGCTTGCGGCAGCACTGGCGGCTCGGGGCCCTCACGGGGCATCGTCGAACACGCGGAGGCCAGGACCAGGGCGGCGAGCGCCGCCACACGCAACCCTTTCATTGCGAACGACATTTCTGGCGGCTCCTGGACGGCTGGCGCGGCGGACCAGACAAACATCTGGTGTCTCGATTCCAGCTTGACGACATCCAATGTTAGGATTTAGAGAACGAACATTCGTTTTATATGCGGCGCAGCGAGCCGAGGCAAGGCCGCGCACGTTTCAGAGGCAATCTTGGCCCGTCTCGCCGACCCCTCTCTCGCGGACCGCCGCCGCCGCCAGATTCTGGACGCGGCGCTGGCCTGCTTCCGCCGCCGCGGCTTCCACCAGGCGACGATGCAGGAGATCTGCGCCGAGGCGAACATGAGCGCCGGGGCGCTCTATCGCTATTTCAGCTCGAAGGCAGAGATCATCGGCGCCATCGCCGAAGACAAGCATGCGGACTCGGACAACGCCTTTCTCGAGGCGATGCGCTCGGGGCCGCTCATCGATGCGCTCTCGCTCATAGCGCGAGATTTCTTCGAGAAGTTCGCGGAAGGCGATGGCGCGCTGATCGCAGACATCTTTGCGGAAGCCATCCGCGATGACGCCGTTGCGGCGCCGCTGCTCAAGATTAACGCGAACAGCGTCAATTATTGCGTCGATGCAATTAAATCTGCGCAGGCGCGCGGCGAAGTCGATGCAAATCTCGATCCGAGCGACGCCGCCAACATCTTGTTTGCGGCAATAGAAGGCATAGCTCTGAGGCGCGCATTTTTGCGCGAAACCGATCCGGACGCCGCGCTGGCGCAATTTCGCGCGCTCGCCCAACGCTATTTGAGCCCACGATGAATAAGCCCGAGCGTCCCGAGCTGTTCACCCGCGCCCAAAACCTTTTGAGGCATGTCGGCGATGCGAGCGGGCGCGCGCTACGCAGCGCGCGCGCGGTGGGCGAGCGCGCCTGGAAAGGCGAAGGCGAGCCGGACGACGTGCGCCGCAGCCGGCGCGTGGTCATGCTCACCGGCGCGGGCATCCTGGCGGCGATCATCGTCATTGCGATCCTCGCGCGCATCGGCGGCGGCGCCGCAGATCGCGTCGACGTCGATACGCGGCAGGCCGTGACGGTGGTTCAAATTCAGCCGCGCATGTTCAGCCCCACGATCGCGCTCAACGGCGAGGCGCGCCCTACGCGCGACATTCAGGTGACGGCGCCGACGAGCGGCGTGCGCATCCTCGAATTGCTGGTGGATGAGGGCCAAACCGTGCGCGCCGGCCAGCCCATGGCGCGGCTGGATACAGCTTTGGCGCAATCGCAAATCCGCGCCGCGCAGGCGTCGGTGGCGGAAGCGCAGTCGGCGGCGGTGCGGGCGCGCAGCGAGTATCAGCGCGCAGAGTCGATCCGCGATTCGGGCGCGCTGTCGGCGGAAGCGATCGAGCAGCGGCGCGCCGCGGCCATCGCGGCTGACGCGCGGCTGGCGGCGGCGCGGGCGCAAATGCAGGAGGTGAACGCGCGCCTGGGCGGGGGCTATGTGCGCGCGCCGGCGTCAGGCTTGGTGATCGACCGCACGGCGGAGGTCGGCCGCTCGGTTGAAGGACAAGTGTTGTTCCGCATTGCGGCGGGCAATCGGCTCGAGGTGGCGGCGCAGGTGGCGGAGGCAGACATTCTCGCGCTGCAGCCGGGCCAGCCCGCCGTGTTCGAGCTTGTCGACGGCAGCACAGTGCAAGCGCGTCTGTCGCGCCTGCCGGCATCGATAGATCCGCGCACCCGCACGGGCGAGGCGCTGTTCGAATTGCCGGAACGATCGCGCGTGGTCGCCGGCATGTATCTGCGCGGCTCAGCGCAATTGGCGCCGCGCGAAACGCTCGCGGCGCCACAGAGCTCGATTCTCTATGAGAACGGCGAACCCTATGTATTCGTCGTGCAGCCGGTGCGCCGTCAAGGGAGCGAAGAAGAGCGCTACGTCGTGCAGCGCACGAACGTGAGGCTAGGCTCGCGCGACGGCGCGTGGGTTGAGATCGTCGAGGGTCTCCGGCCCGGCCACACCATAGTGGGCGCGGGCGCGGCGTTCCTGCAATCGGGCGACGAAGTGCGGCCGCTCCGTCCCGAACAGCCGGCGCAGGCGCAAACGACGCCCGCCGAGCCGACGGCGCTGCGCGGCAGATCGGGCTAGGCCGCCATGGCGCTCAACATTTCCGCCGGCGCAATCCGCAACCCGATCCCGCCGATCCTGCTCATCCTTGCGCTCCTGTTCGCGGGCTGGACTGCGTACAACCGGCTGCCGATCAATCAGCTACCGAACGTGGACTTCGGCGGCTTTACCCTCACTGTGACGCAAGCAGGCGCCGCGCCTGCGGAAATGGAAACGCAGATCACGGAGCGGATTGAGAGCGCACTGACCTCGGTCGAAGGCGTGAACCGCGTGACCTCGAGCATTTCGTCCGGCGTTTCCACCACAACAGTCGAGATGGAAGCCGAGACTGATCTTGGCCGCGCGGTTGATGACGCGCGCGACGCGATTGGGCGCATCCGCAGCGAACTGCCGGCCGACATCAGCGAACCCGTCATTCAACGCATCGATTCAGCGGCCTTCCCGATCGGCTACTACGCGGTCGATGGCGAAGGCATGACCCCGGAGGAGGTCTCCTGGTTCATCGACAACGAATTGCAGCGCGAACTGCTCGCTGTCCCCGGCGTCAGCTCGGTGCAGCGACTCGGCGGCGTCGACCGAGAAGTTCGTGTTGAACTCGATCCGTCGCGCCTGCTCGCCTATGGCGTGACGGCGGATCAGGTCAGCGCGCAATTGCGCGCGCTGAACGCCGACCTGCCCGGGGGCGAAGCGCGCGTGTCCGGACAGGCGCAGGCGATCCGCACGCTGGGCGGCGCGCAGACGGTCGAGGACTTGGCCAATACGCGCGTCGTCGCCGCCGATGGGCGCGTGGCGCGGCTTGCGGATCTCGGCACGGTGACGGACGCCGCGAGCGATCTCAACGCGGTGTCGCGCTATAACGGGCAACCCGTGATCGGCTTCAGCGTGCTGCGCTCGCGCGGCGCCAGCGAAGTCCAGGTGTTCGACCGCATGGCCGAGCGCATCGAACGGATCGAGGAGCGCAATCCCAACATCCAAGTCCGCGAGATCGCATCGACGGTCGAGTTCATCCGGGGCATGCACGAAAGCTCGATCCATGCGTTGATCGAGGGGGCCCTGCTCGCGTGCTTGGTGGTGTTCCTCATCCTGCGGGATTTCCGCGCCACGCTGATCGCCGCGGCCGCCATTCCGCTCTCCGTCATCCCGACGTTCGCGGTGATGGAGGTGTTCGATTTCACGCTCAACATGGTGACGCTGATCGCGCTGGCGCTTGTGGCGGGCGTGCTGGTGGACGACGCGATCGTCGAGGTCGAGAACATCGTGCGGCACATGCGCATGGGCAAGAGCGCCTATCAGGCCGCGCTGGAGGCGGCCGACGAGATCGGCCTTGCGGTGGTGGCGACGAGCGCAACGATCATCGCGGTGTTCGTGCCGGTGAGCTTCATGACGGGAGGGGTCGGGCCGTTCTTCAGGGAGTTCGGCTTAACGGTCGCGGCAGCGACATTCTTCTCGCTCTTGGTGGCGCGGCTGATCACGCCCATGATGGCGGCGTTCTTTCTGAAGAACAAAGGCCACGAAGCAGAACCCAAACCGGGCGCGTTCGCTCTGGTCTACCGCGACGCGCTCCACTGGGCGATCCACAATCCGTGGAAGACGGTCGGCATGGGGCTTGGTGTGTTCGCGGCGTCCATCTCGGTCATCTTCTTAGGCCTCGTCCCTCTCACGTTCATTCCGCGCTTCGATTCCGACATGATTCCGGCGCGCGTCGAAATACCACCCGGCGCGCCTCTCCTGGAAGCGGACCGCGTGATGAACCGAATGAGCGCCAAGTTGCGCGAATTGCCCGAAGTGGAAGGCGTTTACGTCACGATCAACGGCACTGCGGGGTCTGCCACGAGCGGCGACATGTTCATCCAGCTCACGCCGCGCAGCGAACGCGACCTTTCCGCGTTCCAGCTGCAGCAAGTCATGCGGCCAATGCTTGCCGACTTTCCCGACTACCGCGCCAGTTTCGTACAGGATCAGGGGCCGCAGTTGGGCTCCGACGTCACAGTTCAGTTCGTGGGCGCGGATGCGGCAGCAGTGGACTTGGCGGCTGAGCGTCTGGTTAGGCGCATGGAGCAGATTCCAACCTTGATGGACGTGCGATCCACCTCCGCGCTGCGCCGCCCAGAGATCCAGATCCGGCCGCGCCCAGAGGACCTGGCGCGCCTTGGCGTCTCCTCTGCGGCGCTGTCGCAGGCTGTGCGCATCGCCACGAGCGGCGACGTTGCGCAGAACTTGCCTCGTTTTGACTTGGCGGACCGCCAAATCCCCATTCGCGTAACGATCCGCCCGGATCGGCGCGCCGATCTCGACACAATCCGCGCCCTCCCCGTGCAATCGACGACTGGGACGCCTGTTCGACTCGATGCGGTTGCGGATGTCTCCTTCGCGCTCGGCGAGGCCGCTATCGAGCGCCGCGACCGACAGCGCGCCGTCAGCGTTGGCGCTAACGTGGCGCCAGGCATCGAGCCTGGTGATGCGCTGGCCGAGATCATGGCGCTGCCGGAAGCGCGAGAGCCGCCGCCTGGCGCAGCGCTCGTCACCACGGGCCAGAGCGAAGACACGCAGGAGATGTTCAGCAATTTCGCGACGGCGATGCTGTGGGGCATCCTGTTGATCTATGCGGTGCTGGTGCTGCTGTTCCGCGATTTCTTCCAGCCGATCACGATTCTGATGGCGCTGCCGCTCTCCATCGGCGGCGCATTTCTTGGTCTCATCGTCTCCAACCAACCGCTGTCGCTGTTCGCGCTGATCGGGCTTCTCATGCTGATGGGGCTGGTGACGAAGAACTCGATCCTTCTCGTCGACTTCGCCGAGGAGAAGATGCACGCGGGCATGAACCGCTACGAAGCGCTGATGGACGCTGGCATGAAGCGCGCGCGGCCGATCGTGATGACCACGTTCGCGATGTCGGGCGGCATGATTCCCGCCGCACTCGGCTGGAGCGTTGACGGCACGCTGCGGCAGGGCATGGGCGCGGCGGTGATCGGAGGGCTGATGCTCTCGACGCTGCTGAGCCTCGTGTTCGTGCCAGCGATGTTTGTGCTGATCGACAAGCTGGAGAACTGGACCCGCGGCCTGTTCCGGCGCTGGCGGCCCGCGGAGCCCACGCACACGCCGGCGGAATGAGAGCGGAAGCGGCGGGCCCAGCTCAGTCCATCAACCCGGCCGCTTCCGCACCCACACGCTGTGCGTACGGGCTGACGGCTATCCAGCCTCAACGAAGGCGGTTCTGCAATCACCCATTTGGAGGACGCGGACTAGTTGTGGCGTGAATTGGCTCGGACAACGTGCGGGACATTGCGCGGCTAGCGCCAGTAATCCACAGGCTGCGTCTCAGGGTTGCCGGATCACCCTAACGCCGAGCGAGAAAGCACGATCCTCGCCGGGAAAATAACGCTCGTTGCCGAACGCGAAATCGGCGCGCTCCGCGTAGTCGGTATTGGTCAGATTACGCACGGCCGCGAACATCTCGGCGCTTTGGTTCAGTCGCAAGCGGCCGCGCAGCGACAGCACGTCGTGCCCGGGATAGTCGTGTGCGCCGGAGGCTTCAGTGATGTACGGCCCCACGTGACTCCAGCCGAGCTCGATCTCAGTGGCGGCTGTGGGCCGCCATAAGAGCTGGATGGCGCTCGTCCATTCGGGCGCTGACTCGATGCGCGCGCCGCTGACGATGCCATCGGCCGGGCTATCGAAATCATAGCGATGGTCGGCGTAGCTCACCCAGCCGGAGACGCTGACGTTAGCGCCTAGAGGCGCCTCGAATTCCACTTCGACGCCGCGATGACGCGTTCGCGTATCGGTGACGGTGAAGCCATTGGCGTTGCGGAATGCGCCGTGGCGCTTTCGCATGTCGTAAATGGCGAGCGCAATCTGCCCCTCGCCGATCGGAAGCCGCAGCCCCGCCTCCGCCGAAGCGATCTCCTCCACCTCCTGCTCGCCGGGAATCTGTGTGATCTGGAGCGAATAAAGGTCGGTCGCCTGGGGCGGCCGCGCGCCCGTCGTGAAGTTCGCATAGCCAGAGCCGCCGCCCTCGAAGCGGCCGACGACGTTCAACCGCCCGGTCACGACTGAAAAATCATCTTCGCGATCGCTTGCACGCAAGAAGCGGCCGAAGGCGCCCTCCGGCGCGTGGTTGTCGTACTCGGAGTCGATCTGCTCGCCGCGCGCGCCCAGCGTTAGCGACCACTGCTCCGTTGGGCGCCAAGTCGCCTGCGCATAGGCGGCGCGCGTGAACGCATCGACGTCATAGTCGTAGTGGACGCCCTGCGGAAATGTGCCCACCGTCGCGATGGTCTGCGTCTCGCGCAGGCTCATCGCGCTCCTGTCCAGATCGAGTCCGGCAAGCAGACGCCACCGCGGCGCCGGCGACCATAAAAACGATGTTTGCACGCCGCCGCCGGACTGCGCGGTCTCTTCAAGCGCCTTGGAGGGAAAGAAGTGCAGCAGCAAGTCCGTTTCGATGTAGCGCGCAAATGGGGTAAGTATGACGTCGACATCGCCGGTGCGGCGCGATGCCGTGAGCGAGACGCGAAACACTTGGCTGTCGCGGAACGCCTCGGGATTGAGGTTCGCGCGCGCCAGATCGCCATTGTCGTAGGCCGCAGGACCGACGACGAAACCGGCCGTCTCCTGCTCCAGATTGGAGGCGGAGGCGCGCAGGCGCAGACGCCAGCCGCCGCCGTCGCCGTCCCATCCAACAAGCAGTTTTTGCAGGTCGAGACCGGCTTGGTCGCGCCAGCCGTCCTCATGCGTGGATGCGAAACCGCCGATCCATCCCGAGCCGCGCGACAGCGCAGCAAACCGCGCGCGGCCGAAGCTCCCGGCCTCGCCCTCGAGGCGCAACGCCGTTTCATCCGCAGCCGGCGTGATCACGTTGACCACGCCGTGCACGGCATTCGATCCGTGCACGCTGGCGCCGGGCCCGCGTAGGACCTCGACTCGCTCGGCGAACTCAAGATTGGTCTCGTAAAGCTGGTTGATGTTGGCGAAGGGCGCGGCGCGGATCGGCGCGCCATCTTCAAGCACGAGGAAGGAACCTGCGCCCTGCCCGCCGTTGAGCACCGGTGAACGAATCGCCGGAAGGTTCTCCACGCCCGACCCTCGATGATAATTCACGCCGGGAAGACGGTTCAAGGCCTCGACCGGATGGTGCGCCCCGACGCGCCGCAAGTCGGCGCCGCCAAGCACGGCGATCGAACTGCCTTCTTCATGGATCGGCTGTTGTTGGCGCCGCTCCGCCGTGACAATGACTTCCTCCTCAGCCGCTGCGGACAGAGCGGCCAGCCAGCCGACGCAGCCGCAAAGCAACCCGAGTGAAGGGCGTCTGACGCTCCTCAAGGCCACGATACCTTCGGCTTTTCCATGTTGGACGCGGATTTCGCAGTGTCACGGAACCCACGGCGGGAATAGCCGATTACCATTGATGCGCCTATCGCGCGCGCTAGATCGCGGCGCGGCGGAGGATTCTGACGAGGAGTGCCATGCTTGATCGACTTGCGCCACGCGCGCTCGCCCTCTTTGCATTTGTCGGCTGCTTGTCGGCCTGCGCCGCTGGCGCTCCTGCCATGCCGCAAGGTTCCGCCGATCCGTTGCCGCAGACGACCGAGTATCGGCTTGGGCCGGGGGACCGCCTGCGCGTCTCCGTATTCAACCGGGAGGAACTGACCGGAGAATTCACGGTCGGGACTCAGGGGCGCATCTCCTATCCGTTGGTCGGCGAAGTGCCGGTCGCGGGTCGCACTGTGCCTGAATTCACCAACCAACTGACAGAGCAACTCCGCAACGGCTATGTGCGAGATCCGATCGTCAGCGTGGAGATCGCCCAGTATCGGCCGTTCTATATCCTCGGCGAAGTGAACCGCCCCGGTGCGTATCCGTACTCTCCGGGCATGACCGTCATGGGCGCCGTCGCCACCGCCGGCGGATTCACGTATCGCGCGAATTCGCGGCGCGTATTCATCCAGCGGCCGGGCGAAACCGGGGAGCAGTCGCATCCTTTGACCAGTTCGACGCTCGTCCAGCCCGGCGAGACAATCCGCATTCCGGAGCGGCTCTTCTGAGCAATTCGCAATGGTGTCGATCACCCTTGGGACGGAAGCGGATCACTGCCTTGCGGCAGGAGCGTCCAGGAACGGGGAACGAAGCGCAACGTTTTCATGGTCACGCGCGGCGGATCACGCCGAACGCGTGAGCGCGCGTGCAAATTCCTCCCACTGCGCCAGCAGAAACGGGGCGCCAGCATGAACCTGCCAGCCAAGATTCCGATCCAAGCGACGCCCGTTGAATACGTTCCCGCAGACGAAGGCCTCGATCTGCAGAAGCTGATCGCCGTGATCCTGCGGCGCCGCCGCGAGATCCTCGCCGCCGGCGCTGTCGTGTTCGCCACGGTTCTGCTGATCCTTCTCACGCAGCCGCGCACGTACACGGCAACGGCCTCGATCATGATCAACCCACGCGAGGACCGCGTGGTTGGGGCAGAGCAGGCTCTCGTACAGGGCCCGCCGAGTTCCGCGATCGTGGACTCTGAGATCGAAGTGCTGCGATCGCCGCGGATCGCCCAAGCGGTGGCGCAGGCGCTGCATTTGGATATCGACCCTTACTGGGGCTCGCCAAGCGCCGGCTCGGACGGCATTCGCGCCGCAGCCCGAAGGGTTTCCGGCGCTCTCGAGGTGCAGCGACGAGCGCTGAGCTATGTCATCGATGTAAGGGTGACCGCCCGCGATCCCGACGAGGCCGCGCGCGTCGCCAACGCCGTTGTCGAGGAATATCTCAAGGCCGCGGATAGCGTGCGCCTTGCGTCCACCGAGCGCGCCAGCAACTGGCTCGGGCAACGTTTGGCCCAGCTGCGCGAGAACGTACAGGCCAAGGAAGCCGAAGCGGAAGCATTCCGCGCACAAACCGGGCTGCTGACGGCCGAGGGCCGTTCCCTGACTGAATCGCAGACGACGCAGACCCAAGAGGCCCTGCTCGCTGCGCGCGCGGATCTCGCAGAACGCGAGGCCCGCCACCGCCAGGTCCTGGCCCTGACCCGCTCCGGGGGCAGCGTCGAAAGCATAGATCAAGCGCTGGAGTCGCCAACCATTCGCGATCTGCGTGGGCAGGAGGCCCAACTCACGCGCCGCCAAGCCGAGTATGAGAGCACACTGGGCGAGCGGCATCCGTTCGTGACAAGCGGCCGCGCCGAATTACAGGACATTCGTCGCCAACTCAGCGCAGAGGTCGGCCGCATAGCCGAACGCTCGCGCAACGACGTCAACGTGGCGCGGGCGCGCGTGGCCACGCTCGAGCGCAGCCTCGGCGCGTCCGCCGGCGTGCTCGTCAACAACAACGAGGATCAGGTGCGCCTGCGCGAACTCGAACGCGAGGCGGCCGCTGCGCGCGCCGTCTACGAAAGCTTCCTGCAGCGCTCGCATGAGATCGCCGGCCAAGGTCAGCTCGGCCAGACGGCCGCCCAGGTTGTCGCCGAAGCCGAGCCGCCGAATTCGCCCAGCTCGCCGCGCCTGTTGCTTGGACTCGTCATCGCGGCGACGGCCGGGCTTCTCGCTGGCGCGCTCGCCGGGTTCGCAGCCGAGGCTCTCGACGACACGATAAAGAGTGCTGACGACGTCGAGCGACATCTCGGCGTCTCAACTCTCGCCGTCGTGCCCGACCGTCGACCACAAGGCGCTGCGTCTGCTCGCGCCCGAGGACAGACACCCGGCCGGCTATCTGGTGGAGAAGCCCCTATCGCCTTACGCCGAGGCGTTCCGGCTGTTGCGGACGGCCCTGCTCTACGGGGATATCCAGCGCGTTGCGAAGGTCGTCGCCATCACGTCAGCGCTGCCGGGTGAAGGCAAGACGACTTGCGCGCTCAGCCTTGCGCGCGTCGCCGCCCTCGGCGGCCAGCGTGTAGCTATCGTCGACTGCGACTTGAGGCGCCGGGCCCTCAACCAAGTGCTGAACATCCATCCGCGAGCCGGCCTGCTCGAAGTTCTCTCGGGGCAAAGATCCTGGCGCGATGTCTGCGGCGTCGACGAACCGAGCGGCGCGCATGTGATTCCGCTGGCGGAAAGCGCGCTCACGCCGCGTGACATGTTCAGTCTGCCCGCAATTGAGGACATGCTGCGCGAACTGCGCGCGCACTACGATTTGATCATCCTAGATTGCGCGCCGGTTCTCGTGGCTGCCGACGCCCGTCTCGTCGTCAGCCAAGCTGACACGTCGATCATCGTGACGCGCTGGCGAAAGACGCGCGTGCGCGAGGCCGAGGATGCGGTGCGTCAGCTCGTTCCGGCGGGCGCCAAGGTGCTTGGGGTCGCCATCAACGGCTTCAATCCGCGTTCGCCCGGCTGGCGGCCCTATCCGCCGTATTACACCCGCGCCTACTACGCAGAGACCGTTTGAGCGCGCCATGGTCGATCAGGCCTCGCGCCTCTTGCCGGCAGCGGCGCTTTACCCCGCGACGATTTTCGCGGCCTTGGCGCTCGCCTATGCGCTGACGCGCACGCGCCACCTCTCCGGCCGGTTTCTGATCAGCATCATCTGGCTCCGCTACATGATGCAGGTATTCCACGACACGACGCATCCGCCTATCTTCGCAGGCTTCAGCCTCAATGCCCTCGCCTCGCTCGCCGTTTGCGCGGTTGGAGCCCTCGTGGTTTCCAATCGGCTGCGCGTGCTCGGGCGGTTTCCCATCGTGTTCGCGCTGATGGCATTCATCGTGCTGAGCGGCGCAATCAACGGCGCCTATGCGGGCATGACCGAGACTCTGCTCAAATGGGGCTATTTCTTCGTCGTCGCCCTGTGCCTGTACGACTGTATCCAGCGCGACGGCGACGCGCGTATCCTGGCGCCTCTATTGTGGGTCTTCGCGCCGCTGCTGGCGCTGCAGGCAATCTCGATCGCAATCGGCGCAGGCAAAGCCAGCGAGGGAGACGGTTCCGTCAGCTTCATTGGCGGCTTCAGCCATGAAGCGTCGTTTTCCATGGTGCTCGTCACCTGTTTCGCTGTGGCGAGCCTGACGCCTCGCCTCAACCCGGCGCTGCGCGTAGGCCTGCTGACCGCCTGTGTGATCGGCATCTTGGCTGCCAACTACAGAACAGCACTGGTCGCGCTGGCCCCGCTGGCGATCGGCTATTTCACGTTCAGCGCCACGCGTTCATTTAATTCGCGCCAGCGGCTGTTCGCGGGCGCCGCAACCCTTGTGGGAGCGTTTGGCGTGACTTTGCTCGCGGCATGGCTGCTGCGCGAGCGCATGGCCGACATCGCGAACGCCGCGAGCGGCGAGGTGCTGTTCCAGCCGCCCGGTGAGTTCACTGCCTCTGAACGCCGTCTGCTTTCGGGCCGCCTCTATCTCTGGAGCAGCTATCTCGACGCTTATCTCGCGGGCGACGACCTTCGCCTGTTGTTCGGCTTTGGCCCCGACGCCTGGGTGGGCGTGTTCGGGACGTACGCGCACAATACTGTGATTTCGTATCTCTACGAGTTCGGCGCATTTGGCGCGGCGCTGATCGTGCTGGTTTGGATTTCCATGCTGACACGCGCAGCGCGGATCGCCGACCCTTGGCTGCGCGGTCAATTGGTGTGCGCGCATCTCGGCTTTGTCGTCTTCAACATGGCGACGATGCCGCACTGGCAGATCGAGGGGCTCATCCTCTACGGCCTGTTGTGTGGCTACACCGTCTCGCTGACGAAGCCGAAGCTCGTGCCTCGCCCGTCGTACCGGCGTCAGGCCAATCCGGCGCTGCCATCTCTTGCCCGGCATGGTGACGCATGACAGCACCTCCTTCACCGCGCCTTATCGATGATGTAGCGCTCATAGCAGCCGACATCAGGCGTCGCGCACTTGGCGAGGTGCGGTTGGACGCAGATCTCCGCGACTACTCGCGCTGGCGCTGCGGCGGACGCGCCGCCCTCGTCGTTGCACCACGGGACAAACGGAGCGTGTCGCGTCTGCTCGCCTATTTCCGCCAGAGATCGATACCGTGGGCCGTCGTCGGCGAGGGCTCCAATCTGTTCTTTGACGATGCGGGCGTGCAGGTTCCGCTCGTCCATGTCGGTCCGCAACTCGGCGCCGTGCGCGTGGATGGCACGCTTGTTCGCGTCGACGCCGGCGTGTGGGTTCCGGGGCTGGCGCTCAAGATGATGCGCGGCGGCCTCGGCGGCATCGAACATATCGTCGGCATTCCGGGGACCTTCGGCGGTTTGGTCTTGATGAACGGCGGCAGCCTCCGCCGCGGTGTCGGCGAGAACATCGTCGAAGTCGAAGTAGCGGAGCAGGATGGAAGCGTTCGCCGCCCCAGACACTCTGAGTGCGGCTTCGCGTATCGGCGGAGCGCGCTTCAGCAGCGCAACTGCATCGTGCTCGGCGCCACCTTGCAGCTCACCCCAGGAAACTGCGCCGCGATGCGCCGCCACATGCTGGAGATCATGGCGAGCCGGCGGCGGCGGTTTCCGCGCGACCTGCCGAATTGTGGCTCGGTGTTCGTGAGCGATCCCGCGCTGTACGCGAGCATCGGACCTCCAGGCGCGGCAATCGAGCTCGCCAAACAGAAGGGCGCACGCGAAGGCGACGCCATGGTTTCACCAAAGCACGCCAACTTCATCGTCAATCTCGGCAACGCCTGCTCGGCCGACATCATTACGCTCATCCGCCGGGTGCGCGAGGCCGTCGCGGTTCGAAGCGGCCATCATATGCGTTGCGAGGTGCGCTTCATGAACTTTGCGGGCGAAGTGCGAGAGGTGCATGAATGGCTGGAAGATCCCGCATGGCGCGAGCAGCGGAGCGACGAACCGAGGCGCGTGCTTAATGGCTGACCTGGGAGACATCACTCACAGGCCGGCTGCGGCCGATCGGACGCTCAGCTATCGGCTGCAGCGCTCGCGTCTTTCCGGAAGCGTGCGCGTCAGCGGCGCGAAAAACTCAGCGCTTCGTCTGATGGCGGGCTCGCTGCTGACGCCGGCGAAGGTCATGCTGCGCAATTACCCGTGCGACCTCAGCGACGCACAGGTTCACCTCGGCATGCTCGAGGCCCTCGGCAAGAGTTGCGTTCAAGTCGGCGATACGCTGACCATTAGCGAGGATAAGCCGCTCAGCTCCCGTCTTGAGTGGCACGGCAGATCCATCCGCAACACGCTGTTGATCCTCGGCGCGCTCACCGCCCGGCTCGGGGCCGGCGCCGTGCCGCTGCCCGGCGGCTGCGACATCGGTCCATCAGGCGAGCGGCGCTATGACCTGCACGTCCTCGTGCTGGAGTCGTTGGGCGCTCGCGTCTGGAATGAAGGGCGCACGCTGCTGGCTGAAGCTCCCAGGGGCCTTAAGGGCGCCGACATTCAGCTTCCGATCCGCTCCACCGGCGCCACGGAGAACGCCCTCCTATGCGCAACCCTCGCTCATGGCGTCACACGCATCTGGAATCCGCACATCCGACCGGAAATCATCGACCTCATCGCCTTCCTGCGCGCGCTCGGCGCGCGAATACAGGTGTTTGGTCAGGAGCACATCGAGGTGAGAGGTGTCGAGGGCCTCAGCGGCGCCGAACATCGGGTTATTCCGGATAATGTCGAGGCGCTGACATGGGTGATCGGCGCGATGGTAACAGGCGGCGAAGTCGAGATCGGCGACTTTCCACACGGACATCTCGAAGTGCCGCTCATCTTCCTGCGTGAGAGCGGCGCACGCCTTTTCCGCGGGGACGACGCACTCGTAGTGCGCGGCGGCCGTTGTTACCCGGTCGATCTCGCGACCGGCCCGTATCCGGGCATCAACAGCGACATGCAACCGCTGTTTGCCGTGTATGGCGCGGCGGCGCGTGGCGAATCGCGCCTGATCGATCTGCGTTTCCCCGGCCGGTATGCTTACGCCGACGAACTCGCCCGGCTCGGCGTACAGCACGTCATGGACGGCAATTTGCTGCGCATCATAGGCGGCGCGCCACTGACCGGGGCGGAGGTACGCGCGCCGGATTTGCGTGCGGGCATCGCCCTTTGCTTGGCTGGTCTGATGGCGGACGGCGAAACCACCGTGCGGGACGCTTGGCAAGTGGAGAGAGGCTACTCCAACTTCGCGCTCAAACTTCGCGAGCTCGGAGGGCGCATTGACCTCCACTGACCTCTATTTCGCTGGCGGCTACAACGCCGCTCGCGCGGCTCAGCTTCCTTGCCATCGGCACGAAGGAACCCACGGCGTGACCCTCGTTTACCAGCGCCCCACGCCGCCCATGCAGCGGAGCGTCGCGACATGACGCGGGTGTGCGTTGTCAGCGTGTTTCACAACCGCGCCGCCAGCGTCGCGCGGTCGGTGGAAAGCCTGCTGGCGCAAGACTACGAGGATCTTGGCATCCTGCTCGTCGATGACGGATCGAGCGATGATACCCTCGCATGCCTGCGCCGCTACGAGAGCGCTCGCGTGCGGGTCCGATCGCACCCGAACAAGGGTTTCACAGCCGCACTCAAGGACGCCATCGTCGACACCGACAGCGAATTCATCGCGATCCATGGCAGCGGCGACGAGAGCCTCCCGCAACGCATTTCCCGTCAGGTCGAGTTGTTGAGAATCTGGCCGGAGGCAGTTGCGGCGGGATGCGGAATTGTCAACGTCGATGAAATGACCGGCGCCGAGTGGCAGGTCCGGCCGCCCGAGGCGTATCGGCCCGGGCCTATCGAGACGGCGTTCGGCGTGTCGCATGGCGAACTCATCATGCGACGCTCCGCCTATGAGCGGGCCGGCGGCTATCGGACGTTGTTCCGCGTGGGCCAAGTTTCGGACCTGCTGCGCCGCATGACCCTGCTCGGCGGCATCGCATATGCACGGGAGATACTTTACCGGCGCTATCTGACGCCGAACGGAGTCAGCAGCAATCCAGAGCAGATCGCGATGCGCAATCTCTATGCGGCGCTGAGCATTCAGGCGCTACGGCGGCGCGCGCGTTCAAGTATTCCGGCGCGCGGCGCGTTGCCGCCTGACGAGATTGACCGCTACGGCGCCTTGGCGCCTTATTTCCTGCCGCCGGATTCCGGCGTGGCGAGAGCTTCGGCCGCCGTTGCAGCCCAGCTCCTGGCCTTGGATCGACGCGCGGAAGCCAAGAGGTTTGCTGCTATGTCGCTGCGTCACAAGCTGAGCCTTCGCGGCCTCGCCGCGTGGTGGTTGGCGTGGTTCAGCCCGCGCGCGGCATTCTTAAGTTTTCAGAGGCGGCGCCCCGCCCAGCCAAACGACGGCGATCCGCTGGGCATCCTGCGCGGGGCTGCTTCGCCAACCGGCGCGCAACGGGAACGCGTGGATTGTCCGTGACCGCGACTTTCGCCGCCATCATCCCGCTACACAACAAGGCGCCTTTCATCGAGCGGGCGCTCCACTCCGCAATTGCCCAGACTTCGCCTGCAGATGAAATCATCGTGGTCGATGACGCTTCCACGGATGGCGGGATGATTCTTGTCGAAGCATTCGCGGCGCAGCACAGCACGCAGCGTTTCACGCTCTTGCATCGCCAGCAGTCTGGCCCAGGCGGCTATGCAGCGCGAAATGCCGCCGTCCAAGCCGCTCAAGCAGATTGGGTCGCGTTTCTGGACGCTGATGACGAGTGGACCCCCGAGTTTGTGGCGACGCTGCGCGCGCTGATCGATGGCGCCTCACGCGACGTTGGCGCCGTGTTCATGTCGCGTCAGATCGTGCGCCCGGATGGCTCGGAGTTTCTCCAGACGGCGCTCCGGCGAGACCTATCGGAGCCGGTCACGATGGACTTCGACGGTTTTCTGCGTCTGTGGCGTGCGCTCGGCCGATGCCCGATGTGGACCTCGGCCACCGCCATTCGCCGCGACGTGCTCCTTGCCGCCGGCCTTTTCCCGGCCGCCCGCTGCAAGCGCGGGGGCGACAAAGACACTTGGCTGCGGGTGATGACGCTGACCAAAGCGATCGGCGCTCCTGCGGTTGGAGCGGTCTATTACATGAACGTCGCCGACCAGGTCACCCGAACGGTGACGCTGAACCAGCGCCACTGCCTCTGCGACACGCTGCTTCCGCTGATCGAGGCGAGTAGGGGCGAACGACAGCGACTGCTCAAGTGGATCTTCAACTCGGAAGTCCTGAACTACGCGCGCTGGATGTTCGGCCAGGAACGGATCGCACCCGAGGTCTATCGCGGATTCTATGCGCGCGAGAACCCGGTGCTCTATTTGGCGCTCCGCGTCGTGTCGCTCACGCCGCTGCCTCTACAGCGGACGCTGCGCGATGTCCTGAAGGGCATGACGGGCAGCAGAGCATTCGCGTGGCCGGCGGACGTGAATGAGGCGATCGTACGGAAATGAACTCGCACCGAGGCCGGCGACGCGCGTTCACCCCTTTGACGATCAAGATCGCGGAAGCCGAGTTCCCGCCAAGTGTCGCGCCAGCCTCGCGCTCCAGCTCGCCAGAGCGCCGGCGCCGCACGTACTGCTGACGCACGCCGGCGCCTGCAACCTCCAGGTCCCCGCGCACGTTATGCCAGCGAAGTTGCGCGCTTGTTCGACGTCGCCCGCTATGCGGCGTCCTAGCTCGTTACGCAATCGTACATGCCGGGAAGATTGAATGCGGATCTGTGTGATCGGGCTGCGCGGAATTCCAGACGTGATCGGCGGCATCGAAACGCACTGCCAGAATCTTTACCCGCGCCTTGCGGGATTGGCCGACGATCTGGAGATCACCGTCATCGCTCGTAGCCGCTACGCGCGAAGCGGAATGTACAAAGGTGTTCGTGTCCGCGCCCTTTGGGCGCCGCCGTGGAAGGGCGTCGAGACGCTTGTGCACACGGCGGTCGCACTGCTCTATGCCCGTCTCTTTTTGCATCCGCACGTTGTACACCTTCACGGAGTCGGGCCTGGCCTCTTTGCGCCGCTTTCCCGGCTGCTTGGATTCCGGACGGTCGCGACGCACCACGCAGCCGATTACGAGCGCCCCAAATGGGGTCCCTTCGCACGGCGGGTGTTGCTGACGGGAGAACGCCTGCTCGCCGGCTTTGCCGACGAAATCGTGTGCGTCAACGAGAACATCGCTTGTATGTTGTCTCGACGCTACCCCCGCACTCGCGCGCGGGCTCAGGTCATTCGCAATGGCGCGCCGCCGCGCGACTCGGCGGCCGCAGCGGATCGAAGCGTTTTAGCGCGCTTTGGTCTGCGTCCGGGCGACTACATACTCGCGGTGGGTAGGCTTGAGCCGACCAAAGGTTTCCATGACTTGATTGAAGCCTTTCAGCAAGCGCGCCCGAAGGGAAGGAAACTAGTCATCGTCGGCTCCACTCTGGGCGACAAGGGCTACAGCCAAGCGCTGCTGCATCAGCAATCGAAAGACATCGTCTTCACCGGCTGTCAAAGCCCCGGAACGCTGCAGCTGCTTTACGAAAACTGCGCTCTGTTCGTTCTGCCGTCATCCCTGGAAGGCTCGCCGCTGGTCGTCCTTGAGGCCCTGGCCGCCGGCTCGCCCATCGCGCTCAGCGACGCGCCTGCCAATCTCGAGTTCGGCCTGGAGCCGCATCACTACTTCCGGGTCGGCGATACTGCCGCGCTCGCCGCTCTGCTCGGCCGCAACGACTATGACGCGCAACGCCCGAAGCAGGCGGCCGCGATTTTGCGTGAGCACGACTGGGACGAGATCGCCCGCAAGCATCTGCTTGTGTTTCGCAGAGTGCTGTGCACGTCCGCCGCGCCCGTGCTCAGGCCCGCACCCGCGCCGAGCGTACGGCAGGCCCAGGTCGCGCCTCGTCGGCGACGCGAGCAATCACCCGCCAATATCGCGCAATAATGCTTTCGGGCGAGTACAGCACTGCGCGTTCTGACGCGCGCCGGCTATAGTCCGCGCGCTGCTCCGGCCGGGCCAGGAAACACAGCGCCGCCGCACAGGCGTCGGCGTCGCCAACGGGAATCAGCACGCCGAACCGCGTCGGTAGCATCGCCGTTGTTTCCAGCTTCGGCTCATCGGCCAAGATCTCCGCCGGCCCGGAGCGGCAATTTGTGGCGACGCAGGGCACGCCAAGCGCCATGGCCTCAGCCAGCGCATTGGGAAACCCCTCGGCGTTGGACGTCGAGACGAACATGTCCGCCTGCGCCATGATCGCGAAGGGGTTTGAGACAAAACCCAGGAAATGAACGCGGTCCCGTAGGCCCAACGTCACAGCCAACGCCTCAAGCGCGGCGCGGTCCGGTCCATCTCCCAAAATCACCCAGTGATGGGGCAAGCCGCTGCGCTGCAGCGCTTCCAACTGGAGGGGCACGTTTTTCTTCGCCGTCAGTCGATTGACGCTCACGATGAACTTCGCTGGCAGGACAATGTCGAGCGACTGAGCCGCCCACTCGCGAATTCGGGCGACATCCACCGGATTGGGGATGACTTCAATTCGCGGCGCGGGGACTTGGCACCACTCCACCAGACCCCGCCGCACGCCTTCCGACACAGCCACGATCGCATCGGCGCGGCGATAAAGCTCGCGCGTCACGGCTCGCTTAACCTGCGCCGCGGCGCCTTGTCCGAAATGCTCGAGCGTCGCCACCCGCTCGCTGATAACGGTCCGATACCCGCACCAGCGGCCGGCGATGACGTTGGCGCAATTGGCCCGGCTGAGGAAGCTCACGGCAACGTGCGGTCTGAACCGCCGCATCGCGCCCGAGAGCTTGGCCACGCTGGCCGCGAAGCTGCCGTCCGCGCCAAGCGTGCGGCATCGAGCGAAAGCCGGCGGCGTATAGGCCCTCGGCTCATCATCGAGGAGCATGATCTCGCTCTCGCAGTCGCGCAGATGCGCTTCGAGCCCCTCGATGATTCTGCAGAACACGCGCTCGGCGCCGCCGCCCGCCAGGGAGTTGATTACGAATGCGATGCGCGTGCTCGCATCGCTCCCCTGTTCAGTACGCACGGCGCCAAGCCACAGACGCTCCCGACTGCCCGGCCTTCAGGCGCAAGAGCAGAAGCGCCGTTCTGAAGATGATCCGGAGATCCAGCCAGATCGACCAGTTCTCGACGTACGCTACATCATAGCCGGTGCGCGCCCTCACGCTGGCGGCGTCAGCAGTCAGTCCACGGCAGCCGGAAACCTGGGCGAGGCCAGTGAGGCCGGGCCGGGCGCGCGTTCGCCGCGGGTATCGCCCGTCGATTCTGCTGAACGCTGCGTCATGTGCGACAGCGTGCGGGCGCGGGCCGACCAAGGACATCTCGCCGCGCACTACATTGATCAGCTGGGGAAGTTCGTCGATGCAGAGTTCGCGCAAGATGGCGCCGAGGCGCGTAACGCGCGGATCATTGTCGACAGCCTGCGACACGAACTGACCATCATCCGCGGTCGTCATGGTGCGAAACTTGTAGATCAAGAAGGGTCGGCCGAACACGCCGCCGCGTCGCTGCAGAAACAGGGCCGGCCCCGGGCTTTCGAGGACGATCGCAAGCGCCACAAGCAGCAGGAAAGGAGAAAGAACAATAAGCGCCGCGCTCGCTGCGACCAAGTCAAGGCAGCGCTTGAGTGCGCCGCCCACCGGTCTGAGTCGCCGGATTCTGACCCTTCTCGGAGGATGCCGCGCATGCAAGGGCGGCACTGTGGGCGCCCACCGAAGTTCGGTGGACGAATCGGAGAATGTCTCTGTGGCTGGCTCTTCTAGCATCGGCGCGCAGCATTCTCATGCGGGACCGACGGGCAACGTTCCGAAACCTAGGCCGTTCCACGAGTTACCGCATCAAGCTCAGCGGTGGCGGTTAGTGTGAGGGCGGGCCGGAACCGACCGGAAATGGGCTGGTTTGGCCTCAGGCAGACGAGGAGGACCTTATGGCATCCGCTGTGACCACGACCGACCATGACGAAATCCGCACCTGGGTCGAGCAGAACAATGGCCGGCCGGCATGCGTAAAGGGAACCGGCGGCGACGGCGATGTCGGCATGTTGCGCATCGACTTCGACGAGCAGGAAGAGAACCTCCAAACCATCAGCTGGGACAAGTGGTTTGAAGCGTTCGAAAGGAACCGGCTAGCGCTGCTGCACGCCGAGGACAGCCGTTTCAACAAGCTGGTCAGCCGGCACTGACCATCACGCCGAAGCTCGCACAACGCGCGGCCCGAGCACCCTCGTCAATGCCGCCGCTAGGTCATCGCGCTCAACAGGTTTGGTAAGAACTGGCGCGGCGGCAAATCTCGAATCTATTGCGGCGGCGTGATAGCCGGTGACGAAAACAATCGGCACGCCACGCCTGTCCAACTCGGAAGCCAGCTCGTAAACGTATTCGCCGCCGATATTTACATCGAGCAGCGCCGCGTCGATGCGCGACGCCAGGGCCCCGCGCGCTTCATGCGCGGTGGCGAATGGTCCTATGACGGACGCGTCGAGCTCCCTCAAGTTTCGGCTGGTCAGCATTGCAATTAGCGGCTCGTCCTCAACTACAAGGATGCTTCGACTGCGGATGCGCGCAAGTTCTATGTCCGTGCGCTCGTCGGCTTGCTGGCTGTCCGCGCTCTCCCGCAACGTGAAATGCGTCATCGGCAGAATGAGCGTGCACCTGAGGCCGTTCGGCCGCCACTCGCGTGTGAGCTGCCCTCCGAGCTGACTCCTGACGCTCACTTCGATGAGCTTCGACCCGAACCCTGATTTCGAGGGGCGTACGACATCCTCTGCGCACTCTTCCAGCCAGTCGATGCGCAGCTGATTGTCCTCCACCAGCCAGCTTACGTCGAGGCGGCCGCGCTGCTTGGAAAGTGCGCCATACTTTGCCGCATTGGTCGCAAGCTCGTGCAGCACGAGGGCCAGGTTCTGCGCCACGGTCGGCGCGATGGAGACGGCCAGCCCGGAGACGCCAATACGATCGCCCTGCGCGTATGGCGCAAGCTCGTCATTGACCAGGTTGAGAAGATCGGCGCCCCGCCACCGGGACTCTGAGAGGAGATTGTGCGCCATCGCCATGGCGCGAATGCGCCCCTTTATGGCCTCGGTGAATCGGGCGCTGTCGTCTGTCGGCGTGAGCGCCACAATCGACTGAATTACGGCAAGGGCGTTACGCGCGCGGTGATCGACCTCGCGCGCAAGCAGTTCCTGACGCGCGATGGCCGCCTCGAGCTGCGCCGTGCGCTCAGCCACGCGCCGCTCGAGCTGATCGTTCATCCGCGCGAGCGCTCGCGTCTTCATATAGAGGTCCAAGAAGACACGCACTTTGGCCCGCAGCACGCCCGGAACGACCGGCACCGGCACGTAATCGACGCCGCCCAACTCGTAGCCCTTCAGACTATCCAGCTCGCTCACATTGATCGCCGAGATGAAGATGATCGCCGTGTCCTTGAAACGCGGGTGCTCTCGGATCATTTGCGCCAACTCAAAGCCGTCGAGATCCGGCATGCACACGTCGGCGAGAATTACGGCGACATCATTCTTCAGCAGAATCTCCAGCGCCTCCTGCGCAGAGCTTGCTTTGAGCAGGTTCTGCCCGAGTTCCTGCAGAATGAGTTCATAGCTCATCAACTTCCCGGGCTGGTCGTCGACAAGCAGGATGTTGACCTTTTCGCTCAGGGCCGGAGTATTTTCGTTCATCAACGGTGCAGCCACATGCGCAAGGCCGAAAGCAATTGCTCGGTGTTGACGGGTTTGGCGAGGTAGTCCGAAGCGCCAGCTTCAAGGCACTTCTCACGGTCGCCCTTCATCGCCTTCGCTGTCAGCGCAATGATCGGCAGACGCCGATGCGCTGGGTCTCTGCGGATCAACTGGATCGTCTGATAGCCGTCCATTTCCGGCATCATAATATCCATCAGCACCAGCGCGATCGATCTGTCGGCTTTCACAAGATCGATCGCCTCCTGACCTGTGGTGGCCGTGAGCACGTTCATACCGCGGCGCTCCAGCAGCGAAGATAACGCAAAGATATTGCGCGCGTCATCGTCGACCAGAAGGACCGTGCGGCCAATCAAGTCCTCGTCGGAACCGTGCAGTCGGTCCAGCATCCGCTGCTTCTCCGGCGGCAGATTGGCGACAGCGCGATGGAGGAATAAGGCGGTCTCATCGAGTAGCCGCTCCGGCGATTCGACGCCCTTCACAACGATGCTGCGCGCCATCGTGTGCAGCCGCGCGTCTTCCTCAGGCGAAAGTTCCTTGCCCGTGAAAACGACGACCGGCACTTCGCGGGCCCTCGCGTCCGATTGAAGCCGCTCGAGCACGTCGAAGCCCGACATGTCAGGCAGACGCAGATCAAGCACGACGCAGTCCCAGTCCTCCTCGCGAAGCGCCTGCAGGGCTTCCTCGCCCGAAGCGGCGGCGGCGATCTCCACGTCATCGTAGGCTATCAGTTCACGAATGGAGAACTGCTCCGTCGGATCGTCCTCCACGATGAGAAGGCGGCGCTGGCGCGGCTTGGAGAAGTCGAGCACTCGTTCGATGGCGCCGCTTAGTTCCTCGGCGGCAATCGGCTTGGAAATGAAGTCGAAGGCGCCCCGGGCCAAGCCATGCTGTCGATCCTCATCCAGCGTCAGCATCTGCACCGGGATGTGACGCAGAGCCGGGTCTTGCTTCAGGCGCGAGAGCACAGTCCAGCCAAGCATGTCGGGCAGAAACACGTCGAGCGAGATTGCTGTCGGCTTGAACGCGCGCGCAAGCTCGATGGCCTCCGCGCCCGTCATCGCGACCAGAACCTTCAGTCCCTTGTCCTGCGCGAGCCCAGCGACAATCCGCGCATAGTGCGGATCGTCTTCGACAATCAGCAGAACGCTGTCGCTTGGCTCGATGTTGTTCCGGTCATCCGGCACGCGCTCGGTAGTGGGAATGCGCGCGGACGCCAGTTGCTGGCTCTGCTGCGGCGCCGGTCGGGCCGGCGCGGTCGCGCCGACGTACGCAATCGGCAGGTAAAGCGTGAACGTGGATCCTTCGCCGGGCGTGGACCGCAACTGGATCTCGCCGCCCAGCAGCGAGGCCAACTCGCGGCTGATGGCGAGACCGAGGCCGGTGCCGCCGTAGCGCCGGCTCGTGGATGCGTCCGCCTGCTGGAACGCCTCGAAAATGATGCGCTGCTTGTCGAGCGGAATCCCGATGCCCGTATCGGAAACGCTGAACGCGACGACGAGCGGCGCCTGGCTGAGCACCGGGTGACCGGTGTTCCATCCTTCGGCGGCTGCATGCAGATCGAGGCGCACGCCGCCCGATTCGGTGAACTTGAACGCGTTCGACAACAGGTTCTTCAGCACCTGCTGCAGGCGCTTGGAATCTGTGATGATGCTGCGTCCCACGCTGGGATCGATGTGGACGTCGAAGGAGAGGCCGCGGTTCTCCGCTTCGTGCCGGAACGGCAGCGCAACGCGGTCGACGAGGTTCTGGACGTAGATCTCCTCGGCTTCCACGGTGACAGTGCCCGACTCGATCTTTGACAGATCGAGGATGTCGGAAATGAGGTTCAGCAGGTCCGTGCCCGCGCCATGGATGGTGCGCGCGAATTCCACCTGCTTCGGGGTGAGGTTGCCGTCCGGGTTGTCGCTGAGCTGCTGGCCAAGGATCAAGATCGAGTTCAGCGGCGTCCTCAGTTCGTGGCTCATATTGGCCAAGAACTCGGACTTGTACTTCGACGTCAGGGCGAGTTCGGCCGCCTTTTCTTCGAGCGCCCGCCGCGCTTGTTCCAGCTCCTGGTTCTTGCGTTCGACTTCGACGTTGCGCTCAGCCACCTGTTGCGCCTTGAGCTCCAACTGCTCGTTCGTTTGTTGCAGCTCGCGCTGTTGCGCCTGCAGTTCGGCCGCCAGCTGCTGCGATTGCACGAGCAGGCCTTCAGTCTGCATCGTCGCTTCGATCGAGTTCAGGACGATGCCGATCGAGGCGGTCAGCTGTTCGAGGAAGGTGGTCTGCAACGTTGTGAATTCGCCGGTGGTGGCGAGTTCGATCACCGCCTTCACCTGTCCTTCGAACAGCACCGGCAGCACGATGATATTGCGCGGCGCCGAGCTGAACAGAGCAGAGCGGATCGGAACGACGTTATCCGACACGTCGCGAATCAGCATGCGCCGTTTGTCCGCCGCGCATTGGCCGACCAATCCTTCGCCAATACCGAGGCGGCTCGGGTGGCTGTTGTCGCCATCGTCCGCATAAGCCGAAAGCAGCCGCAGCACCGGCTCGCCCTCATCGCTGACGAGCTGATAAATGACGCCCTGGTGCGCATCGACGAGCGGCGCGAGCTCCGAAAGCAGCAGCCGGCCCACCGAGCCCAGATCGCGCTGCCCCTGCAGCATGCTGGTGAACTTGGCCAAATTCGTCTTCAGCCAGTCCTGCTCGGTATTGCGCTCCGTCGTCAGACGGAGGTTGTCGATCATCGTATTGATATTGTCCTTGAGTTCGGCGACTTCGCCGCGCGCGTCGACCTGAATGAGGCGGGTCAGATCGCCCTTCGTGACGGCGGTGGCGACCTCCGCGATCGAACGCACTTGCGTGGTGAGATTCGCTGCGAGCAAGTTCACGTTGCCCGTGAGGTCCTTCCACGTGCCTGCCGCGCCGGGCACGTGCGCCTGGCCGCCGAGACGTCCCTCGACGCCGACTTCGCGCGCCACCGTCGTCACCTGGTCGGCGAACGTAGCGAGCGTGCGCGTCATGTTGTTGATCGTGTCCGCGAGGGCGGCCACTTCGCCCTTCGACTTCACCGTCAGGCTTTGCGTGAGGTCGCCTTCGGCCACCGCCGTCACGACCTTGACGATGCCGCGCACCTGCTCGGTGAGGTTCGCCGCCATGACATTCACGGTGTCGGTGAGGTCCTTCCAGGTGCCAGCAACACCCGGAACCTGCGCTTGACCGCCGAGCTTGCCTTCAGTGCCCACTTCGCGCGCCACGCGGGTCACTTCAGAAGCGAAAGCATTGAGCTGGTCGACCATCGTGTTGATGGTGTTCTTCAGTTCGAGGATTTCGCCCTTCACGTCGACGGTGATCTTGCGCGATAGGTCGCCGCGAGCCACGGCCGTGGTGACTTCAGCGATGTTGCGCACTTGCGTGGTGAGATTGGCGGCGAGCAGGTTGACGTTGTCCGTCAAGTCCTTCCACGTGCCGCCGACGCCTGGCACGACCGCCTGGCCGCCGAGGCGCCCATCCGTGCCGACCTCGCGCGCCACACGCGTGACTTCACCGGCGAAGGCGTTGAGCTGGTCCACCATCGTGTTCAGTGTTTCCTTCAGCAGAAGGATTTCGCCGCGCACGTCGACGGTGATCTTCTTAGAGAGGTCGCCGCCGGCGATCGCGGTCGCCACTTCGGCAATGTTGCGTACCTGCGCTGTCAGGTTGCCGGCCATGAAGTTGACGTTGTCGGTGAGGTCCTTCCACGTGCCGGCGACGCCGGACACTTGCGCCTGACCGCCGAGCTTGCCTTCGGTGCCGACTTCGCGGGCGACGCGCGTCACTTCCGAGGCGAAGGCGTTCAGCTGGTCCACCATCGTGTTGATGGTGTTCTTGAGCTCCAGGATTTCGCCCTTCACATCGACGGTGATCTTGCGGCTCAAGTCCCCGCGCGCAACGGCCGTCGTCACCTCGGCGATGTTGCGCACCTGCGCGGTGAGGTTGCCCGCCATCGAGTTCACGCTGTCGGTCAAGTCCTTCCAGGTGCCGGCCACGCCCGGCACCTGCGCCTGACCGCCGAGGCGCCCTTCAGTGCCGACTTCGCGCGCCACGCGCGTCACCTCGCCGGCAAAGCGGTTCAACTGGTCGACCATCGTGTTCAGCGTTTCCTTCAATTGCAGGATTTCGCCGCGGACATCGACGGTGATCTTGCGCGAGAGGTCGCCGTTGGCGATGGCCGTGGCGACTTCGGCAATGTTGCGGACCTGGCCGGTGAGATTGCCCGCCATCGAGTTCACGCTGTCGGTCAAGTCCTTCCAGGTGCCGGCGACGCCCGGCACCTGCGCCTGCCCGCCCAGTTTGCCTTCGGTGCCGACTTCGCGTGCGACGCGCGTCACCTCGGCGGCAAAGGCGTTGAGCTGGTCCACCATCGTGTTCAGCGTCTCTTTGAGCGACAGAATTTCGCCCTGCGCATCGACGGTGATCTTTTTCGAAAGGTCGCCCTTGGCTACAGCGGTGGCGACCTCGGCGATGTTGCGGACTTGTCCGGTCAGGTTCCCGGCCATGAAGTTCACGTTGTCGGTGAGGTCCTTCCAGGTGCCGGCGACGCCGCGCACCATGGCTTGCCCGCCGAGCTTGCCTTCGGTGCCGACTTCACGCGCGACGCGCGTCACTTCCGAGGCGAAGGCATTGAGCTGGTCGACCATCGTATTGATGGTCTCCTTCAGCTGCAGGATCTCGCCCTTCACGTCGACGGTGATCTTCTTCGACAAATCGCCGTTGGCGATAGCGGTAGAAACTTCTGCGATGTTGCGCACCTGGGCCGTCAGGTTCGAGGCCATCGAGTTCACGGACTCGGTCAAGTCCTTCCACGTGCCGGCGACCCCGGTCACGTTGGCCTGACCGCCGAGCTGGCCTTCGGTGCCGACCTCGCGCGCGACACGGGTGACTTCGCCGGCGAAGGCGTTGAGCTGGTCCACCATCGTGTTGATGGTCTCTTTCAGCTCCAGGATTTCGCCCGAGACGTTGACGGTGATCTTCTTCGACAGATCGCCGTTGGCAATTGCGGTCGAGACTTCGGCGATGTTCCGCACCTGGGCCGTCAGGTTGCCGGCCATGAAGTTGACGTTGTCGGTGAGGTCCTTCCAGGTGCCGGCGACGCCCGGAACCTGCGCCTGGCCGCCGAGCTTGCCTTCCGAGCCCACCTCTCGCGCCACGCGCGTCACTTCCGAGGCAAAGGAGTTCAGCTGGTCCACCATCGTATTGACGGTGTCCTTGAGCTCCAGAATCTCGCCGCGGACGTCGACCGTGATCTTGCGCGAGAGGTCGCCGCGGGCGACGGCCGTCGTCACCTGCGCGATGTTGCGCACCTGGTCCGTGAGATTGCCGCACATGGCGTTGACGCTGTCGGTCAGGTCTTTCCACGTGCCGGCCACGCCCGGCACGATAGCTTGGCCGCCGAGCTTGCCGTCGGTCCCCACCTCGCGCGCGACGCGCGTCACTTCTGACGCGAACGAGCGCAGCTGGTCAACCATCGTGTTGATGGCTTCCTTGAGCCGCAGAATCTCGCCGCGCACGTCGACGGTGATCTTCTTCGAGAGATCGCCGTTGGCGACCGCGATGGTCACTTCTGCGATGTTGCGGACCTGACTCGTCAGATTGTCGGCCATGGAGTTCACGGATTCCGTGAGTTCTTTCCACACGCCTGTGACTTCCCGCACCTGCGCTTGTCCGCCGAGTTTGCCTTCCGTGCCGACTTCACGCGCTACCCGCGTCACTTCCGACGTAAACTCGCGCAGCTGGCGGATCATCGTATTGACGATCTTGGCCGAGCGCAGGAACTCGCCCTTGAGCGGACGCCCGTCGACTTCAAGCCGCACCGTCTGCAAGAGGTCACCCTGCGCCACGGCGCCGACGGCGCGGGTCATTTCTTCTGTCGGCCAGAGCAGATCGTCGATCAGCGTATTGACCGAAGTCTCCATTTCACCCCAGGCGCCGGAGCGGTTCACAAACTTCACACGCTGCTTGGTCCGACCCTCGCGCCCCACCGTGTAGCCGACGCGCTCGAGTTCAGCGGCCATACGCTCATTAGAGGAGACGATGTCGTTGAAGGCGTCCGCCACCTTGCCCATGACGCCGGTCCAGTCGCCGGGCAGGCGGGCCGAGAAATCGCCCACGCGCATGGCCTGCAGCGCCCGTAGCAATTCGCGCAGCTGAGCTTCAGTGGGATCGCGATCGCCAACGCGGCTCGCCCCATTGCTTTGGCGAGTCCGCACCGCAGCCGACTTAGCTTCCATATGGCACCACTCCCGCCACCCATCGGACACGGGATCACGCGCCGACGCGCACGCCGGCCCAGCGGGAACCGCGTCCGCACATATCCCCGCGCCAGCCCCAAACGCGGCGAAGGTTCCCTTGGTTCCAAGAAATATTTCCGGGGGTTGAAATTGCAGCGCGATAGCGGTTAGGGCGGACCAATGCGCTTTGGACTCCCGGCGAAATCAAAGGCGTAAGTGTGATTTCAGACGACCTCCTGAGTTTCATCAGGGCGTCGATCCGCTCCACTTGGGCGCTCGAGCTTCTGTTGTTGATGCGCAAGCAGGCGCCGCGCGCCTCTGCGCCCGAGGAGCTTGTGCTCGCCCTCCGCGCCACCCCGACCCTGGTCGGCGCCTGCCTGGATCAACTCCAGACGGCCGGCTTGGTCGTGCGCGAGGAGACTGGGCTTTGGCGCTACGCGCCCGCCGCGCCGACGCTCGATCAACTCACGACCGAACTCGAGGCTGCGTACGCCGAAAAACCGGTGACCATCATCAACGCCATCGTGGCCACGCCGAGCGACCGGCTGAAGTCTTTTGCCGACGCGTTTCGCTTTCCGAAGAAGGACGATTGAGATGCCCGCCCTTGTGTATTCTCTTTGCTTTCTGACGAGCGCAATCTGCGCTGCACTCCTCATGCGTTCCTACTTGCGCACGCGCACGCGCCTTCTCCTCTGGAGCGCCATCGCCTTCATTTGTCTCGCCGTGAACAACTTCTTCGTGCTCGGCGACATGATCCTGTTTCCGGACGTCAACCTGCTCTCGGCGCGATATGTTGCGGCGCTCGCGGCTGTGTGCGTGTTGATCTACGGCTTCATCTGGGAAGTCGAATAGATGCTGGCCCCCGAATTCTTCTCCGGGATGATCGCCATGGGCTTTGCCGTCTGCGCAGTCTTCTTCCTGCGCTTCTGGCGGCGCACGCATGACTCGTTCTTCCTCGTCTTCTCGATCGCCTTTCTGCTGCTTGCGCTCAACCAGGCGCTGACAACGCTGCTTGGACTGCCCCTCGAAGAGCGGAGCTGGCTCTACCTCCTGCGCCTAGCCGCCTTCCTCATCATCATCGCAGCAATCGTGCGCAAGAATATCGGCCGGTCCTAGAGGTCGCCCCAATGCCTGAGCGCGGCACGCGCCAGCGGCTCGCCTTGCTCCTGCACGAAGTGCCCCACGCCTTCCATCTCCATCGGCGGCGGGCAGTTGCGGATGGACTCGTGCATTTTGTCCATCACCAGCTTGCCAAGCACGGGATCGGCAAGCCCCACGCCCATGAAGCTCTGGCCGCCGAATTCAGTCGCCCACCACTCGCGCGCTGCGCGGCCAATCGCCATGACCTCCTCATCCGCTGACTCAGAGGCAATCGGCACCAGCTGAGGAAAGCGCCGCACGCCGGCCTTGTAGCGCGCGTCCGGAAAAGGCGCGTCATACGCGGCGGCTTCTGCGTCCGTGACCTCGGGATTCGCGCGCTGCAGAAGCGCGCCGACGGGCATATCCGGCGTGCTCGCCGCATAAGCGCGCCAGGCGAGAAAGCCCGGCGTGGGCTGGGCGCCCACCGGAAAGCCGGTGTTCATGATCAGCAAGCGCGAGACGCGCTCCGGCATGTCAACCGGTATGGTTAGGCCCAGGAGCCCGCCCCAATCCTGCACGACCAGCGTGAGGTTGTTGAGATTCAGACGCTCGATGAAACGCAGCAGAAAGTCGCGATGGAATTTGAACGTGTAGACAGAATCGTCGACCGGCTTGTCGGATCGCCCAAAGCCGAGGAAGTCGGGCGCAACGACGCGCGCGCCGCTTTCCAGGAATACCGACGCCATCTTGCGAAAGAGATACGCCCAGGTCGGCTCGCCGTGCAGACAGAGAAAGGTGTGGCGTGCATCGCGCGGACCTTCGTCAATATAGTGGGCCCGCAGTCCCTCATAACCGGCCAAATCGTCGAGATATCGCGGCGCATAACGCCAGCCCGGCAGGTTCTGGAAACGCTCCTCCGGCGTACGCAGTGCTTCGATCGCGGCCATTCCATCCTCCCTCTGCCTGTCTTGTGTCGCGCCAGCGTTCGCCCAGCGCAAGGTGGACGCAACGGCGCCCCTTGACGCTCGGGCGGTTCACACCGACCGTGCTTTCGCTCAGGCGGAGGGGAGGCCGGCATGCTTCAGCGCAGATGGATCGCGCTCGCGGTCGTGGCGGCCGTGATCGGCGGCGCAATTCTGACTGCGTATGGCGCGACGCATTGGGATTGGTTCGGCCGAACCCGCGGCGCGGGCGAAATCCAAGGCGCAGCGCTGCCGGCGAGCGCGATCGACGCGCGAACGGCCAGCATGCAAGCCGGCGCGACAGCGCTGGGCGCGCCGACGGACGATCACATCCTGTTCGGCGACTTGCACGTCCACACGACCTATTCCACCGACGCCTTCATCTGGTCGCTGCCCATCTTCGGCGGCGAAGGCGTCTATCCGCTCGCCGATGCGTGTGACTTCGCGCGCTACTGCTCGCAGCTGGATTTCTGGGCGATCACCGACCACGCCGAAGCCGCCACGCCGGCGCGCTGGGCCGAAACGCGCGAGTCGATACGTCAGTGCAATGCGGTCGGCGCCGCAGGCGGCGCAACGCAGGATACGGTTGCGTTCGTCGGCTTCGAGTGGACGCAAGTCGGCCGCACGCCGACCGACCATTACGGGCACAAGAACGTCATCTTTCCTGGCCTGCAGGACGAAGAGCTGGCGCAGCGCGCGATCGCCGCAGCAGGCGTGGCGACGCAGGCGCTGCGCGGCTCGCCCGTTGCGCTGAACCGCTGGATCCCGTTCCTCGATTGGCGCAACCGGCAGGACTATTTCGACTTCCAGCACTATCTGCGCGAAACGCGCGACGTGCCGGACTGCGATCCGGATGCGCCGTCGAACGAGCTGCCGGCGAACTGCTATGAATCGGCGGCGACGCCGCGCGATCTGGTCCAGCGGCTGGACTCGCAAGGGCTCGATTACCTGCTCATTCCCCACGGCACGTCCTGGGGCTTCTACACGCCGCCCGGCACGACGTTGGACAAGCAGCTCGAAGAGGCGCAGCGGCCGGAGCGGCAGACGCTGATCGAGGTGATGTCAGGCCACGGCAATTCCGAGGAGTTTCGGCCCTGGCGCGAAATCGAACTCTCCGCCGACGGCCAGACCGGCGAATGTCCCGCCCCAAGCCCAGGCTATGAACCGGCGTGCTGGCGCGCCGGCGAAATCATCCGCGAACGCTGTATCGCCAGCGGCCAGAGCGCATCCGTGTGCAACGCGCGCGCCGCGGATACGCGCCGCCGCGCCGCGAATCTCGGCGTGGCGTATCACCTCCTGCTCGACGGCGAAGAGCCAACCGATTGGCTCGACTCGGGCCAGTGCCGCGACTGCTTCGTGCCGGCGTTCTCGCATCGTCCGCGCACCAGCGTGCAGTACGGGCTCGCCATCACCAATTTCGACAATCCCGATCAGTGGCGGCGTTTCCGCTGGGGCTTCATCGGCTCGTCGGACAATCACCGCGCGCGACCGGGGACAGGCTACAAGCCTTACGACCGTCTCCGACACACGGAAGCCGCCGGCGCCAACAGCGACGAATGGCGCACGCGCATTCTGGGGCCGGCCTTGCCCCCGAACGCCAGCCCGAACGAGATCAGCCAACAGGAGCTGCTGCAGCGCGCCGGCTTCCAGCTGACGGAAGCCGAACGGCAAGCGAGTTTCTTCACCACCGGCGCGCTCGCCGCCGTACACAGCCGCGCGCGCACGCGCGAGGAAATCTACGCCGCGCTGGAGCGCCGTGAAGTCTACGCCACCAGCGGCCCGCGCATCTTGCTCTGGTTCGATCTGATCAACGCGCCAAGCGGTGAGGCGCCGATGGGCGCGGAAGTCACGATGAACGCCGCACCGCGATTCCGCGTACGAGCGGCCGGAGATTTCCGCCAGGCGCCCGGCTGCCCGGATTTCACCGCTCAGGGCCTGTCGGCCGATCGGCTCCAGCACCTTTGCGGCGGCGAGTGCTACAATCCAACCAACGAACGCCTGCGCATCACTCGGATCGAAGTGGTCCGCATCCGACCGCAAGTCACGCCCGGCGAAGAGGTGTCCACGCTGATCGAGGATGTCTGGCGCAGCTTCCCGTGCAATGATCAGGGTCAGGGCTGTGTCCTTGAGTTCAACGATCCCGACTTCGTCCGCGGCAGGCGCGACGCGGTTTACTACGTGCGCGCGATCCAGGAGCCGACACCGCGCATCAATGGCGACAATCTGCGGCCGACGCGCGACTCGCAGGATCGCACGACGGCGGTCAATCCGTGCTGGGGCGATTATCGCACGCCCCGCAGCGACAATTGCACGAGCGATGTGGAGGAACGCGCGTGGGCTTCCCCGATTTACGTCAACGCGCCGCGGCGGCGCTGAAGCGGTCGGATACATATTACTTCGTCGGCGGGGTTGTCGGCATTGCGCTTGCGCTGCTCGGCGCGATCGGCGCGCCGCAGCTCGAGTTGGCGAGGCGGCCCGCGGCAATCGTCAACGGCGTGCCGATTACGCGCGATGTGCTGGCGCGCGCTGTGCTGGCGCTGGAGAACGACAGCCGCAACCCAGTCACAGCCGAGCGCGAGGCAGCGGTGCTCGAGCGCCTGATTGAAGAAGAGCTGCTCGTCCAGCACGGCGTCGAACTCGGACTCGCGGAAACCGATTTCGCGGCGCGCCGCGCCTTGGTGCAATCGGTGCTGTCGCTCGCCGTGGCTGAGCGCGCCGGCGTCGAGCCAAGCGAGGAGGAGCTGCGCCGGTTTTTTCGCGAGAACGCCGGCTTCTTCGCGCCGGCGCCGCGCTTCTCGGCCAGCGTCGTCTTCCTGAACGCGGCGTCCGCGCCGGCGCGCATAAGCGACGCCAGCGCTGCGTTGGCGCGCGGCGTCGACGCGGCGGGTCTGGGCGATCCGACCGCGATCGAATTTCCCCGCGCACCGCTTCCCGAGGCGGAGTGGCGGCGCCTCATCGGGACCGATGCTGCGCGCGCCGCTGCCGCGCTTGCGCCTGGGCAGGTGTCAGATCCCATCGCCACAAGCGGCGGCGTCTTGCTCATTCGCATCGATGGCTTCGCCGCCGCGCCTGCCCCAGCATACGAAGCGGTTGCCCCACAAGTGCGCACGGAATGGGAACGCCGCGCCGGCGAGGCGGCGGCCCGCGCCTATCTCGAGCGCCTGAAGCGGCGCGCTCGCATCGAGCGGCCGCGGCTGCCCGAAGAGCAGGCGTGATGCGCCTCCTGCTCGCCGCGCTCCTCGCTTTGCTTTGCATCGCCTCGAATGCAGAGGCGCACACGCGCTCGCAATCGCACTCGCGCTGGAGCCTCGAAGGCGAACGGATTTCCGTTCAGGTTGAAGCGGACGCGCTCGACGTCACGCGTCTCTACGCACTGGGCGGCAATGCGCCGTTGGAGCAAGCGTTCGCGGAGGAAGTGGGGCAAGCCTTTACTGTGCGTGCAGGCGGACGAGGTTGCACTCCCAGCGGAGAACCGCGCGCCAGCATGGCGCCGTCGGGCCGCGTCGTTGCAGACTGGTCCTTCATCTGTCCCGATGGTGCGACGGGGGACCGCGTTGAAATCGAGAGCCGCCTGTTCCTGCGCGTTGCGCCCTCGCATCTTCATTTCGTCGCGCTGCGCGACACCGAAGGCCGCAGCGCCGAAGCGGTGCTGACCGAGCCGCATCCGCGCGCCACGCTGACGCTCGCCGCCGCGCCGGACGCGCAGCCGGTCGGCGAAACCGTGCTGCACTTCATCCCTGTCGGCGCCGAGCACGTCTGGACCGGGCTGGACCACGTCGCCTTCATTCTTGCGCTCGTGCTGTTCACGGGCGGTCGCCCGCGAACGCTGATCCTGGCCGCTACCGGATTCACGCTCGGCCACACCGCGACGCTCGGTCTTGCCGCACTCGGCGTGCTTCGGCCCGATGCGCTCGCGATCGAAGCGCTGATCGGCTTCACCATCGCCTTCGTCGCGCTGGAAATCGGCAAAGGCGGCGCAGAACGCATGCGCGCCCTTTCGGCGCCCGCCGCGCTCCTGCTCGCCTTGGCCGGCGCGGCGGCGATATTTGGTTCTGCGCCGATGTCGCCGCTGATCTGGTTTGGACTGGCGGCGTTCGTCTACGCCTATCCGCGCGGCTTTCCGCGCGGCGCTGCGCTGCTGGCGCTGATCTTCGGCCTCATCCACGGCTGCGGCTTTGCCGGCGCGCTCGCCGAATTGGAGCTTCCGCGTCCGCGTCTACTTGCAGCGCTGCTCGGCTTCAATCTTGGCGTCGAGTTCGGGCAGCTCGCGGTGATCGCAGGCGCCTTGCTCGTGGGCCTCGGGTTCCGGCAAGCGCCGGCCGTCGTCGCGCGGCGCGCCGTTCCCGTTGCGGGCGCGGCGCTGTTCGCGCTCGGCGCCTACTGGTTCGTCAGCCGCCTGGTCTGACATGGCTCAACGCAATGGCGCTGTCGCCGAACTGGATCGGCGTGGTCGTCGCCGGCCGGCGCGCGCGCAGCGCCTCCGCGGCGGCGACCCTCAGGCCCGGCGTCTGGCCGATGACGAGCCAATCCGCGTCCGTCGCGCCGTCGGCGCCGAGCACGATCTCGATCTCCGCGCCGTCGCACGCGCGGCCCTGGCAGGCCACGCTCATGAAATCGCGCCGATCGCCGCCGGTCTCGGCAAAATCCGTCTCGACGCCGTTGACGCGCACACGCAGCGGCTGCGCTGCTGACGGAATGCGAAGCGTCGCGCGATAGGCGCCGTTCATCGCCAGCTGTCCACGCACAACGCGCCCGCCGTCCTCTCGCGACACAGTAATGCTCTGTAGCGTCGGTGTTGGAATCTGCTCCATTTCGGCGGGCGCGGTCCAGGTTTCGGTGAGGTCGCCCGGGAGAATGAATTCGGCCTCGAAAGCGCCGCGCAGTTCCGGGGGCAGTGCGCGCTCTGCGGATCCGGCGAGCACGCGCGCTTCGCCGTTCGTCGCATTAAGGAAGTAGGAGAGATTGAGCGCCTGTGGCCGCGCATCGCTCCTGCTGGGCAGAAGGCCGGCGATGACTACGGCAATGAGCGCGGCGGCTGCAACCGCGCCGGAGACTGTCCGCCAGCGCGCTTGGCCATGAATCTGCGCCAGCACGCCCAGCCATGGCAACATGACCAACGCAACCAGCGCCGAAAGCAGCGCAGGCAAACCGAAGCCGAGCGCGAGTTCGACGAGGTAAAGCAACGGCCCCCACACGATGAGCGCCAAGAGCGCTGCAAGCCAACGTCCGATGCTCTCCGCCGGCTTCCAGAACAGCGACACAAGCCACGCCAGCGCATACGCCAGCGCCGGCAGCGCGAAGAGAATGGAAGCGCCGGCGCTCAGAATTGAAGCGAGCCCGCCGATCAGGGCGAACCAGAATACGCCCGCGGCGCCCGTTTGTACGGGCGAGCGCACGCCACGCACGACCATGGCGGCCAAGGCGACGCCGAGAAATGCAAACAAGATGCACCACTCCCGCGTCGGCTCGGGATGGGCGAACGCGTAGTCTTCGCCTGGACGAACCAGGCGCAGCGCAAAGTCCGCCGCGAACGCGAGCGCGCCGGCCGCGAGAACTGCTGTCGGCGCGGTTGCAAGCGCCCGCCATCGTCCCTCGGCGCCCGTGCGCCAGAAGCCCACGAACGCTACGAGCGCGCTGAGGGCGAGCGCTGCGAGCACCGCCCAAGTCGGCGCGTAGACCAACGCGCGCGAGAAGATGTCCGTATAGGCCATGTGCGCTGCGCTGTCGGCGTCAGGCGCGCCGGTGAGGCGGCGCATCGCCGCCAGCGCCGTATCGCCCATGTGCTGGACGCTGCGCAGGTCCTGCGATGCGATTGAATCCTGCGGGGTGTGATAGTCTTCCACGCCGTCGAGCAGCGCGATGTTGACGACGTCGAGCCCGGGCCGCGTCAGGACAGTCACATCCGTGGAATTCGGCAGCAGGTGATAGACGTCCGCCATCACCGAGTTGGCGACGGGTCGGGAGGCTGCGCCGAACGCGACCACGGCGTCCGCATCCGGTTGGTTGGATTCGAAGAAGATCGCGGGCCCACGTGAGCCGCGCGCCTCCAAGTTCACAAGCGATTCCACAGACTCCATCAGGGGATCGCTGTCGGCGAAGGCATGAGCACCCAGCAACGCCGGTTCTTCGCCATCGCTGAAGAGAAAGATCACACGCCGCTGCAACGGCTCGCGCGCAAGCATGCGCGCGACTTCGAGCCAGACGGACAAGCCGATCCCGTCGTCGCTCGCGCCGGGCGCGGCGGGAACGGAATCGTAGTGCGCCGCCGCGAGCACAGCCGGACCGTCGCTGGGCCCCAAGCTGAAGACGATGTTGCGCACGCGTGCGCAGTCGACCAGCGGACTGCGCGGCTGCGGGCGACAGACGAACGCATCGCGCACGTCGGGCGTGATGCCGAGGGCGGAAATCTCGCGCAGCAGCGCCTCCCGCACCGGGTCCTGCGCGGCGCTGTCGACCGGGTGTGGCGTCTCATCGCCAAGAATGCGCACCAGCCGCTCCCGGGCGGCGCGGGCGTCGAACTGGTCCGGCGATGACCGCGTCCGCAACGGCTCGGGCGCCAGAACGATCCCGGCGCCCATAAGGGCTGCGAACAGCGCGCCGAGAAGCGCAAGGGTCAGAAGCCAGCGCGGCAACGGAATGTTCCTGGTCATGCGACGCAGGCTCTAGCACCGAATGCGCCCGCGCGTGCAAGGGCCCCGGCGTGCGAGGCGGCTCGGCTCGCGCGCGCGCTTGGCCTATATGAGGCGCCATGCCCGTGAGTTGCGGTCTCTTGATGTATGTGCGGCGCCGCGAGGGCGTGCGCGTGCTGCTGGCGCATCCGGGCGGGCCGTATTGGCGCACCAAGGATGCAGGCGCGTGGTCGATTCCCAAAGGGCTTGCCGAGGAGGGAGAGAATCTCCTCGCCGCGGCGCAGCGCGAATTTCGGGAAGAAACCAATCTCGAGCCGCGCCCGCCTTTTCTGCCGCTCCCGCCGCTCAAGCAGAAGGGCGGAAAATGGGTGCATTGCTGGGCGTTCGAGGGCAATGAGGACGTCAGCGCGTTCAGGAGCGGCCTGTTCGAGATGGAATGGCCGCGGCGCTCCGGCCGCATGAGCAGCTTTCCGGAAGTCGATCGCATTGAGCTGTTCGACCTGGACGAAGCCCGGCGCAAGATCGTCGCCGGCCAAGCGGGCTTTCTCGATGAGCTGGAGCAACGGCTCGGCACTCGGGACTAGGAAGTCGAGACTGGCGACTAGGCGCGCAGAGCCATCGTGGTGCGCGCGGACATCTTGCGCCACTCACCTGGACCCGGGCGCTTTGCTCGGTGCAGACCGCTCGCGAGCACGCCAGCGGACGAAGAAACACCAATTCGCGCCCCCTCTATCGTTGCCGTTTCGCGGCTAAGTCCCCGAAAACACACAAGCTGAGAACGATCGAATCCGACGGATAGAATGTCGTGCTAGGATGGCCTTGTTCTGACATGGAGGAATTCGAAGACGTCCGAAGCTTCTGAATGTCAGAACATCGGCCGGCGCGGCAGGCGTCGCTTCGATGGAGAGGAGGAGAACCTGGAAGCAGCGATGCAGAAGCGAACGACTCCGCATCCATCGTTGAGGAAGTGCGCGGGATCGGGCGCTCGATGGAGGTCCCTTCCAAGCGGCGAAGCGAACGGCGTCTGCATTGCCTGCGGGGCATGAAACCGCAGGGTCCAGGATTCATCGGAGAGTCCTGACGCGCTGAACCGGCTCGTGGTCATAAGGAGCTAGGGAAGGTCTGAATAAGGCCGGGCGCCTGGCGTTTTACAAGGATTTCTGGAGGCGCGGTCGCCGTCGCGGCGCATGTGCGCGCCGCCGGCGTCGCCGGCGCCGCGTTCAAGTCGCAGCGA
>Ga0073934_10000629_pt1 | contig 97976 bp, 83 predicted proteins | sample LarsenN4metaG_FD_76834 | JGI IMG/M metagenome (GOLD analysis project Ga0073934, IMG submission 76834) | Hot spring sediment bacterial and archeal communities from British Columbia, Canada, to study Microbial Dark Matter (Phase II) - Larsen... ...
ACTCTTGATAGCGAATGGGTGCTACCCCATCACGATTGAATATTTCGATACGAACCAAGAAGCGGTGATGGAATTCAGTTGGTCAACGTCGCCGCTGGTAGACTTCACGGACATGGCATCGCCGGATTGGGGATTTGTCCCGTCGGTTCGCGTGTATCCTGATGGAGCGCAGTTGTCTACACCTACACCAACCCCGACCTTAACCCCTACAGCTAGCCCTACAGCAATTCCAACGGTCGCTCCCGGTTCGTGTCCAATAGTCGTAAATACTCAAATTGCCCTTCGCTTATCACCAACACGCAATTCTCCAAGAATTACGACCATTCCCATAAACACGGCACTGACCGCCGTTTATCGACTCGATTCCCAAGAGGGAAGCTGGCAAGAGATTTGGTACCAGGTCAATTATTCAGGCAGTGATGGATGGATTGCCGCTAAAATTGGCGCAGATGAATATGCTGCACTCAGTTGTATTTTGCCACTCCCTTATCCAAGTGATTGGATTGCCATCGCGCAAATACAAGCGACTGACATTCCACAAGGTTGCGACATCGATTTCTATCTACGTAGCGAGCCTTCTGCCCTTGTTTTGGCACGACTTGCCTATGGGGAGGCGGCAGGTTTCACTGTGTTGAACCCCAATACGTTAGATGCATTGGGAGGTGTTAGCTATCTTGATGCCAACCGAGTTGCTTGGATTGCTCGCATGGGTGCTTTTCTAGGACTTGGAAATTACGGGCTCGGCTATGCCGGACGATCTACGCCCATCGTTGAGGAAATACTGCGGCAGGGAAGTTATGCCCCAATAACTGAGCTAAGGGCTGAACTTTCAGCAAACGGATGTAATCCGTCTCTGATTTCGTCTGAACCCAGCCCTAATCTGCGTAGGATGGTCTTTCCAACAAATCAACCTGCAACAAATGGCGACTATGGGTACGTGCAGCTCTATGAGTTGTGGCGTATTTATCAAGATGTTGTGAATAATGTCATCAATGCTCCGTGGACAAATATGCCAAACGATGTTCGAGGTTATGAGCAATTCAAAGGTATTCAGGCAGGTCAAGTATGCCCATCCGGTGGAAACAATCTAACCCGACCCGGATCAGGCTTATCGTGGGCGGCAAATCAGCCCTATCCACCGCGAACAGTTTATCAGTTTAGTGATCCCCTATATGGAGGCACAAACGGGGTGAATCACAGCTTCTTCACTTGCTATCAAGACATCTATCATCTTGATGATTGGTTTTGGGCGGTCGGCATCAATCAGTTAACGAATCCAGCATCTAACAGTTTTCCGCGCGAGTTTTGTGCCATAGATTTAGTCAATCCACAGTCACCGAGTGATCTTTATGTCCTTGCACAATTGAGGGGGCTGGATGGCAATTTATGGCCACCGGGTATGCCCAACAATCCTGCCTGTACCCTCTTTCCCTAAGGAGATCATACATGCGTATTTTACGCCTAATAATAGTCCTAGCTCTGCTTTTCATTGCTTATCAAGCAGGTGCTCAAGTGGCTTCTCCATCTCTCTATATAGTCGGTGCATCAGACACCGAGTATGTGGTGAACAGCTACAATCCAATCACCCAAATGGCAACTGCACTATATACGGTTTCGACATCGGCACAAGGGGTTTTATCCCAATTGTTCCCATTGGCTGAAATTGATGCGCTAAACGCCTACTTGCCCACATATAACGACACTATCGGCATCCGCCATCCGATCACGAATTTGTCCGTCCTGCGGACGGATGCACGCATCGAAAAACTTGCTGTTTCACCAGATAATCAGCAAGTTGTTGCTCAGATCATTTACCAAACTTGTTTTGTGCCGCAAAACCCTGTATGTTATGGCACAACGCAATTGGTTTTGATTGACTCCAGCGGTCATCGTGTATTGCTCAATCTCGGCTCACATGATACACAATTTTCTGACGTGCCATATCAGTACCCAGAACCAGAAACAAGTATCTGGTCTTTAGAGTGGACACCTGACCAACAAGCGCTGATCATCGGCGTAATTGACTGGCGTTCTGCTCGTAATCGAATCGATCAAACACTTGTGGTTGTTCCACTCAACGGTGACAGTCCGTTCAAAATTGGTGAGGGAGCGGCTTGGGCAATTGCACCAGAGGGAAACCGACTTGTCGCCATGTCGTACTACAATGCTGATGGCGGGCAATCAAATAACACTTTTTATGTGATTGATTTCGACCTTCAAACACGGCAATCTTCTCAAACATCATACACATTTCCGGGTTATTGGGTTGATGAAAGAGTCGGACTTGCTTTTGCTGGAGACGCTGTTGTATTTCAGCGTGGGTTTGACAGTTTACGTGGAGAGGCTGTAACGTCTGATACAGGTGGGGGGCTAGCCGTCTTTGAACCCCAAACGGGAGAAGCATCCATGCTCCTGCCCGAAACATTTTTCACAGAAATTCAATCTACTCCTGATGGTTCGCAATTAATCTTGGAGACTAGGGAAGGTTTACTTGTAAAAGGGAATTGGATTACTGATACGTTTGAGCTTACACCGCTAAGTTTACAACCTGTTGCAGATTGGAGTTTGAATGCTCAAGGATCGGTATTAGTACAATACGAGGAAGTTGCAGCGTACCAAATAATCCAACCGCAAAACCCTATGAGTGAAATTCTGAATTTGCAAGCGATAGTTCAATTACAGGAGCAATCGCCTGCTGAGCAAAGCCCTATCATCGATATTGATTGGTAAAAACCCTACGCGACGATATGTTGATTCACCCCGCCAATTTTGCACCGTGAATCAACCTATCGTCGCTCAAATCCACATCACCCATCCCACAATGCGGACATCAACGGACGTGGTATCCCTATTCTTCCGGCGGCGACCACCCGAACGGTGCGTCGTCGCCCATCAAGCGGATCGCTGGCATGGGGGCGTTATCGCCTAACTCGGCTGTGACCGCCGACGCGCTGATGCCGTTCGCGCGCTGTGTTGCGGCGGCGCAAATCGCCCGCATAAAAGAGATTGTGAACCCCGCCCTTGTTGGGCTAATTGGAGACGCGATTGAACTGTTGGACGATTCGGAGCAAGCGTTGAACGACGCGAAAGCCACCACCAACCCGTTGACACGGACTGACAAGCTGCTGGACGCGATTGCGTGGCATGAAGACACGATCACGACGCTGAAGAAAAGTGTGTTTCTGTACCGTGACGGCGTACAGAAGATCAACAGCAAGTTCAGTTTTGACTTCTACAAAACTGTTGAACAACAGACTATTGACAAGCAGCTTTCACTTTTGGATGCTGTTGAGGCGAGTTCCGACTGCGATCCTGAATGTTTGGCAGCCATTGTCGTGACCGTTTTCGGCGCGGCTGTCGGCGTGATTGTGACTGGGCTGAGTACCGAAATCCGCGCTGTAGTTGGCAATGAGTTCAGCGCTGCGAATTTGACCTTAGGACAACTGATTGCGCGTGCTCAATACCTAGACACAATCGAGGTGCTGCGAGATGAATATGGCGTTAATTTAATAGGTCCTAACGCACTTGCCCTTAGCCTATGGATGTCTAATCCTACTTCAGACCTCTTTCTCATCGATCAGATTTCAGAAGCCGTTCAAATAGAGGCGATGACGCTATCTGATTTCGTTGGTAGCTGGGATCTTTCCGATGGGCTTCTGCGCCCCAACGATGGAGTTCCAACCAATCCTTCGGATTACTTGATTTCACTGCAAGCTGCGACCACACCTCAATCAGTTTTCAAAATTGTTTCTACACGCAACAGCGCCTCCTTTGTTGCAATTCTAGCAAATAGTCGATACCAGACGGATACAAGTCGTCTTTTTGGTTTCCTCAATGGGCAAGAATATGCAAAATTCGCGCGCGCAATAATCGAAATTGATCGTGATTTGTATGACGCGACTCGTAACATAACTGCAGCGTCACGTTTGTGGAGTACAAGAAACTGGTTGCCTACATCAAGTAGGCTTTTGCGAACAGATTGGTCTTCGGAAATTGGATTTACAACGCCGTCTGGTCTCACGCCCACGATCGATCCAACCTATAGTTTGGCTCAAAATAGCCCACGTGCCCTTATCACTTCATGGCGCACATGGGTAGCGAACACAAATCCTCCTCTATGTTCGGAAGATCATGTTTTGTGCCCTGAAACTGCCAACTGCTATGTCGAAGCAGCGTATACATCAACCAGCAATGCCAGTGACTTAGAGTGGTGTGGTGCACCACGCAGTGATTACTGGCTACCTTTTTTCCCAACATCAATTCTTACTGGTTGCATACCTGCTAGACGCTCCTTTGCGCGAGGTACAATTGCTCTCTGGAGCGAGTTTGGAATACTCGAGTCAATTGAGTCTATCGTTCGCTGGGTTAACACTTTGGAACATGGTGCTTACTTCAACGAAGATACGGCGCATCATCGGGCTGCCAGAATTGATCTTATGCAGTATCTTCATTCAGTTTATTTTCGCACTCAACCGGATGATCGACTTGTTGAGTACATTGCTGGGATGTCAAGCGCTATCTTTGAGTACGACAATGTGGATAAAGTCGATCACCGCACCTATCTTTTCTTAAGTGAAATACTGACTCTGCCTGATGAATATGTATTTCAAGTCACAGGTATATCGAAGTTCGCTCTAGAAAATTATGATATAGATTGGAACACCTATAACACCAGTTTATACAGTACTAGAATTCAGAATGCAGTCGCAGCAGGAGCTACTGCAACATTCGGAAGCACAGAATTCAACAACCTGAGTGACGAAGAGCGTCGAATAATTATTCGACGTTACGCAAATATTAGTGAAGGATGGGTTGACTACATTTCCGGAATTGAACCCGCAGAAAATCCCGCATCGTTTGACCCTGAGTCCCCAACTGCAATCCCGGACCTGCAAGGTGGCGTTTTTCTGATGACGGCTGCCCAGCTTGGATTCGTTTATACACTAGTGGGTAATTGATGAGGAACAAAGTAAACCACATGGGGATGAATGTAAATCGTACCGTTCTATTCACGCTTTGCATCATGTTTGGCATGATAGCATATGCCCCTTTTGTCGCCAACACTTTAACAATCGAAACATGCAGGACAGTGGATAACTCTACGCTCAACCTTACCCCAGAAATAGGTCCATTTGTATATGTTACGGCGGGGGAAGACGGACGTAATCTGCTTCACTCACTTGATAGCTCGCAAGAAGGACTACCTATCCCCCTTGACTCGTCTTTGACCTTGTCTCCAAGTAGGCGCTATGTCGCTGGCATAGATGTACTCCCCGACTCGTGGCGTATCGGGGTAATTGATGCAACTGGTGAAGTCTTATATTTGGGCGCTGACACTGAGTACCATGTTACAAATCTCGTTTGGCTGGGTGATGAGTATTTGCTTACATTCCTCCAAGTACCCAGTGGAGATCCATATGGCTCAGAGCAAGAAATACAATACTATTGGATCAATCCATTTGCTCGCACCTATTCTCTTGAAGTCCCACCTCGCACACTTCCGTTTTACAATGAGTTGCCCAATATTCCACTGCCTCAATTCTATCGCTTTTCGTTTGATGGGCAGTATATGTGGCTAGGTGAGTCCCCTCTTTACAATTTTGTGAACGACGAATCGGTGTACCTTGATGGTTTTCGCGGCGGTGTTCCGGCGTACAGGTCTCACAGAGTGCTTAGGATTGATTCGGCGAACTTTGTGAGTGAAGGTACATATCAGGTCTTCATTTACGATTTTGAAAGCGAGATGGAGCAATTGATCGCCACGTTTTCTCCATCCGGTCAAATGCCCCCATACTACGATCAGGAGAATGCTTGGTCTCCAGATGAAGATCTATGGGCGTTTACCATATACCGTGACACATTGCCGCAATATCGACACCTCAATTTGCTTGTTCTGGATTCAGGCAGCATTATCTCGACTTGTTTTGGTCTAGTCGGTGCGCTTGGTTGGTCGCCTGACAGCCGCTACTTGGCGCTGCAAGGTGTCCTCGAAGGCGAAGATATGGATGAGTCGTTGGGCGTGTATATCTACGACACACAAACGGGCGACATCTATCAGGCTTATCAGGGGCGCGCGGATATTATCGGGTGGATGGCGGCAGAGTAAGATCATGAAGCAGGTTTAAACAAAATCCACCCGACGATACGTTGATTCACCCCGCCAATTTTGCACCCCAAATCAACCTATCGTCGCTCAAATCCACATCACGCATTTCACAATGCGGACATCAACGGGCGTGGAATGCCTATTCTTCCGGCGGCGACCACCCGAACGGTGCGTCGTCACCCATCAAGCGGATCGCTGGCATGGGGGCGTTATCGCCTAACTCGGCTGTGACCGCCGACGCGCTGATGCCCTGCCGCCGTTCGCGCGACGTGTTGCGGCGGCGCAAATCGCCCGCGTAAAAGATCACCTTGCTAGGGCGCGGGTCGAGCGCGATGCGCGCCACGCCGCGCGCCAGCACATCGGCGGGCATGGGGGCGATGCGCGAGAACCCCAACCAAGACAGCGGCGGGATCAACCCGAACAGCGTCATCAGGCGATAAAACGGATTGCGCGCAGCGCCGCGACGATACACCAACGGCGCGCGGATCACGCTCGAACGCAGCCCGACACGCTCCATATAGAGTTCGGCTTCGCGTTTGGCGCGGATATAGCCTTCGTTGACCCAAGGCGCACGCGCCGCGCTTATCAACACCATATGCGGCACGCCGCCGCTGACACACATATTCGCCACGTTGCGCGCCGATACCAGATTCAGCCAATCGAACGTCAAGCCCTGTGTGGGATCGGCAACCATGCCGCCCACCGTGTGAATGACGACTTGATGCCCACGTGCGCGCCCTTTTAAGCTGGCGGGATTCCACACGTCCGCGACAAACCAGCGCGCGCGCTGCCCCAACCCGCCGAGTTTGTCCTCTGCGCCGGGACGCACCAGCAGCGTAACTTCCGCGCCTTCAGCAAGCAGCGCGGCGGCGATGTTATCGCCCAAAAACGTTCCACCCCCCGTGACCAGCACGCGGCGCGGCGATTTATTCACAACCATAGACCACTAACTATCCTGTGCGAGTGCAAGTGCGCGGTTATTCTGGCACCATGTCGTCGTGCGGCGCATCCGATGCGGGACGGCGCGGCGGCGTGGGATCGCGCGGGACTTCCACTGGCGATGTGTCGCCGCTCATGCTGGTATCCCCTTCACCGGACACGCTCGCATGATGCGGCACGGCAGGCGCTCCGGTAGGCGCGGCGGGTACATCTGCGGCGGATTTGCCACGTTTGGCGGGTTTCGCGGATTTATCAACGGGTGATGCGCCCGCAAACGTGTTGGCAAGTGTGCGCGTGATCTCGGCGCGTAAACGCTTACGGAAATCGCGCATTTTTTCGGTGGGGCGCTGCCCATACAGCGAATAGGTCAAGTTTTCGTGGATCACACCCGCGCTGCGATCCGTGATGACCATTTCCGGCTCCCACGAGTCGATCTGTTGATAGCCATCCCCAACACACTGATGCAGTTCAAACACGATTTTCACCGTGCCATGTTTGCCATCGACGCGCACATCCAGCGCGACGGGGAGCGACGCGCTGCGGCGGCTGACTTTGCCCGTGAATTCGTTGGCGAGTTTCTTGCCAATCGCGCGCATGGCGCGTTCCGCGCGCGGCGCATCGAGCTTCTCGCTGCGGCGGGCGGCGCGGTCAAGGCGCTTGACCATGCCCGCATCTCCGATCACCTGACTGCGTGAGACACGCCCGTACATATCGTATTGGTTCAGGCGCACCCCAATGACGCGCCAGTTCTTCAGTTTGCCGCCTTCCGCGCCGATCAAGACCTTGCGCGCGGCGTATGTCCCCGGCTGGCAGGGCATCGGCAGGGTATCAGCTTGCGCGTGGGGCTGCCACAAGGCACGACGACCCGCTAGCGAATTGGGATCGAGATAGGCACTCTGGGCATAGGGCGGCTGCCACACGCTGAACGTCGCCGGACGGCTGAACAGCGCGCGCAAAATGATCGTAGCGATCCAAATCACGATGACGAGAATGCCAAGCCCTGCCAGAATCGCCGCGATGATGGCGCGTGTGGTTTGGTCAAAACAGATATTGAGGACAATCTCGCCATCACATGCGCCGGGGGGCAACACCGTCTGCGCGCCGCCTGTTCCAACGGGCACAGTTGGCAGTACGGGAATTTGTACACTAAAGCGGGTGGTGTTGTCCCCGATGAAATCGCTGCCCGGACGTTCAATGTCCCCGATGCCGACGGTGGCGCGAAGCGATACGCGCTCGCCGGAAAACTGCTGGAACACGAACACCGGGAACGTCAGCCGCACGGGATACACGCCAAACTGCTCCAGCGGCGGAATCGCTGCTTCCGCACCCGGGATTTGATCGCCCTGCGTGGAAAGGACGCGCGCGGTTGTGGACGTACTGGCAGCGCCGCCATTGTTGACGACATCGAACAGCACAACAACCGTTCGGTTCTCGTCCGTCAGTTCGTGACGGATATTGCGAATGGAGTAATCCGGCGGCGCTGTGGGGTCTGTTTGCGCCCACACTGCGCCGGTCACACCCCACAACAACGACACCCCGATCACCCACAAGCTGACCACCGAAGCGACAGCCGACATTAGTCGAATTCCCCGAATGCTACGCATGAGCTTCCTTCGCGCGTGAGTTCCCATCCAGCCTGCTCTAACTATAGAGCCAAAACGGGTTCGCTTCAAATAACGGCGTATGTAAATGTGTGATCATTTCGGGCACGACACGGCGTGCCCCTACAACATTATGCCTATGCTTTGAGACACTTCCCAAAATAACGGCGTTTGGGGGACGGGATTTCGCTGTCCGTTTTGTGTCCAAAATGTGTCCGGGAATAGAGGACGAGCGGCAGGTCGTTTTGAGAGGCTGTAGATGCCGAAGGTTCACACACCGTGAACCGCATCTACAGGAGCTTGGAGCGATGCTTAACGCGAAGAACGTTCTCAATAGTTCGGGTACTGTTCCGCCGGTGCCCCCGCCCGCGCGCAGTTCGGGTACTGTTCCGCCGGTGCCCCCGCCCGCGCACTAACCCGCTGCCGAACCGCATAACGCAAGTTCCACACGAATACGGGGCGAACATGATCGGGATCAACACCTGATCATGCGCGCCCCGTATCGTTTTATGCGTTCATGCGTAACTGCTGCGCTTTTCCATATCTTGCGTGACGATGCGGATTTCATCAAAGAGCGCGGCGCGGCTGCGTTCGTCCGCGATAGTTTCGCCAATGCTTTTCGCTTCTTCCATGAATGCATGTGCGCGTTCAAAGTTGAGGCGGGCATATTCGAGATTGGCGCGCTGTAAAAGGCTGTGCGCCATTTGGAACGGCATGTTCAAAGCGGTCCACAAGGCAAAAGCCTCTATGAACTCGCGTTCAGACTGGTCGTGTTCACCCGTGAAAATACGGGAAAGCGCCATCCCTTGCAAGCAGGCAGCGCGGGCATGAACAGCGCGCGAGTTGCCTTGATATTCCGGGTGCATTGCATACTGCTGCAATGCTACTTCATACCAGTGAACCGACTCCGCATAGTTTTTCTGCGAATATAAAACCGACGCGCGTGTGAATGCTACACGTGGAATGGAACGATTGGCGATATGTTCATGATGCATCTGCGCTTGTTCGAGCAAACGGTTGGCTTTCTCCCACTGGCGGTGCAGCACAAACATATCCGCTTGTACTAGCAGCGCCATACATGCGCCGTAGTGATCGTGCAGCATTCTAAACAGCGAGCAGCTTTTTTGGGCAGTTGCAATTCCGCGATCTGTTACATGATGACAGAGATAGACTTTCGCCAGTTCGAGATAGAATTCGGCAAGCAGTTGCGATGGCGCGTAATCCGCGACCAATGAGAGCGCGCTTTCGATCTCATCGACGGGAAGTTTTGCCGAACGATCTCCCCCTAACGCAACCAACATCTGAATCTTATGGCGCAAATAATCTTCCTGCGCGATACGGAGCGATGGCGGAATGCTGTCATACAAATCGCGCACTTCAGCATAACGCGGCGATGTGTGATCGCGATCACGATGGTAGTATTTCCGCACGGTGTCTTTGACCTGCGGAGAGATTCCGATGTTGAGATTGTTGTCGAGTTCATAGACGGCAGTATCGAGAAGATGCTGCCACAATCTCGCATCAAATCGATCCGAGAGCGCGACTAAGTCGATGAGAAGCATCATGGCGCTTTCACGTTCCTGTACCGCGTTGCTAAACAGCAAGCACAAGATGAATTCGCGCATCATTTCGTCGCTGCCTAACAGCCACTCAATATCCTGTTGAGAAATTTTCTCACGGATGATGTTCAGCATTTCCGCACGGCGCTGTGCCCGCATGGTTTTAAGAAACTGCTGTCGCTCCGCCGCACTGATCGCGCCGAAGAAATCGCTTTGTAAATCGGCTGTCATATTGAATGCTCCAGCTGTGTGGGGTTACAGGATCGTTACACATAATGGATACCCGAAGGCTTTTTGGCACATGCGAGCATCCATAGTTATAGCGCGGATTTAAGCGATGTAAATATGTGACAGTTGCGAGAACACTAATGATCCCAAAGGTGCATCGGTGAGGACCCGACTATCCTGATGCGCGGCGGAAAGCGTCTGCGCCGCGTCCGGCGTGATGGCGACAGCCATACCCAGCGCGAATGTCCCCACTTGATCGAACGCCGCCGACTGCACACGAAGCGTACCATTTGCCGATTCAGGCGCGCTCCCCGCATCCAAGACGACGAACGATTCATCCGCACCTTGACGGATGAAGAACAAACGATATTCGGGACGCATGTGGGTATACATGCCCAAAAGGGTGACAAATGCGCCGCGTTCGATGCGCGCGCCGTGTTCCGGCTGCAAAATGCCGACCATCAACACGCCTGTGCCTGTCGCGGGTGCGGTGGTAACAATCGGCGCGGCTTCCGCTTCGGGAGCAGCAGTGTGAGCAGCAGCGACCAGCGGCGAATCGGTCAAATAGGAGAGTGTCAGCGGGCGCAGCGTCCCTGAAGACGGCATATCCGGCGGGTAGAGATCGGTATTTGGGAAGGTGCGAGTATGCGAATACAACCAACTGCCCCAAAAGTTAAGCATACTGGCGAGATAGTCACGGGTTTGGGGGGCGGCAACACTCGTGCCCAAACGCCGCACACGCTCGATGAGCGATTCTGCGGCGGGGACAAGCGCCGCCACATCGTCGGTGTGTTCCACTTTTTGAAGCAAGTCATGATGCGCGGCATAGGCATCATCGAGACGCATTTCTGCCATCGTCAGTCCTCTTGAACGCAAAAATCAAACGGCACGATTACAACCATTTTATGCTGCGGGCGGCTCACGAGCCGCCCCTACAATCGCGATTTTTGAAATACACTCTAGTCAGCGTCATTGGCGAGTTTGCCTGCCAATTCGAGCAGGGCGGTTGTTAAGTCGTTGAGCGCCTTGTCCGCCAAGAAATAATGTCGGCGCAGCGCGGTATCGAAAGCGCGCACTGCTTCCGAAAGAACGAATGCGGCGTTGACCGGCGCTGTGACTGCTTCGCCAGAAACCAATTCGAGCGCGCGGTCAATCCTTTCACCTAAGGTATACAATTCAACCATGAATGGTTCGCCCGTGATCCCCCCAGTTTCGCGTGGTTCTGTGTTTTTTGCCGGAAGATTGAGCGCCCCAATCGACGTGGCGAACGGAATCAAGCGGCTGTCGAGCGATGACGCGCGCGTGTAATCCCACGCGGTTTGAATATCCTCAGCATCCCAGAGTGCGGCGGGCGCGGTGGTTTCGTCGCGGACACGTCGAAATGCATTGGTTAGGTCTTGCAGCATGTCATGGATCATGACGCGCTCATCAAGCCGTCGATGGAGCGTGCGGAGTTCATTTTCAGCGTCGCTTTTGCCGCCATCAAACTTGAGAGTGATGCCCGCTAGATCGCGGTTCACGTCAAGAATCGCTTTGTCGCTCATGTTGAGGTGTGTTTGAACTGCGAGACGAAGCGCGCGGGCGGTGCGGCGGAGTCCGCTTTCGTCACCGCTGTTGAGCGCCGTATCGAAGCGAAGCGCCGCCGCGACGATACTCGCGCTCCATGGATCGCCCTGTATGCCCCCATCGGCGCTTTCGACAAACGGCGTGACGACAATCGCCGTGCGCGGATCGCTGGCGAAGGCTTTGAGCTTTTCGATGTGCGTTTGGCAGAGCGTCCACGTGCTAAAGACAAGGTTAAGATCGCCTTCGGGGGTGGACACCGCGCGATTCACTTCTTTTTCGACCAGATCGAATGTGCCTTCGAGCGTTTGCAGAATATCGTGCAGTGTTTTCCAGTTGGCGATGCGCGTGTACATATTCGAGAGCGCAGAAAGCTGGCGGCGCACTTGATCGCGCAGTTGAATCTGCGTTCGCATTTCCGGCGCGGCGGTGATGGTGTTCACTGCGGCGACGATGCGCTCATTTTGGCGTTCGGGGAAGTCGATGAGTTGGGCGCTGGCGGGGCGCAAGAACAGCACCGGGAGCGCAAATTCACGGGTGAGCGCGCGTTTTTTGCCCTGTTGACGGTTAAAAATGGCGATGCGTCCTTCGCGGATCGCGTCGTCGATTTCGCCGCCGCGCGCCAGCGCGCCGTAGAGCGCCTCGCTGAAAGCAATCGCGGATCCGTCGCTGATTTTGGCGCTCATGGCGATGACGGCGGGCAAATTGGCGCGCTGCATCAGCTTAGGGGCGATGCCCAACAGCGGAATCGTTGTACTTTCGATGGCGCTGTCGCACGCATTGAGAAACGCCAAACGCAGTGAATCCACCCCCGCAAGATTGACCGCGAAGGTTTCCGCATCAACAGCATGGGCGGTCTTGTCGGGCTTGGTCAGGGCGAGAACAGGTGTCGTGCCGGAAAAATCGCCATGCCCGATAAAATGCAGCACGGCGATCTCTTTGGCGCGCAAAGTGGACCGCAGCGTCGTCAGCGATGGATCGCGCAGTTCATGGATTTCGATGTAGCCCGCGTCGAGCATCGGCTGAACGGCTTGGCGCACACGGGCGATTTCGGCATCGACGTTGAGTGCGGGCAAATTCGACGGTGATGCCGTGACAATCAACACTTTCAGCGGCGGCGGCGTGACCAATGTGCGAATGGGCAAACCTTCGACGGCGACATAGCGCGTGATCGAAAAATCTGCTGCCAGCGATAAAAAGCCTTCGGGGGTGCGGTGCATCAGTTCAAACGCCAGCCGCCGCAGCGCGCCCGGTTCAACCTGAAAGCGAATACGGATGCGGTCACCATTGGCGCGCGCCGCCCCGATGGCGCTGCCCAAAATATCTTGCACACGGTTGTCGAAGATGAGCGCGTTATACAGCGATCCACCGATACTTTCCCATGTCACGTCGGCGGGCAGTGCATCAATCACCGTGTCATCGAGATTGGGCGGCACAAACAGCGGCGGCGATCCATCAGCAGGGGAGAAGTTGAAGCCGTTCGGCACGTCGGCAAGCGGATAGCGCACAGGGGAATCGGTGCGCCCGTGCGTGCTTTCAAGGACGCGGAGCGCGTAACTGCCGTTTTCGCCTGCCGCGATGAGAATGTCAAAGTTGATAATCGCCATAATGCCTGCCGAACAGTAAGAATTTTCGCACGGAAAAGTGAGTTCACAACAGGTTCGTTTTAGCGCATTTGGTGAGTTTTCTCAAACCTTTCTTCAAAAAGATTGGCGAAAATGTTTATGCGCTAGCTCATTGAGCATGTTAAATTTTATTGTTTGTTCGGCATGTTTAGGCTAAAATCCCCGTCCGCAGTCTAACAGCCTCCGCATCCTGCGCGAATGATTTTTGGTGAGTTCGCGGGGCAAAACACATGGAGAAAAAGATTACATGAAAGCTCGCATGTTTGTGTTACTCATCAGCTTGATTGCGCTGGTGATGCCATTCGTGGCGGTATCGGCGCAAGAGCCACTGATCGAATCGGTGTGCTTGGTTACGGACTTGGGGCGTATCAACGACGGTACGTTCAACCAATATGCCTATGAAGGTATGGCGCGCGCCGCTGAGGAATTTGGGCTGGAATCGCGCTATATCGAAACCCAAGCGCAGACGGATTACGCCGCCAATATTCAAACCTGCCTTGACGAAGAATTTGATGCGGTGGTTACAGTCGGCTTTTTAATCGCGGATGCGACGTTTGCGGCTGCCGAAGCCAACCCTGATGTGTATTTCATTGGCGTTGACCAATTCGTGGCAACCCCACTGCCGAACTACGTCGGTATTCAGTTCCGCGAAGATCAGGCGGGCTTCTTGGTCGGCGCGATGGCGGCGCTCATGACCGAAAGTAACATCGTCGGCGGCGTGTACGGCGTTCCCATTCCCCCCGTTGTTAAATTCCGCAACGGCTATGAACAGGGCGCGCGCTATATCAACCCAGACATTGACGTGCGCGGCATTTACATCGACGACTTCCTCGCGCCGGATCGCGGTGCGGCGGCAGCCGAACAGCTTATTGGCGAAGGCGCGGATGTGATTTTTGGCGCGGGTGGTCCGACGGGTTCGGGCGGCATCAGCTTTGCGGCGGCGGCGGGTGCGCTCGTCATCGGCGTTGACCAAGACGAATATTTCACCACCTTTGGCGGCGGCGAAACCCCCGGCGCGGAAAACCTGATCACCAGCGCGCTCAAGCGTGTCGATAACGGTGTGGCACAGATGATTGAACGCTTGGTGACGGGCGAAGGCATTGAATTTGAGACTGGCATGTACGTGTTGGAAGTCGCCAATGAAGGTATTGGCTTCGCTCCGGCGCACGATGCCGATGTTCCCGCCGAAGTGACCGCGCAGGTGGAAGAAATCCTCGCAGGCTTGATTGACGGCAGCATCCAAACGGGTGTCGATCCGGTCAGCGGCGAACTGCTGGCAGCAGTACAGCTTCCCGAAGTTACGCCATTGATCGAATCGGTGTGCTTGGTGACCGACTTGGGGCGTATCAACGACGGTACGTTCAACCAATATGCCTATGAAGGCATGGCGCGCGCCGCTGAGGAATTTGGGCTGGAATCGCGCTATATCGAAACCCAAGCGCAAACCGATTACACCGTCAATATTCAGACCTGCCTTGATGAAGGTTATGATGCGATTGTCACCGTTGGCTTCTTGATTGCGGATGCGACTCTCGCCGCAGCACAGGCAAACCCAGATGTGTACTTCATCGGCATCGACCAGTTTGTCGCTGAACCGCTGCCCAATTACGTGGGTCTGCAAGCGCGTGAAGATCAGGCGGGTTTCTTGGTCGGCGCGCTGGCGGCGCAAATGACCGAAAGCGGTATCATTGGCGGCGTGTACGGCGTTCCCATTCCGCCCGTTGTGCGTTTCCGCAACGGGTTTGAACAGGGCGCGCGGTATGTCAATCCCGATATTGATGTGCGTGGCATTTACATTGACGATTTCCTCGCGCCGGATCGCGGCGCAGCAGCAGCCGAGCAGTTGATCGGCGAAGGCGTGGATGTGATCATGGGTGCGGGTGGTCCGACGGGTTCGGGTGCGATCACGTTTGCCGCACAACAGGGCGTGCTGGTCATCGGCGTTGACCAAGACGAATATTTCACCACCTTTGGCGGCGGCGAAACCCCCGGCGCGGAAAACTTGATTTCCAGCGCACTCAAGCGTATCGATAACGGTGTGTATCAAATGCTTGAACGCTTGGTCAATGGCACGGGCTTCGATTTTGAAACCGGGATGTACGTGTTGGAAGTCGCTAACGAAGGTATTGGCTATGCGCCCGCGCATGATAGTGATGTGCCGGCGGAAGTCACCGCGGTTGTCGATGAAATTCTCGCGGGCTTGATCGACGGCAGCATCCAGACGGGTGTTGACCCCGCAACGGGCGAACTCCTGCCCGAATAACCACTAGCGCTCTGTAGTATAAAAAGAGGGTGGGGTAGGGACGCGCCGCTGCGCGTCCGCCTTCACCCTCTTTTTGATTTAGCCCTGCCGTCGATTATTCGGCGGCGCGTACCTGCGCCTGATACCAATCTTCGGTCACTTCAATGGCAGCCATCAACACATCGTACACATCAGCAGGCAAATCCGCCGATTCTGAACCGAACGTCACTTCGATGTGGGTGTTTTCGTTCATCCCCTCGAAGTGAATTTTGAGCGTACACGGCACACCTTTTACAGGAATCGTGTAGCTGCCGCCCTTGTTAAGCAGCCGAGTATCAATCTTCGACAGAAGTCGCTGTAATATAGGATCATCCGTTTTGCCTGTGTACAGCGTGTTTTCGCTGCTGTCGAGCGCGGCGCTACCCTGCCGCGTGATCAATCCGTCATGGCTGACGAACACCGAAACAAGGGGCTTATCATCGCCAGACACGCTCACGTTAACGGCTTTCACATCTTGAGGCTGCATGTTAAGTTATCCCATAAGTTGATTCGAGTTCTTCCGGCGATAGTTTGTCTTCTTCAACGACATTGCGTGCGCCCATGCTTTTTAGATCACTAATATCCAAGCCCAAATCTTTGTAATCTTCATATGCCTGATTCCAACCACTTGGCGTAATATCGCTGATATCACGGTAGAAGGTGGTTCTCGCCTTGATTTCGGGCATAGCGAGGATGGTGGCGATTTCCCAATCGGTAAAGCCCGGTGAGTTGTAAGTCACCCACTCTTTTTCATTAGGCTTAACCAGCTTGCTCTTTTCTTCCATGGTGTATTCTGCGCCCATGAATTCCTTGTGGCTGAGATAGCGGCGCTTGGGGTTTTCCTGCTGTTTGAGCTTCAAAATCTCATTGTATTTCTGGGTGATGATTGCAAGATTGGTCTTGTTGTAGCCTTTCAAGTTGAACACTAATCCACCGCCTGTACCGCTGGCGGCGGTTTTCATCGCGCGTACCAAATAATCGGTCAAAAAGTCTTTATAAAGTTCGCCTTGCGGCTTTTGGGGCAGACCAAACCGATCCGTATTGTTCTCTAAGTCTCGATAGTTCACACTTTCGGTTGCTTTGGTCAAGTTTTCCAGCAGCTTGCCTTCGTTGCGCGACAGCACCAGTTTGAAGGCTTTAGAAGGATTTTGCGTGTCTTGAATGGGTTCCAACTTGTCTTCGTCGGTGATGTCGCGCTGCACTCGCGGTGTGTGAGTCTCAGCGCGTTTAATCATGCGCTGCACGGTTCGATTTCCGTGTGCAGCGCCGACAGCTTGCAGAACGTTCAAGTTGAGCAGAGCGCGCGTCGGGTGCGCCAGCACTCGCTGAAGTAAGGCGGATTCCAATGCGGGCGTTTCCGCGTCGGTTTGGGCGCGCTGTGCGGATTCCAACTGAGATTCATCATATTTGCGACCTGTGACGGCATGTTGGCGTTTGTGCATGTGCATAGCGCGACAAACCTTGCGATCATATCAGCGATCAAATGAGTGATTGGGTTGCATTGCGGCGGCGGCGCTGCGGTGGTGGATGGCGAAGATAGTTTGAGTATATGCAAAAAATGAGGGATTACAATAACGCTCTATGCAATCGCGGCGTTGTGATTTTCAGTCATATGCCCTCAATCAAAGCGGCGAAGCAAACAGTATAATCCCCATTGTGAACACGCACAGGAACAGCAAATGTACGACATTGTCATCAAAAATGGCACCGTTATTGACGGGCTAAATCATAAAGCCGTTCAACAAGATGTTGGCATTGTGGGAGATCGTATCGTTGCTGTCGGGGTGCTAACTGATGCCGAATCCGTAGAAACGATTGATGCATCAGGGTGCTGTGTCGCGCCCGGCTTGATTGATGTGCATACCCATGCGGATGGATGGCTGCTGCAATCGCCTCATTTTGCGCCGCGCACAGTGCAAGGAATCACGACAGAAGTCCTCATGGCGGATGGCATCTCTTACGCCCCGGTCAGCGACGAAACGACGCGCGAATGGCTGTTTTATCTGCGCTCGCTCGATGGTCTGCGATTCAGCGACTATACAGGCTGGGAAAATATCGCGGATTATATGTCGATCCTTGATGGACATACCGCGCAAAACGTCATGACCCACATCCCCTATGCGAATTTGCGCGCTCTCGCGCTCGGTTGGGGACGCGCCGCGCCTGACGACTTCCAGATGCAGCAGTTACGCGCGATGGCAGTGCAGGGCATGGCTGAAGGTGCTGTGGGATTGTCTACGGGCTTAGATTACATCTCCGAATGCTATGCCACCACCGACGAACTCGTAGATGCTTGCCGCGCGATTTCGGATTTCAAAGGTCTATATGTGACGCATATCCGCTACAAAATCGGGCTGCTGCAAGGCTTACAAGAGGCTGTCGAGATCAGCCGCCGCGCCAATGTTCCGCTGCATGTCTCGCATCTGAAATCACGCATACCGGGCGAAATTGAAGCAGTCATCCAATACATCAACGACGTTGCCGTGAACGAAGTCGATTTCTCGTTCGATTTGTATCCGTTCGCGTCCAGCTCAACAATGCTCAATTACCTGCTTCCCTATGAAGTCTGGGATGATGGTCCTTTGGGCGCGGTGCGTCAGCTCACATCGCGGACGATCCGCACACGCTTTGAACGCAGCCTCACCGATGAAATGCTGCGTATTGCCCATATTGCGTGGCTGCCAAGCCGCGATAACGCCGTCCACATAGGCAAATCACTGCGGGCATACTGCGATAGTGTTAGGAAGCCAGTAGGCGATGCGCTGTGCGACCTGCTCATCGAAGAAAATTTGGCGGTGCTGCTGGTCTTTCGGTGGACAGAAGATGAACGCATCGCGCCGTTCTTGGGGCATCCGCGCTCGATGATCGCGTCGGATGGCATCTACTTTCCACAGGGTTTGGTGCATCCGCGCGTGTTTTGCACACCCGCGCGAACCCTGACGCGCTGCGTCAACGAGTGGAATCTCTTTTCAATCGAAGAGGCGATCTACAAGCAGACCGGCTTTCCCGCGCAGCGATTTGGAATCGTCAATCGCGGCGCAGTTGTAGAGGGGTACTTCGCGGACATCATCGTCTTTAATCCGAACGAGATGTTTGAAAATGTGACCTTCACCCATCCAACGAACGCATCCATAAGGATTCGTCACGTACTCGTCAATGGCGTGGGGATTATTCGCGATGGCAAACCGATCACAGACACATATCCGGGTCGATTTCTGCGCTATCGTCGCTAACTGAATCAACCTATCGCCGCGTGGGATATTTTTTGCTCACTGCCAGCAAACGCGGTATGTTTAGCCCATTAATAGCCTGCCGCATGGACACCCATGACCACTAAAGACACCGCCCGCCAACACATCGCCGCGCTGGTTCAGCGTTACCACAACACGCCGGAAAAAGAGCGCCGCGCCTACAACGAAAACCAGACGCGCATCAGTTTCATTTTGCCCTTGTTTGAGGCGTTAGGTTGGAATATCAGCGACCCCGCCGAAGTGAGCGCAGAAGAAAACATCGCACGTGGTTTTGTCGATTTTGGCTTCTACATCAACGGCGTGCAGAGTTTCTATCTCGAAACCAAGCGCGTCAGCGAATCGATCAACACCCGCGAACACGTCAATCAAGCGATCAATTACAGCTATTTGAAGGGCGTGACGTGGGCGGTGCTGACCAACTTTGAAGAACTGGCGCTCTTTAACGCCGATTGGGAAACCAAACATCCCGACGAATCGCATGTTTTCACCTTCCGCTTTGAAGATTACGCCGAAGTCGAATTTGAACGCTTGTGGATGCTTTCCCGCCCCGCGATGCAGGAACGCGCGCTAGACAAATATGCCGAACGTTACGGCAAAAAGACGCGCAAGCAGCCCATCGCCGATGTGTTATTCAAACAGTTGATCGGATGGCGGCGCGATTTATTCAACAATTTCCGCGCCTATGGCGGCGTGTTCGCGGGCGACTCCGCACAGGTCGATAACGAGATTCAAAAACTGTTTGACCGCCTGATCTTTTTGCGCGCGGCTGAAGATCGCGGCATTGAGTCCCCGCATTTGAAAGAACTCACCCGCGCGGGAACATCCAACCTGTTTGACCGCTTGATCAAGCTGTTCGCGCAAATGAACGGCGTGTACAACTCGAATTTGTTCGAGCCAAGCCAGCTAGACGCGCTCAAGTTGAACGACGATCTTTTGCTGCGAAGCATCATCGAAGGCTTGTATCGTTCGCCCAATTTTGGCTATGGCGAATACGATTTCCGCGCCATCAGCGCCGATGTGTTGGGCAAGGTTTACGAGCAGTATTTAGGCTTCAAAGCGACTGATCCCGTCGGCAAAGAGGCGGTTGGCGCGGAAAAAAGCAAGAAGCGCAAAGCACAGGGCATTTTTTACACCCCGCAGTTTGTCGTGCGCTACATTGTGCAAAACACGTTGGGAAAACTGCTGGCGAACGGCGCAGACCCGCGCACCATCCGCGTGGTTGACCCCGCGTGCGGCAGTGGATCGTTCCTCATCGAAGCCTTTGACGTGCTGGATCGCGCATGGAAAACCGTTGAGCCGGACATGCCCGCCGCCGAACGCCGCCGCCGCATTTTGATGGAGAACCTGTACGGCGTTGACCTTGACCCGCAGGCGGTGGAAGTCACCCGCTTGAACTTGGTGCTGCGCGCCAGCTTGGAACGCGGCAGACTGCCGCTGCTGACGCACATTCAGCGCGGCAACAGCTTGATTGACGATCCCGCTGTGGCGGGCGATGCCGCGTTTGATTGGCGCGAACGTTTTCCACAGGTGTTTGAACAGGGCGGCTTTGATGTGGTGATTGGCAACCCGCCGTATGTGCGTCAAGAATCGCTTGGCGAAGCATTTAAGGCGTATGCCGCAAGTCGCTACCAGACGCATACAGGCGCAGCCGATCTGTACGTGTACTTCATCGAAAAAGGCATTGAACTGCTGCGCCCCGATGGACTTTACAGCGTGATTGTGGCGAATAAATGGTTACGCGCCAATTATGGGCAAAAACTACGCCGCTTTTTGACCGCGCAGCATGTTCAAGAGATTGTCGATTTTGGCGATTTGCCTGTGTTCCCCGAAGCTGTCACCTACCCTTGTATTCTCACGGTGGGCAAGTCCACGCCTACGGATGGCACCCTGACGGCGGTTGTCCCCGCAAAAACGCTCGAATTTACCGATCTCCAAACCTATGCCGACACCATCCGTTTCGTGACGCTTCAAAATGAACTCGACCCTAAAGGCTGGTCGCTTTCATCGTCCGTCGGTACGCACTTACTAATAAAGCTCAAAGCGATTGGTGTACCGCTTGGCGACTACATCAACTATCAAAATTTCTATGGTATCAAGACAGGTTTGAACGAAGCCTTTTTGATCAGTGAGTCCACTCGGAAAAACTTGATCGCCCGTGAACCCGCTGCCGCTGAACACATCAAGCCATTTCTCATGGGGCGTGATGTGCGTCATTACCAAACCCCGCACGCGGAACAGTATTTACTCTTGTTTCCAAACGGCTGGACTCGTCAGCAAATGAATACCACATCGGTTGTAGATGAATGGGATGCGTGGGAATGGTTTAAGTCGCAGTTCCCCGCGTGCGCGGCGCATCTTGCTCCTTTTTCCGACCGCGCCCGCCGCCGCGCGGATCAAGGGGAGTTCTGGTGGGAATTACGCCCTTGCGCCTATTATAATGCGTTTGAGAAACCCAAGATCATCTATCCTGATCTTGCACAACGTGGCGAATTTTTGTTTGATACCAAAGGCTTATTCTGTTCCAATACAAATTATTTTTTTCCTTGTGACGATCTCGCTATCTTGGGAATTCTGAATTCACGTCTAATAACGTTCTTCTGCCAGCAAACCTTTGCAGCTTATCGTGGCGGGTTTTATCGCTTTTTTCAACAGTATGTAACCCAAATCCCTATTCGTCGCCTCAATTTGGACGATCCCGCCCAACGCGCCCAACATGACCGCATGGTCGAGCTCGTCCAAACCATGATCGCGCTCAAACAGGAACATGCCGCCGAACTCATGCAGTTTGGCGACCAGCGACGCTTGCTCGAAGAACGCATCGCCAAAACCGACCGCGAAATCGATTCGCTCGTCTATGACCTCTACGGGCTAACCGACGAAGAACGCGCCCTTGTCGAATCCACCGTGACATAAAAACCGCGCACACACTCAAATCCCCACCCTGCGACTCTTTCTCCCCTCCCTACGCAGTGGGGAGGGGTCGGGCAAGGGGTACTTGACATACCCCTTATACTAGTTTTGCGCCAGAACAATCGTTCTAAATTCAAAGGGGGTTACATGACTCAACCCAAGCGGAAACCGCGCATCACACAGCGCCAATATGACCGCCGCATTGAGGAACTTCACCGCCTCATCATGTACGGCTACAGTCACGCGCAAATCATGGAAAGATGTACTGACGGCTGGAATCTCTCCAAGCGTCAGGCGCGCCGCTACATCGCCGCGGCATACGACACGTTCAATGCAACAGCGGGCATCGATCCCGAAACCCATCTCGGTATCGCGCTCGAACGCCTCAATGACCTGTTTAACACTGCCAACCGTGCGGGCAATGTCCCGCTTGCCCTCACCGTCCAGTTGGAGATCAATCACTTGCTGCATTACGTCAAGCCGCGTCCCGATAACGCCGCGCGCTTGAAACGGGCGCTCAAAAACGTCTCGGCAGAACTCGACGCGCAGACCTCCATCGAGTACAAAGACCCCGTCTCGCTCCGGGACGACATCGCTGATGGTTACAAAACAATTATAGACGAATAATATCCTCAAGATGTGTCCACAAAAAATCAAAAACGGTCATATGTGGACACATCTTCTCTCAGTTTTTATATCTTTCCATAGGGATTTTGACACATCCTCTCTCAAGCCATTTTGACCCTGTGACACATCTTTTCCCTCAGCCCTCCCCATACGCGGCAAAAAAAGAGCGCATCTGACGACATTTTGTGTCATCAAACGCGCCCCTCAAAAAGCGTCTCTCCGCTTGCTTGGAAGCTGTTTCGCTCGTCCACGACCCTTTAACTTTAGCCCTCTAACAGACTTAAGTCATGAGCGACCAAGTGTCGTTCCCCTCTATACGTCCCCATACGAAGGGTGTTCACGAGCGGATCTCCCCCTCCCTGAATTCGGGGAGGGGGGTGGGGGGTGGGGTGAAACAAAACGTGCTCTAGCGTGCGTACTCAACCGCCCGCGTCTCGCGGATCACCTGCACCTTGATCTGACCGGGATACTGCATCGTTTCCTCAATCTTCTTGGCGATGTCCCGCGAGAGGCGTAACGCGCTCAAATCGTCCACCGCATCCGGGCGAACGATGATTCGCACTTCGCGTCCGGCTTGCAGCGCGTAGCTCTGTTCCACGCCTTCAAAACTGTTGGCGATTTCTTCGAGCGTGCGTACACGGCGAACATACGCATCAAGGCTTTCGCGGCGTGCGCCGGGTCGCGCCCCGCTGATCGCGTCGGCGGCTTCGACAATATACGCCTCGACGCATTCCTGTTCAACTTCATGATGGTGGCTGGCGATACAGTTGACCACCTTCGCCTGTACGCCATATCGCTTGGCAAACTCCGCACCAATCATCGCGTGCGTGCCTTCAACCTCATGGTCGATGGCTTTGCCAATGTCATGGAGCAAACCGCCCATCTTGGCGATCTGTACATCCGCGCCCAATTCCCCCGCGATCATCCCCGCGATGTGCGCGGTTTCGATGGCGTGGGCGTGCTGGTTCTGCCCGTAGCTCGTGCGGAACTTCAGCCGACCCAGCAGCTTGATCACTTCGGGATGCAGACCTGGAATGCCGGTTTCATAGGCGGCGCGTTCGCCTTCGGTGCGGATCGTCTGCTCGACTTCCGTCCGAGCATCTTCGACCAGCTTTTCGATGCGCGCGGGGTGAATGCGACCATCCACAACCAGCTTTGCCATCGCGCGCTTGGCGACTTCACGGCGCACAGGGTCAAAGCTGCTAATCGTGATCGCTTCGGGGGTGTCATCTACGATCACGTCTACGCCTGTGGCAATCTCAAAAGCGCGAATGTTGCGTCCGTTGCGCCCGATAATACGCCCCTTCATCTCGTCGGATGGAAGCTGCACCACACTCACGGCAATTTCGCTCACGTGTTCGCTGGCAAGACGCTGCACCGCCATCGAAATGACTTCGCGGGCGCGGGTTTCGGCTTGATCGTTCGCTTCGGCTTCCACTTGGCGGATGATGCGCGCCATATCGTTGCGGGCTTCTTGTTCGGCAGCAACGAGCAGTTCGGCTTTTGCTTCTTCAATGGTCATATTGGCAACCCGCTGAAGTTCCGCGAGATGGTCGTCCGTTGCCTTCTGTAATTCCGCCTGCATTTTATCGAGGCGGCTTTGACGTTTGTTCAGGTTTTGCTCACGCTGTTCCATGCGCTCATAGCGTTTGTCGAGGTCTTCACGGCGGCGCTGTAGGCGTTCATCCTCTTTATCCAGTTCGCGGCGGCGGCGCAGGGACGTTTCATTCACTTCGTCCAGCAGCACCTTTATTCTTTCATCCGCTTCGCGCTGAAGTTCCACCGCTTTATCCGCGGCGGCTTTGATAACCTTACGCGCTTCCGCTTCTGCCAGTTCGCGTCGATTTCTCCCCTGCGATGTCTGGTAGTAGTTGAGACCTGCGACACCTACGCCAGCGCCTACCAGCAGCGAGACCACTGCAATTAGGGCTGCAACGACGATGTCCATAGGTATGTGCGGTATCTAGGCTCCAAATTGGGGAGCGTTCCGCGTTCTCCTTTCTAATTACTGCTGCGAAAGTCCGGTGTTATTTCTAGTCGTTCACTTCGTCCATGTCCGCGCCATCTTCCCCCGTTGATGAGAAAAAATTGGGGTCGTCCGCTTCCAGTTCTGCTTCCAACTGGCGAAGCGTACTTTTGATAACGCTGTAGCTGAATCCGCGACGTTGTAATAAGCCGCTGATCTTCGTGCGGAAGTCGATACGGGTGCTGCCGCGCAGTCGCAAAGCCCGGTTGTGTGCCGCGCGGTATGCCATTTCGTCTTCTGGGGCGCTTTCGCCCACCACTTCCGCGATGATTGGGTCTTCGATTCCCTTCTGGCGCAGTTCGTACTTGAGCGCCTTAGGGCTTAGCGGTTTACTGTTGCTGCGTTCGTTGACCCAAAACGCGGCGAACGCATGATCATCGAGATAACCCATCGCGTCCAGTTTTTCGAGCGCGAGTTCGACCACGTCGGCGGAAATGTCGTGTTCTTCCAACTTCCGCCGAACTTCCTGCACGCTGCGCGGGCGGTAGCTCAAAAAATGGGCGGCGGTATCCATCGCCCGTGACACCGCATCGATGCGGCGGAGCGTGTCAACTTCACCGTCCGTCAGCACCTGCCCCTTACGCAAGCGCGCGGCATCATCAAGGCTTAGGCTAAATGCATAATCGCCATCAAGATAAACGTTCACCCGTTTTTTATTGCGCTTCTGCACTTCCATGCCCGTGACCGTCGCCATCGCTTCCCCCCACAAACCGGAAAAACTGCCCGATTTGCGAAAATAAAACAGCCGTGATCATCTTTAGACGAAACCACGGCTGGCAATCGACTTCCTAAGCGAGATATGGTAAATGTGCCTGCGCGCTAGCGGACGCTATCGCCGCCATTCGCGCACGAATGGCAAACGTTAGCCTGTTGCGATGTATATCACCATGAAAGACGGTATCGCGGAGCGAATCTCCCCAACGACTGGTCTTATGAGCAAAGGCACTTGAATATATTGCACGTTTTGTCTATTCCATTCGCTGTGTTGTGTGAAACGCACAGCCCACAGCGAATTTACGTAAACCGGATTAGGCACCATTACCACATCGCCCGTGTGAAGGACGTTTGATTTTCCAGCATGGCGTTTCTCCCCTGACGGACAAACGCTGCGCGGTTTCGGCAAGACTTACAAGCAGAAAAACGCCCGTAAGTGGGTACTCTCGCTGACCATGAGTATAATTTGTATTATGCACAAATTGAGCGTTTTGCACAACTAGGAAATTTAGACCGACCATGACACAGTCCGGCACAAAAGAAGCCTTTGAGCGGGTACAAGCGGCGTTTCGCGGGCATCAAACGCTTCAGTTGATCTATCTGGGCTTGGAATTGGGCTTGTTGGAATCGCTGCGATCACAGCCCGCCACGCCGGATGCGTTAGCGGCGGCGCTGTCGCTGCACCCGCCGTATGTGCGCGTGTGGTGCGAAGTCGGCACCGCGTTCGGTGTGCTGGCAGTTGATGACGCAGGCAGATACCGGCTGGCGGCAGGGATGGATACGGTTTTGCTCGATGCCGATCACCCGCGATTTGTAGGCGCGTTCGTGCGCGGTTTCATGACCTTTCTCGCGGACGATTTCGCGCGCTATCCCGATGCGTTTAAGCACGGACACATCCATGCGTTTCACCAGCACGGCGAAGCATTTTCGGCATGGGTATCGAATGTCACCCACCCGATGCAGCGCTTGGTAGCCGGAAAAATTCTTCCCGATCAATTTGGATCGGGATTGCAGGCGGGAATCGACGTGCTGGATATTGGCTGCGGCGCGGGACAGTTCGTATTCAAGCTGGCTGCGTTGTACCCCAACAGCCGTTTCACAGGCGTGGATGCCGATCCGCATGGGATCGAATTAGCGCAGCGCGCCGCCGCGATTAACGGCATGGGGGATCGGACGCGGTTTATTCATACGGGTGGCGAAACGATGCCGTTTGAAAATGCGTTCGATTTGGCGGTGATGTTTGAAGTGCTGCACGAGCTTCCGGTAGAAGTCCGCCCCGCTGTAATGCGAGCGGCATATCGCGCGCTGCGCCTGGGTGGAGCACTGTTCATCCTTGATGAAACATGGGCGGATGATCCGCGCCAGCTAGTTGAACCAGCCTATCATATGTCGGTGCTGGTACAGTTCAGCGAACTGCTGTGGGGAAATGTGGTGTATACGCAAGATCAACAAACCCGCCTGCTGACAGAGGCAGGTTTTGTCGATCTTCAACGCGGCGATCTAGGCGGGACATTCACGTTGATCACGGCGAGAAAATAGCGCATATATCACTGATGGATGTTGACTTTCAAGATTCGGTAGTCAGGCACTTTGGCAGATCAGGTGCGAGTCTGCCATCGTCCTTACAAGCTTCTCCTATCCCACCGCGTTGAAGGTCGGGCAATCGCTCTCAACACGCCGATTGTTAAACTTATCCCGTACTCAACCATACCGAAAGGCGCGGAGTGAGTTCTGTTTTACGCCTGCGCCTTCAAATGCGGGAACAGCAGCACATCACGGATGCTCCGCTGATCAGTCAGCAGCATCACCAGCCGATCCATGCCCATGCCAAACCCACCGATGGGAGGCATCCCGTAGCGCATCGCCCGAAGGTAGTCCTCGTCGAGTGGGGTTTCGTCATCCGTCCCCGCGCGGAACGTCTTTGCCATCTCCAAGAACCGCATTTCTTGGTCACGCGGATCATTCAGTTCGGTAAAAGCATTCCCGAACTCCATTCCGTTGATGTAGAACTCGAAGCGTTCCACATGCACATTATCGTAGCTCACTCGCTTGGCAAACGGCGAAATGTCCAGCGGGTAATCGAGAATGAACGTCGGTTGGATCAAGTGCGGCTCGACCATCTCTCCCAACAGGTGTTCGACCAACTTGCCCCACGGCTGATTCGGCGCGAGTTTGGCGCTCACGTCCCCACCCAGCTTGCGAATTTCCGCTTCAAGCGATGCCGCGTCCCGATACTCCATGTAGTCGATCTCGGCATAGTGCTTGATCGCTTCACGAATCGTCATCTTTTTCCATGGCGGGGCAAGGCTGATCTTGCTGCCCTGATAGACAATATCGGTTGTGCCAAGCACTTCTTGCGCCACACCAGAAACGAGCCGCTCGGTCAAGTCCATCACGCCGTTGTAGTCGATATACGCTTTGTAGAACTCCAACATCGTGAACTCGGTGTTGTGCTTAAAACTCACCCCTTCGTTGCGGAAGTCGCGCCCGATCTCGTATACCGCGTCATACCCACCCACGATCAACCGCTTCAGGTACAGCTCAAAGCTGATGCGTAAATATAAGTCCTGATGCAGTTGGTTGTGATGCGTCACGAAAGGACGTGCCGCCGCCCCGCCGTACACGGGCTGCAAGATGGGCGTTTCTACTTCGATGAAACCTTCGTCATCAAAGAATTTCCGGGTGGCGCGGATGATTCGCGCCCGCTTGCGGAATACTTCGCGCACGTCGGCATTCACAGCAAGGTCGGCATAACGCTGGCGATACCGCTGCTCCACATCGGTGAATTCGCCATACTCAATCACCGTGCCATCTTCCTGCTTCGCCTGTTTGATTACGGGCAGCGGTGACAGCGATTTCGCCAGCAGCGCGAACTCGTTCACACGCACGCTCACTTCGCCTGCTTGCGTCCGCATCATCGTGCCGCTTGCCTGCACGTAATCATCCATCTCGATCAGCTTGTCGCGCACCAAGTTGTAGATGTTCTCGTCCATGTCGTTGACGCGCAAGAACAACTGCACACGCCCGCTTTCATCTTCGATGTGCAAAAACGACACCTTGCCCTTGATATTCACGCGACGAATGCGCCCCGTGACTGTCACCGTTACCGGCGGAATCGCTGCATCCGCTGGCGCGGGCGGCGTGAATCCAGCGGCGGTTTCGGCGGCTTCATACGCGGCGATTGCTTCTGCAGCAGTATGTGTGCGCTTCACACGTGCGGGGTAGGCGATGATACCTTTCGCTTCAAGTTCGTTCAGCTTATCGACGCGCTCTTGTTCAAGACGGTTAGGTGTCCACATGCCGTTGATTGACCTTGTTGTGTGTGATTGAGATTTGAATTTGCAGAACAGGAAAATATCGAGGGAGGGATTGCACGCAGCTCTGCATCATCCGTAGGGACAACGCTTGCGTTGTCCGCCAAAAAGCCGGACACGGCAAGTCCTGTCCCTACAGACGAAACGATTTACGCTTAGGCAATCGCCTTGATGGTGAACGTGATCTCACCACCCGGCGCATGGACGACAACCTTTTCACCCACTTTCGCGCCAAGCAGCGCCTTGCCAAGTGGGCTTTCCACCGAGATTTTGCCGTTATCCGGGTCAGCTTCCGCCGAACCGACAAGGTGATACACTTCTTTGGTGCTTTCGCCCACTTCTTGCACCGTTACGTGCGCGCCAAGCACAACCGAATCTTTCTTCTTGTTCGTTTCCTGAATGATCTGCGCGCTGCTCAAGATGGTCTCAAGGCGCAGGATTTCGCCTTCAACAAATGCCTGTTCATTCTTGGCATCTTCATATTCGGCGTTTTCGCTCAAATCGCCGCCTTCTTCGAGAGCTTGACGCAGACGTTCAGCCACTTCATAGCGTCGAACTTCGCGCAGTTCTTTCAAACGCGCTTCCAAGTTCTTCAGCCCTTCGGGGGTGAGGTATTGCGGTTGGTTACTCATACCACGACTCCTAATATTGTGCGCGAATCCGCGTGGAACATGCCTTTCTTACTGCTTCTACCTGCTGTATATCCCTAAAATCAGAAAGACACAGCAAACGCTGTGTCTAACGATGGGTCTTGTCCAGTTGAGATGCGCGTTCTCGTTGGCGTACTGCTTACGTCTATCTCGCAACTGCATATGTAACGTGATCTGTGCGACTAAAATATCACGCTTTACGCTGGGTGTAAAGTAAAAAAGCCGTAAGCATGATCATGATCACTACCGCGCTGTGGTAATTATTCCTACGTCATGCCATGCAAGCGGACGGTCACTGTTGTGCCTTTGTCCTTCTCGCTTTTCACTTCTGTCGTGCCTTCCAGCAGCTTGATAATGCCGAACGCCACCGGAATTCCTAACCCGCTTCCCTTGTATGTGCGGACGTATTCGTTCTCCGAACGGAAATACACCGTCCCCAACTGCGCGCGTTCTTCGGGGGTCATCCCGATTCCGTTGTCCTCTATCGTGATCACCACATCGTTGCCATCAGCGGCAGCGCGTACCGTCACCACACCGTTTTCCTGCGTATAGCGCAGCGAATTTTCCACAAATTTGCCCAGCGCCCGCGCCAGCAGTTCGCCATCCGTGTTGAGAATCGGCAGTCCTGACGGCGTATCGAAATTGAGCGTGCGACCAAGCTGTTCCGCCAGCGGACGCATATTCTTTTCCACCATCATGGCGATGTTCTTGTACATATCCATTTTGAGCGTGTATTTAAGCGTGCCCGCGCGCAGCTTGTTCATATCGCTCACATCCATCATCAAGCCTTCCATACGCTTGGCGTTGGTGCGAATCACGTCCATGAACTGCTTTTGCATATCGGTCAGCGCGCCCATCGCCGGGTTCGCCATCATATCGCTGTAGCCGCGAATGCTCGTCATCGGCGTGCGTAACTCATGGATAGCATGACCGAAAAAGCCCGCTTGCTCTTTCTTCAGCGTTTCCATGTCGCCGCCGCCCGCCGCTTTCTCCGCTTCTTTGGCTGCCGCTTCTGCTTCGGACTTTGCCAGTTCCAGCAGCGCCGCCACTTCCTCAAGCTGACCGGGTAGGCGCACCGGAATAATCGCGCCTGTGCGCGCCTGCTGAATTAGCGCATCGAGCGCCGCTTGCGCCCGTGTGAGCGCGCTCGTTTGACGCGCGTGTGTTTTATCGGCTTCACCCGACGCGGAAGCGGCGGCTTCCGTGTTCACGGTGTTTGGGGTCGCGTTCGGTTCAGTCAACGTCGATCTCCTTAAGCGATGATCGATTGAAACAAGGAATAAGCAAAATCAGCGGCGAAACGAAATCCAGCATAAGTCTACAGCGCGCATCAACCACAATGCACGCTATTGTACCGCGAGTATGCCAGCTTCACCGCTCATTCCATAGTTACATTCCAAAAACGCTCGGCATACGTCGGCGGCGGTGGAGGGGGCACAACAGAGTAATTGGGGGAGCCACCCCCAGATGCGCCCAACGTGCCTGTGCCGCGAAGCGTGCCTGTGCCGCGTAATGGTCCAGTCCCGCCGCTGGAAGTTGTCGTTGGCGAAGCAGAGACGTTCATGAAGGTGCGCGTTTGCTGTTCCATCGCCGCGATGTCCTGCCACAGCACGCCCACATGCGATTGATAACAGCGCATCGCGTCAAACTTCGCCTGTACGGCTTCCGGCGGAAGCACATTCACCACAAGACTCAGCAAATACGGTGGAAAATTCATGCGGTAGCCTTGCAGCGCATAGCGGACATTCGGGCGGCTGCTCCCGGATGCGCCAACAGACGCAGCCGGGAATTCCTCATAAAACCGCAGGGGAATCAGCTTGCCGCTGTGCGTGAGCTTGAGCGCCCAATCGCGCGCGATACGGTGATCGATATGCGTATCCGCGCACAGCGGCGCATAGATGATCGCCGCATCCTCACACGGACACGCCATCTCCAAAAGGGTGATGTGCGCGTCGTCGCCCTGTTGCATATCGCCGTAAACGCTGGCTTCATTGGGATACAGCGGCACACGCACGCCGCCTGCTCCGGGTGCCATGCGAAAGATGCTTTCATAAATGGGAAGGTGGATAATTTGCGCGCCAAGAATATGCGCTGCGTGCGCGTCCTCCATGCGGCGAACCGCAAGCAGATTGCGCCCTGACTGCCAGCGGGCGCGAACTGCTTCGAGCAGCGGCGTAGAAGGCAGTCCAACCGGCGGCTCGCCCGCCATCGTGGTGACGATCACCACCCGCTCGTGGTGCAGCGTGAGATTGGCGATGGTGCCGCCGCAGCTAAGCACAACGTCGTCAAGATGCGGTGAGATGAAAAGATGGCAGGACATATATTTTTCTCCTGCAAACACCTAGTAGGGCGAGGTCAAGACCTCGCCGCGTCCGCTGTGCCCGCTATATCGCATTTTCCGGCGCGATAGGGACACTAAACGAGAACTTGCTCCCTTTGCCCACTTCGCTTTCAACGCTAATCGTGCTGCCCATTTGCTCAACAAGGCTGCGCGTGATCGCGAAACCCAAGCCCGTTCCCGGCTGCGAACGAGTGAATTCATCGCCCGCGCGCCAGAATTTCTTGCCCAACATCCGAAGCGCCTCCGGCGACATCCCCACGCCAGTATCCGTCACCGAAAAGCGGATCGTATCATCCACTCGTTCCGCAATCAGGCGAATCGTGCCGCCTTCTGGCGTGTATTTGTAGGCGTTGCTCACCAAGTTATTCAGCACTTGCAGCAAACGGTAGTAATCCACCCACATATCCGGGAGATTGCTCGGCACTTCTTCGATATAAGTGTGTTTGCGCGCCTGCATCTGCGTCATCACACTGTCGCGTACCCCTTGCACGATTCCCAAAACGGGGGTGCGTGTCGGTGTCATGAAGAAGTGTCCGCTTTCAATCCGGCTGATGTCGGCAAGGTCGCTGACGAGCATTTCCATCCGTTCGACAGTTTCACGGATGCGGTTCTGGAAATATACCTGCTCATCGGTCAAGCCGCCGTCCATCAGCGTGAGATCGGCATAGCCGATGATGCTCGTCATCGGGACTTTGAGATCGTGCGCCACAATGCCGACAAATTCGCTCTTGGCGAGATCGGCAGCTTTGACAGCCGCATAGAGCGCGGCGTTTTCGATGGCGACAGCGGCGCGCGCCACAATCCGCTCGACTAAATCGCGCTGGTCATCGCTGAACCCGCCGTTGGTTCGCACCAGCACGACAGTGGCGACGACTTTGTTTTCGCGCCGCGCCGGGACGATCATAATGTGTTCGTCCTTCGGGCTGTCCCCGTCAATCAAAATCGTCTGCTGGTTGACAATCGCATCCGCGACAGACGGGTATAATTCTTCAAGGTAAATGGGCGTATTTTCATCGGTGGGGTAGCAGTAATGATGCCGCGCCACAACATGATACGTGCCGTCTTCGGTTTCTTCGACAATCCCCAAGTGTCCAATATCGGCGCTGCCGATGCGCGCCACCCAATCGAGTGTCGCGCCCATCGCTTTGTTTAGGTCGAGCGTTTCGCTCAACTGCATGTCGATGCGGCGAAGCTGGCTCAATTCATGCAGCCGCGCGGCAAGTTTTTGATCCGTGGCGCTGAACAACTGCGCGTTGTCGATGGCGACGGCGGCTTGCCCCGCAAATGCTTCAAGCGCGCTTAAATCATCCTGCCGGAACAGCCCGACGATGATGGAGTTTTCAACATACGCGACACCGATCACGTTGCCGCGAACCCGCAGCGGAGTCGCCATGATGCTTCGCAGTGAACGCTCAGTGATGCTTTCTTGCATCGCGTAGCGGGGGTCTTCGCTGGCATTCAGCGTGAGCACGCTCTCGCCTCTATCTAAGACTTGATTGACGATGGTGCGGCTGTAATTGAATTGATCCCCCGCCAGCGTTTGCTGATCGTAGTTGCGCGCGACTTCGACTTCGACTTGTCCATCATCGTTGCGGAGCATGATGAATCCACGCTCCGCCCCTGTCAGTTGGATGATGGCATCCATCACTTGATCCAGCACTTTTTGCAGCTTCAGCGAATCGCCCAACAACCGTGAGACATTGAACAACGCCTCATAGCGCCCCTGCTGCGAAAACTGTTTATGTGCTGCTTCCATACGGTTGATGAGATCGACGGTTTTATCGAGCTGCCGTTCCACAAATTCGGGATCAATTCGTCCGCTTTGTAACTGCCCGCGCACGATCAACAGCGATTGGCGCATACTCTCAAATTCGTGATCGTCAACCTTGTTGGTGCTTTTGCTGATCATAGTGTCGTCTTTGTCGTACTTTCCGTCGTGAAGCGTTGATAATAATCGCAGTGGGCGGTCAGCGGACACCGTTCGCAAAATGGACGGCGTGCGGTGCAGATTTCGCGTCCCAGCCGGATAAGATTGAGATGAAAAGCAAAATGATCATCCGGCGGCACAATTGATTCCATCAGCGGGTGGGCTTTATCCGCGCTGATCCCTTCCGGCAGAAAACCGATGCGCTGCCCGACGCGGTGAATATGCGTATCCACCGGAAAGGCAGGGCGTTGAAACGCAAAGCATAACACAATCGCGGCGGTTTTTGGTCCCACACCATCCATGCGTGTGAGCCATGCCCGCGCATCCTCCAGCGGCAAATCCGCGAGAAAATCTATCGAAAGTTCGCCGCGTTCTTCATAGATCGAGCGCAGTACATGTTGAATGCGCGGCGCTTTCTGGTTTGCTAATCCCGCCGGCTTGATGGCTTCAATCACGGCTTCTGTCGGCGCATTCATCACCGCGTCCCATGTTTCAAAGCGCGATTTCAGCGCATCGAACGCTTTATCGCGGTTGCGGTCATTCGTGCTTTGGCTCAAGATGCAGTCGATCAGTTCATCCAGCGGCGGCAAGAAGGGTCGCCAATCGGGATGCCCAAACACCTCATCGAGAATGACTGCAATCGGCGCGTATTTTGCCCGCCGCCGTTCCAGATCGGCACTTTGGGCGACTGCGCCTGCTTTCGCACGCGCGCTGGGCTTGCTGGTCGCTGGTTGAGGTGATTTTTTCGTCATATCATCCATTTTAACGCAAATTCACGCCTTCGATCACATGCTCATGCGTGCATATTATACGTGGTTACTGCGGCGTGAGATTCTCCGCGGCAGTCGGAATCAGCGTCCCCAAATACGCCGCCGACGCGATCAAGCGCAGAGAACCATCATTCACATCAATCTTCCATGTTCCAATCGCCCCCGTCCCTGCCGCCCCCGTCGAAGTCGTGACCAGAATCGCGCTGCTGTCCTCTGTCCACGCAATAGGGCGGTAGAGAACACCGCTGGGCTGTGTGAGCGTGCGCTGTGTGCCGTTGACAAGATCCACCAGAATGAACACCATCTGTACGCTTTGTTCTGCGGTCCCAAACCCGCGAATTTGCGCCAGCGAATACACCGCGCGCGCGCCATCGGGCGCGATCAGCACATCGCCATTTTGCGTGAATCCTACTAGGCTAATCGCCGCGATCTGCCGCGTGGTCAGCGCTGGATCAGCGGCGTTGAGGTCAGTCACGCGCACGTCGAAGCCGCTTAAGCCATCACGCAGCGCTAAACGGACGAATCGTCCCGCGCCGATTCCCGCGCCGCAGAAGCATCCCGGCTCACCCGGCAGCAAAACTGGTGTGCTAGCGGAATCAGTGAGATCAAGCGCGAACAAGCCTGCATACTGACGGAGCGGCGCGAAATCGCCAATCGCGTCCGGTTGATAGTCCATGTACAACCGTGATCCATTGTCATTGAACGCGACAGGGAAAGCGCGCACACCATCGCGCGGGGCATCGACAAAGACTTCATGACCAGTTTCGCTGAATCCGTTAATCGTCCCCGTGTCGGCGGCATTGGCGACATACGTCCGCGTCACAAGCGCGTTGGGCGTGCCTTCGGTGATCGTCCACGCGATCCGCGAACCGTCCGCCGCGACGATCCAGTCGATGCGGCGGGCGCTTTCCGGCTTTTGAATAAACGGATGCGGGCGCAGCGTGCCGTTGGGCAGCAGCAGCATGACTTGACTGCGTTCGCTGTCGAAATACATGACGCTGTTTTGCAGCACGGTATAACGTTCACCCGCCACCGTCACCGAAAATTCTTCCCCTGTGAGCAGATCGACAAAGATCACGCGGTCACGCCCGCCACTATCAACATCGCGTTCGATAAAGACCTGTCGCGGGTGCAGCCGTTCAGGGAGATCAGTTTGCGCGTTGATGGGAAGGATGCCGATGAAAAATAGGTAAAACACCCCTAACATCACGCTTATGTAGGGGCGGCATATATGCCGCCCGCCGCAAAAGACGGGCGCGATATATCGCGCCCCTACATTACCAGCGGGCGCATTACGATTCCGTTCATTACCAACGGGCGCATCACGGACGAAACAAGTTTCGCGCGCCCCTACAGACACCATGCGATTACTCATGCTCAATGATTTCTACCACACGCGGGAGCACCTCACCGGATGGCGCGTCCAGCCACACGTCGCTGATCGCAGTGATTTCGCTGGCTTCCGGGTTCACGTCAATGACCACGCCGCCATGCTGCTTGACGAAATAGGGAAGCTGTCCGGCGGGATACACCACGCCCGATGTCCCGACCACGATCATTAAATCGCTGTTTTTGGCGGCTTCAAATGCTTGACTCAGTTCGCGCTTGGGTAAGTTTTCTCCGAACCACACCACCGCCGGACGCGCGAACTGCCTGCAGTGGGGACACAGCGGCACACCCGTTGATTCATCCACTTTGGCGCTTGTCACATCGACAGGTGTGGGATCACCTTGACAGTCGTACAGGCATTTGTTTTCGGCTATCAAGCCGTGCAGGTGGATCACGTGGGTGCTGCCCGCTTCTTCGTGCAGTTGGTCAATATTCTGCGTGATCAACGGATAAGCGGGGAAGCGTTTTTCCAGCGCCGCTAATGCGACGTGACCGGGATTGGGCTTGGCGGGGCGCATGATCGAACGGCGGAACTCGTAGAAGTCCCATACCAGCTTGGGATTGCCGATGAAGGCGTTCCGCGTGGCTAAACGGGTGGGATCGTACTGTGCCCATAAGCCTGTTTGCGCGTCACGAAAAGTTGGCACGCCGCTTTCTTTGCTCACACCCGCGCCTGTCAGCACGGTCAGCCGTTTGGCAGCGCGGATGAGATCGGCGGCGCGGGTGATCTTGTCTGAATCAAAGGGCATGATGCACATTCACTCTCATGGAAGAAGTGCGTGAGATTATACGGCGGGGCGGTAAGGGGAATCAAAAGTTAACCTGTAAAAGGATTCGTGTGTCTTATGATTGAGACACGAACCTGAAAGGCGAAATCACGCATGGAATATACGATCAACTGGTCGCCAGAAGCCGCCGCCCTGCTCAAGGCGGGCGAGATTCAAATTGACCGCTTCAAATGCCCGGATTGGGACACCATGATCGCGGACGCGGAAGGTGATGCTCCTGTGTACGTGCATTTTCCGTTGGTGGTGGGACGCGGCACACTGGCGACAACCGATTGGGCGCGTATCGACGCGCTGATGGCGGCGACCAATACGCCGCATGTCAATTTGCACCTTGAGCCGCTGAAATCGGTTTTGGGACTCGATGATAACGGCATGATCGCGCACTGCATCCGCGAAGTGGAGGCGGTTGTGGCACGGTACGGATCAGCTAACGTGGTGTTGGAGAATGTCCCCTATCGCGCTGACCAAGTTGACAAATATCGCGCGGCAGTGCTGCCGGACGTGATCAACCGGATTATCCGTGAGGCGAACTGCGGCTTGCTGCTCGATATTGGTCACGCACGCATCAGCGCGCGCACGCTCGGCATGGATGTGCGCGATTATCTCGCGGCGCTGCCGCTCGATCGCTTGGGCGAACTGCATGTGGCGGGCGTGACGACATTTACGCAGGCGCATCTCGATAAGGCGCTCGATTTTCCCGGCTTCAAAGACTACTTCAAGAAGTATGAGGGGCAGCAGATCATCGGGACGTGGATCGACCATTTCGGCATGGAAAGCGACGATGACTGGACATATCTCGCGTGGGTGATGGATCGTGTGCGCGATGGTGTAGCGCAAACACCGCGCTTTGTCTCATATGAGTACGGCGGGATCGGCGCGCCGTTCGGGTGGCGCAGCGAACGCGCCGTGATCGCGCGCGATGTGCCGAAAATGTACGGAATGGTGCATGGCGAAAAAACCCGCGCATAGCGTCTGTAGGGGTTGGCGTGCCAAACCCTCGTCGATATGTCTATTTGTCGCGTGACAGTGCGAACCCACTCATGAACTGTTTTTGCAGCAGCAAGAACACGATGATCGGCGGGATGCTGGCGATGACCGCGCCGAGCATAAGCGGTCCAAAGCTAACGCTGGTATCCGCGCTGATGAGTGTGCGTAAACCGACCTGCACCACCTGTCGCTCCTGCCCTTGAATGATGAGCGCGGGCCACAGATACATATTCCACACGTAGATGAACTGAATCACCGTGAGCGCGCCGATGGCGTTCCAGCTAATGGGCACAAGGACTTGGATCAAGAATTGGAGCGGAGTCGCGCCGTCTAATTGTGCGGCTTCGCTGAGTTCCGCTGGAATGTTGGCGAAGTGCTGGCGGAATAAGAATGTCCCTGTCGCGCTGGCGATAAACGGCAAGATCAACGCGGCGTAGCTGTTGCCCCATCCCAACGTATTGACGAAACGGAACAGCGCGATCACCAGAATTTCTGTCGGCATCATCAGCGTGACCAATACAAACCCAAACACGATCCATTTGCCGGGAAAACGGAAATAGACGAATGCCAGCCCTGCCAGCAGCGAGAGAATCGCTTTGCCCGCCGTGACCGCCACAGCGATGATGATGCTGTTGCCTATGTAGCGAAAGAGTCCGGCGGTGTTGACGACGATATTCCAATTCGATTCAAGTTGGCTGCCAAACGTGAAACGATAGGCATATACATCGGGGTTCGCCTGTGTGCTAACGATGATGGCGTAATAAAGGGGAAAACCGATAATGATGCACGCGATCCACAAAAAGACGTGGACGAACCAACGTTTGGGCAGCCATGACCACTGAACGATGTTGGAACGAGAGGTAGTCAGCGTATTGGATGGAGAAATGGCACTCATGAGGAAAATTCCTTCTCTGCTACGCGCCATAAGTGACGCGCTGACCAGCCGTGCGGAACTGGAAAATGGTTAACCCAATGACCATGACGAACAGCACAATCGACTGCGCGGCGGCTTTGCCAAGATCGTTGTTGACGATGCCGACTTCGTAGATGTTGTACATCATTGTCGTTGTCGAGTTGAGCGGTCCGCCGCCCGTGAGCAGGTCTATCGTGCCGAAGGTGTCGAAGAAGGCATAGGTGGTGTTGGTGATGATCAAGAAGAAGGTGATCGGACTCAACAGCGGAAACACCACGCGGAAAAATCGCTGCACCGTGTTCGCGCCGTCGATGCTGGCGGCTTCGCGCAGATCGTCGGGGACGTTTTGCAGCCCCGCTATATAGAACAGCACGTTGTAGCCTAAACTTTTCCACACACTGGCGATGATCACGACCCATGGCGCGGCTTGTGGACTGTTCAGCCACGGGACGCTCACGCCGATGGTGCTGTTGAGGAAATAATTGATGATCCCGCCGGTGGGGTTGAACAGCAGTAGGAAAATCGCACCCGCGACGGCGGGGGAAATGGCGTAAGGCCATACCAAGAGTGTGCGATAAATACTCGCGCCCTTGATAGGCTGAAATGCCATGAGCGCGATGAACAGCGAGATCGCAAGGCTGAAAAAGACAATCGCTGCCGAAAGCACGAGCGTGATGCCGACACTGTTCAAATACTGCGTATTGCTGACCAGCGATGTGAAGTTATCGACGCACACGAAGGCGGTGCGGCGCGCGCCCAAGCGCGCAAGCAGGGTCGAAAGCTGGAAGGTATCCAGCGATGGGTAATACAAGAACAGCGCCAGAATGATGAGCGTTGGCGCGAGAAATAAAAATGGGAGCAGCCAGCCTTTGAAGTAGCCCGCCGATTTTTGTTCGGCGGATGCGCGTAGATGGCGGGTATACCACAGCTTGGCGGCAAAATCCGCGCCAGAAATAAACGCCGCCGATCCCAACCCGACAAGCAGCACGCCGAATATCGCATCAACCGCGGCGCGTTCAGGTTCAAACATGCAGTAATTCAACGGTTGTACGAACACCAGCGATCCCACCGCGCCCGCCGCCGCACCGATCACCGTGCCGAGCAAGGGCGCTGCTTGATAGCGGTTGCAGCGCCGAGAGAGGATGAACGCGCCCACCGCCGCTGCGATGAGCGTCAGTACCCATGGGAATACGGACGGCATAAGCAAGTGATCTCCGAGTCTAAATAACAAGGGCGATTCACGGGATACGCACCACGCGCTGCCGGAACCGCCCTTATCAACTAATCGCTTGCAAAACGCTTATTCTGCGTTCAGCAGGTTGTATTCTTCGAGAATGGTGTTGGCTTCTGTCTGCGCTGCCGTCAGCACGTCTTCGACAGGAGTATCGGTCAGCAGAACCGTATCAATCGCTTGCGTGACGACGTTACGGATCGACGGGAACGCGCCAAGCAGTGCGCCGCTGGTCGCCGTGGTGATTTGGCTCTGCGCGAGTTGATCGGCAGCGACACGGAAGTTCGGGTTTTCATCGAACCAGCCCTGTTCCGCCAGCAGTTCGTTGGCGGCGTTGGTCACGGCGATATAGCCTGTCACCTGATGCCATGTCGCGGCGTTTTCCGGCGTATTGATATAGAGCAGGAAGCTGAGCGCGCCATCTTCGACTTCCGGCGACAGACCGTCAACGAGCCACAGGCTCGCGCCACCGATCAGGTTGCCCGTCCAGCCGACTTCCTGATTGTAGGGGAGGAAGCTGGCGACGACTTCGTAGCCGTTGGCGGGACCATAATTGGTATAGTCGGCGGTGTTGCTGCTGCTGTACGCTGCCATCGCCACCTGTTGGGTCGAGAAGGCTTGGTCAACCGTACCCCAAGAATTGCCACCCTGTGCGCCGCTGTAATACAGATAGCCCTTGGCAACTTGTTCGTCGAGGAAGTTGAGCAGGGCAACCGCGCCCGCGCTGTTAAGCGTCACTTCGGTAGCGCGTTCAGTGCGACCATTATCATTGTTGGCAAGCGCTTCGTTTTGCTGCGCGATCCACTGTTCAAAGAACCAACCGTGATTGGGGAACGTCCAGCAGAATTCCGGCGCGTTTTCGAGCGCCATGATCGCTTCGCACGCCGCGTCGAGTTCCGCCCATGTTGCTGGCGGGGTGTCGATACCAGCCGCGTTGAGGATGGTCATGTTGCTGAAGAAGATCGCCGACGAGGTGTTCCAAGGCATCGAGGTGAAAACACCATCGAGCGTGTAATAGGACGCAACTGGACCGACAAAGTCATCGAAGTTGACAGGCAGACCATTGACTTCAGTACGTCCGTTCAGCGCATCAGCAATCGGCTTAAAGTAGCCGCTGTCGCGGGCATCTTGTGTGGCGACTTCAAAGTACTGCACAATCGCGGGAAGCGCGTCTTGTTCAGCAGCGAGTGCTGTCGCGGCGAATAGTTCTTCGTAGTTGGCATAGCCTTCGACAACCACATTGTACTGCGGGAACATTTCGTTAAATTCCGCCGCGCGATCTTGTGCCCAACCTAGACGCACATCATCGGTGAAAGCGATCCACACCTTCACTTCAGCGGGTTCTTGCGCGAATGCGGGAATGACGGCGATCAACAGGCTAACCAGAACGAACAGCAAAACATTCTTACGAACCATAGAGAATTATCTCCTTAAGACTTACGTTACGTTATGTAAACCTAAAAAGTCAGTCTAGTCACACCTGTTTAAATTTCGGAATATGTCTGTGTAAATGGGTGTTAAAGGTGCAAGAATTCCTTTAACAAGACGCAGTCAATTAACGAGTGCATTTGAAAGAAACCAAAAGCGCACGACATAATCGCCGTGCGCTTTTGTAAGTTGAGGTGCGGAATGATATTCGTTACTGCGCTGCGTAGGCTTCAATGGCGGGTAGGAACGCGCCTTGGTAGTAGGTCTCGCGGTCAATACTGGTGCTGAGCAGGACGATCAAGCTGGTCGCGCCGTCACCTTCGGCAACTGCCACATCGACGAGCAGCGAACCCTGTGCGCTTGTTTCGTAGAGCGACCACATGCGTCCGTTCGCGTTGAGCGTGTTGGAGACTTCAGGGAAGCCATCAATCCCTAGCTGTTGTGTCAACAGCGCGAGCAGTTCATCGGCTGATACGGGCGCGGACTGCTGTATGATCGCTACACTGCTCGCCGCTGATTGAGCATAGATACCGGGCGCGATTTCCTGCCAGCCTGCCGGGATCACGCCGCTGATGCCGAAGGTATCATTGGTGAAGGGTTCGAGCGCGAGTTCCATGTCGGGGACGCGGAAGGTGATACCCATGCCATCAATGCACGACGCATCCGGTTCGGCTGCCGGGTCGTTCAAGAACTGAACAATGATGCCCACCGCACATTGACTCGCCAAAGCGACACTGTGACCGACCCCGGGAAATATATAGGTGTAGGCATTGGGCAGATTAGCAGTCACACGCTCGGCATAATCGGGCGGCGTGACAGGATCAAATTCACCACCGAGCGCCAGCACAGGAATATCGGTAACGAGGGGGGATTTTACGCTCACATCGAGCGTTTCGACGGGGAACGCTTCGCATAAATCGATCAAGCTGTTTTGCATGATGACATCGAGATCGACACGTCCGCGAAATTCCGGCGGGAGCGCTTCATAACGGGCACGCAGATCGGCTTCACTCGTGAGCAGCAGGTCTTCCGCACATTGGACACTGAACTGCATCCCGCGTTCAATCGCGTAGTAAGCGCCCAAGAACTGACTGGTCAAAGATTCGGCGATGGCGGTGTTACCGTTCGCAATCTCGGTGATCGCTTGCGGCAGCACCGGAATATCAGGTGTGCGGTAGAGGTAGTACAGAACTGCGCCGATAATCGCATCGCCTGTGAGCAGTGACGGATATTCAATCCCTGTCGTTGGGTCGGTGACAGTGAAGCGAGTCGGATTTTCGTTATACTGCGCGACGGTACTGCGAAGGGTGGATTCCAAGTCGGGGTAGGCTTGCGCGCACACAGAGTCTGCCGCGCACGCATCGAGTACGCGGTCAATCGCGCGGAAGGCGGTATCAGTGGAGTTGACCAAGAAACTTTCTTCCAACGGCAGCACCGAGTCGATGACAGCGGCACGCACCACTTCAGGGTAATCGCGCATGACGTGCTGCGCCAACAGCGATCCATAGGACACGCCGATTAAGTTGACTTGTTCATACCCAAGCGCTGCCACAATATCGCGCACATCGGCGGCATTTTCGAGCGAGTTATACGCATCCAAGTTGATTCCCTGCGCTTCGAGATTGTTCGCACACTCGATAAGCGCTGTGTTGTTGGCAATCAAGGCTTCTTCCGGTGTGACTTCCGGCGCAAGCGCGTTCAACTGCGCTTCGATCCAGTTGGGGCATTCAAGCGCCGGTTCGCTGCGCCCCACGCCGCGTTGATCGAACATGATCAGCGTGCGCCCACCCGCCACCTGCTGAAAGACGGCACCCGAAAATCCCGCGTTGGGCGTGGTGATTTCGCCGGGCCCCCCGGAAAGCAGCAGCGCAGGAACATCGCTGTCATCGCCGCGCAAAATGACGGTGGCAATGCGAATAGTGGGTGAGTCGGGGTTGGCGCGCGTTTCCGGTACCGTGACAAATCCGCATTCGACATTGTCTGCCGCGTTGAAGGGACATTCCGTCGTTTCATAGGCGGGAAGTGCGGCTTGTGCTTTGAGCAGACGTGCGCCCAACGTGCCAATCGCAAAGCCGATGGCAAAGATCACGATGACTCTGATGAGAATAGTAAGGTAGTGCGCCCACCCGCGTCCTAGATTGTTTTTTCGCATTGGCGAAGTCTCCATTCACGTTTACAATTGTTTTTCAACGCTCTGGAATCACGATAACAAAAGTTTTTCAACGTGTCAACGTTAAAAAGACTTTTTTAACGATGGCTTCACATTTGACACGGATATGTCTGTTTGAAGGGGGAACACACATGGATGACCAGACACTTCCCGGCGCATCATTCGAGCCGGAACGCGAAAAGCTCATTCAAGGAGTGGAGTCGCTTAAGGTGTATTTTGATCCGCTTCGGCTGAGAATCATCCAAGAAGTTGCCGATCAAGCACGTTCGATTCCTGAAATTGCGGAAGCGCTCAATTTACCGTTCACACGGCTGTATTATCACATCAATTTGTTGGAAAGCGCGGGATTCATCAAACTGGTGGATGTGCGGCGCGGCGCGGGCGCAATTGAAGAAAAATACTATCGCGTAGCAGCGCGGCTGTTTGTGGTGGATCGGTCACTTATGACACCCGGCACGGCACGCGGAGATGAGGGTTTAGAAGCGGTGCTAAACACGGTTTTGGATGGTACACGCCGCAGTATCTACGATGGCATTGATGCGGGGGTGCTTGATCCTGCCAAGCGCACACCTGATCCGTCCGCGATAGTCATTCTTCGCGGTGTGTTTACGCTTACGCCAGAACTGGCAGAAGATTTTCAGCGCCGCATCAAAGAACTGGTGATCGATTTCAATTCGGTTCAAGTGCCCTCACAGGAAAACGCGCGCGAATACAATCTCGCTATCGTGTTAAACCCGACTGTTTTGAAGGGTGATGAACCTTCAGTCGATGTGGATACTGCACCGGAAGGGTGAGCATAAAGCAAAATAAGCTCGCCTAAAACTAGGAGTCGACGTTGAGTTCGCCTGTGCGCCCCATGAGATCAAGCGTTTGTTGTTCAAGCTCCCACAAGTCCATGCGTTCGCGTTCGCGCAAAAGCTGACGCAGACGCGGGTAATCCGCCGCGAATTCTTTGCTCCATTCGCCCGCGAATTTACCCCCGCGAATTTCTTCGAGTGTAATCTCCATGAGGCGTTCAAGGCGGCTGTCGTTAAAGCGTTCGTAGCGGCTCAACACGCCGTATTGGGCGGGAAGCGAATTGAGCTTGAGCGCGTTCATCAAACCGTGCTGCGCCGCCGCTTTAAGATAGTCTGATGTTTCACCACTGATATAAAGTTCAGTGAACACCGCTTCTGGCGGGTATCCCATGCGAATCAGCAACTGCGCCGCCGTGATGACCACGCGATGAAAGATCGGCAAGACGGCTTGCTGCAAGAACAAGTCTAGTTCGCTCTCCTGCTCAAAGCGGATTTCAACCGCGCCCGCCTTCAACGCGCCGATGGCTTTTGCCAATGCCAACACAGTCGCCCATGCATTCGGGTTTGCCTGTTGACCAACCGCGACAAAACTGGCGAATCCTTCGCCGCTAATGTAGCGTTCGCGCACACTGGTGCCTATCGTGCGCGCGGACACTAAACCCACATCGACAAACGGCGGCGCTTCAATAAACCCAAACGCGATATTATACGAACTGCTGAACACGAGCATGTGTCCGCGCCGCAAGTGCGGAGAAATTTGCTCCAAGTAGATTTTGGGCATGGCTTCGTCGCGCACCAGCGGCATGATGATGTCAGCGCGGGTAATGGCTTCGTCGATGGATACGGGGGTGAAACCTTCGGCGCGCACTAGCGAATGGCGCTCTGGGTTGGGTTCGCTGACGATTACATTGATCCCGCTGTCGCGCAAGTTCAAGGCGACAGGGCGACCCATATTCCCGTAACCAATGACGCTCACCGTTCTGCCGATCAAGGCGTTTAGGTCGCCGTCCTCATCATGATAAACAACCGTCATTTTCGACTCGTTTCACGTGCGATAGATTACATCGCGTATAATCAGCAGGTATTTACAACCATAGGGGATGGTTTATATGGCACAGCACATCATCCGACAATATCGTGTCCCGCGTCGATCCGCAACCGTTGTCTTGCTCAATCTCGCGTTTCTGCTGCTCATATTGATGAGCGGATGCGCGACGCTTGAACAGATTGCCAGCGGCGGCGCGACACCGACTCCAACACCGCTTCCGTTTGACCGTTTCAACGGCGAAGAAATTTTCGCGGCATGGCAGTCCATGGGGCTGCCGCTGGAAAATATCCGTGTGGATATGTCGGTGGGACGCGATGCCCCGCTGACGTTTGTGCAGCGGTACGTGTTTGAAATTCCGCGTATCGCGCCGGGCGGCGGGCAGGTGGTGATCTTTAATACGCCTGAAGATTTGCAAGCATGGACGGATTGGATTACCACATTGCGGAACGATCCCGAACAACGGCGAAATGTGGTGTATGTGTACACCAACGCAAACGCGCTCATCCAGCTCAACGCGGATTTGACGAATCAAGAGGCGGCGGCATACCGAACGGTGTTTGAAGGGTTGTGAGTAAAGCGTGAATAATCAAATTTTGATTGCGACGAGTAATCCCGGCAAACTGCGCGAGTACAAGATTTTACTCGCAGAGGTTCCCGTCCAGTTATTGAGCTTGCGTGATGCGGGGCTAGACTCGCTGGACGTGGAAGAACCATTCGCCACCTATGAAGAAAACGCCATGCATAAGGCGCGCGTGTACGCGAAAGCGGCGAATATTCCCGCGCTGGCGGATGACAGCGGAATCGCAGTGGATGCGCTGGGCGGGAGACCGGGCGTGTATTCAGCCCGGTATGCTGGGGGCGGTGACCGGGATCGCTATATGAAACTCTTGGGGGAACTGAAAGGCGTGGATGATCCGCAGCGCACAGCGCGCTTTACGTGTGTCACGGCGCTGGTATTCGCGAAAGATGCGCGCCCCCCCGTGATCACGCGGGGTGTGGTCGAAGGGCGAATCGCGCATGAGCCAACCGAAGGTGGGCAGGTGGGATTCGGCTATGATTTCGTGTTCATCCCTGATGGGTACGAGATCGCCTTGAGTGCGCTGCCAATGGACGTGAAAAATGCCTTGAGTCACCGGGGAATTGCCCTGCGGGCGATGCTGCCGATGCTGCGGGAGATTTTTGGGTGATCAAGTAGAGCATCCAAAGTAGGAAAATGCGTCATAATGGTCGTAGGCTGGATTGTCTACGAAAAGGATAACCACGATGCCACTAGTTTCCCTTGCCAGAGAAGAACAAGCTGTACAAGCCGCCGCCGCGCAATCTGCCGATACCGCACGGGGTGGTCGCGGTGGATTTGATGAGGATCGTCCGCGTTCGGGGACGTTCAGCACCCCATCAGATGTGCTGCCGCCTTCGCCCGCGCCGCTTGCGCCGCAGCCCGCCGCACAAACCGCGACGAACAATCTCGACGGCATCACCAAATATATCCCTGCTGAAACGATTGCTTTGTATCTCGCTTTTTTGCCCGCTGTGTCCGGTCAAGGGACGATTGCTGGCATTCTGCTGATACTGGCGCTGGCGGCGTTCACGGTGATTTTCTATGTGCTGGTGACAATGACGGCGGATCAACAACTACCGGAAAAGCCCGCGCTGCCGCCGCTTAAGCGCAAGAAAGTGCGCTGGAATCTTGGCGCATCGCTGGTGTGCTATGTGGTATGGGCGTTGGCAATTCCCGGCAACCCAGCAATTGACGCGGCGCAGGTATCGCCTGTGCTGGTGAGTCCGCTGGCGCTGCTGATCTCGACGATTTTGACGCAGTTAGAATCAGCCTTCGGGATCAATAAGTTGTAGGAGATAACCTCACCCCCCAGCCCACTCGTGAGGAAAGAACACCTTTTGAATTGAGGCGAAATTTGTAGGGGTTTGGCACGCCAAACCCGATACATAAACTCATTTTTTGAGAGGGAGGTTTCAAAAAGCACTGGGCACGGCATGCCGTGCCCTTACATTGTTTGACAGTAGGATAGATTCATCCTGCCCCCGGATAGCGGATGGGGGGATAACCGTATTTAGCTTCCCATTCGCTCCGTAAGATGCCCATCTGGATAATGTCGTAATACACGCCATCACGGTAAACCACACTCCGCAAACGTCCCTCTTGGACAAAGCCGACCTTCTCGTAGGATCGGATGCCAGCGGGATTGTAATTCATCACTTCCAACCCCACGCGGTTGAGATTCATCTCCATAAAGACGTACTTAAGCAGCACGCGGATCGCATCTGTGCCGTAACCTTTACCACGTGCGGCGCGGTCGCCAATGCCGATAAAAAATGAGCAATGACGCGCTACCCACACGATGTCTTTGATGACGAGAAAGCCGACGAGATCGTTCATATCGAGCGTGCGAATTGCAAACGGGATTTCGTCTTCTTTGCGATCCATCTCCATGAACCACTCCTGCATCCCTTCGACGGATGCGGGATAGACACGTCCGCGCCGCAGATAGCGCGAAAATTCCATATCGTGTGTCCATGAGGCGATGATTGGCACATCATCGCGGGTGGGTTTGGCAAGGCGGACAAGATCGCCTTCAAGCAGTTCGTTTCCCATGAATGGGGCTGAGGTCATGGTGGATACTCCTTATAGGTAAGGGTTTTGTGAATCAGTCCCCACCCCCTAACCCCCTCCCCGCTGACAGGAGGGGGAATTTCGTTGCGCGAAAGGTGGGGTAAAAAGCAGAAAACGCATCTGAAATGATTTTGTGCTGTGAGTTATTTTTGTTCCCTCATCGCATCCTTGGCAGCGCGGATGCCTGACTCGAATGCGCCATGAACCGTTTGCGGGTTGGTGTCATGGGCGGTTGCTTCGCCCGCAAAAAACAGGTGATCGCCTTCCGGCGCGGCGAGATCGATGCGGGCGGATGCTTTGCCCACAGGAATATAGGCATAGCCGCCGCGCGCAAAGGGATCATCGCCCCATGAGACGCGCATCGCGTCGGTGACAAGGCTTTCGAGCCTAGCTTGAGTGCAGCCGTCACCGAGCAGGGCGGCGAGTTCGCCTAAGCCGTGCGCGAGTGCGGCAGGTTCGCTCATTTCATCGATGCGCGCGGCGGGCGTGACTGTGACGAATGCTGAAATGACGGCATCATTGATACCATCTTTTTCGCGTCCATAGGAAGGTGTCCACCAGCGCGTCGCTAGACCGGGATGGGCGAGAAAAATCAGCGATTGATCCCATACGCGCTCACGAAAGCGGTAGATGAGTTTCGTGGCGCGTTCAGTTTTGAAGGCGGCGATGGCGTGCTGTTTGCGGTCACTCAACGGCGGATCGAACATGATGCCACCCGCTTGAAGCACGCTCACAGGCAGGGTGACTATGCAGTGATCCGCCGTGTAAATCGTGCCATCAGCGGCGTAGGCGATCACTTTTGCGCCGCTGTGCTGAATTTTGGTGATTCGCGTGTTCAGCACGACATTGATTCCGCGCAGCAGATGATCGAACAGCGCGAAATAGCCTTCACGGATGCGAAATTCGTCTTTGCCCGCGTGATCGACCTGCATTTCGCGGATCAAGTCTTGGCAGCTTAAGTCTCCAACAGGCGCGCAGCAGGTTTGTGCCAGCAGAATATCTGCGATGTGGATGGCTTTCGCGTCCATGCCGATCTCGTAGAGGTACGACGCTAATGAACGGTCATGGTCACGGTACGCATCGGCTTTGTCGAGCAGCGCACGCCACGCCGCGAGAATCGCCAGCACGATGCGGCGTTCGTCAGCCGGAAGCTGATCCGGCGGGAGTGCTTTGGTGATGCCGATATCCGGGTTCGCCCACCACAAATTGGTATAGCGCGGGATCGGGATGTCGCTCAAGCCCGCTTCGCGCAGCCATGTGCGGGTGATGGTCGATTCGCCGTGAATGAATTCGCCGCCGAGTTCGACTGGAAATTCCGCGAAGTCGTAACGGGTGAATACGCGCCCGCCGATGCGGTCACGCGCTTCGAGAATCAACGGATGATGCCCTGCGTCTTGGAGTGTTCGCGCCGCCGCAATACCCGCCGCGCCCGCGCCAATGATGAGAATGTCCATGTGTGCGTGTCCGTGTCGATAGATACAGTGGATATTGTGGACGCAAACGGGGGAAAAACAACCCCTCCCCGCTGTCGCAGGAAGGGGAGCAAGGCGCGACGTTCACACGTATGAATGACGCGGTTTTAGGGGGAAAAATTCGCTCAATAGGCGAGAAAGTGTTAGCATTCGCGGCAGAAGTTGAAATATTTCATTAAAGGGAATCGCATGTTTGACCGTCTCAATCGCGACCGTATCACAGCAATCCTCATGCTGCTGCCGTCGATTGTTTTGGTAGCGGTGTTCGTGTATGGATTCATCATCCAAACAGGCGCGACATCGCTGACCGACTCGAATGCCGTCCAGCAGTTGAGTCGTATGCCCGCCAACAACGTGGGGATGCGTAACTATGAAGAACTTTTCAGCGGGGTGCTGAACAATCGCTTTCGCATCGACGTTGTGAACACGGTCTTTTTTACCATCCTGTTTATCGCCGTATGCCTAGGATTGGGCATTGGCTTGGCAATTTTGCTCGACCAAAAAGTGAAGGGCGAAAGCCTGTTCCGCACGATTTTTCTGTTCCCGATGGCGCTGTCGTTCGTCGTCACAGGCGTGGTGTGGAAATGGTTGTTCAACCCAACCAGCGGTTTGAATGTGCTGCCAACGTATATCGGGCTGCCGCCGGGAACAAGCAATTGGTTTGTCGATGAAGGGCGTGTGCTGGAGTTCAACTGGCAGGACTTCGGCTTGATCATCGCGTTCGTCATACTCGGTGTCGTGATCGCGCTGGCGCTGTGGCAGTGGAGTAAGAAACAGTCGCAAGCGGCGGCATTTTTCGCGGCAATCGCGCTGCTGGTGCTGGCGTGGATTACGTTTGGCGATCCGCGTCAAATGACGGCGCTGCCGCGCGCGGAAACGCATGGCTTCAACGTGGCGCTGATCGCGGTGGTGATCGCCGCGGGATGGCAGATGAGCGGCTACACGATGGCGATGTATCTGGCGGGGCTGCGCGGGGTAAGCGAAGAACTGCGCGAAGCGGGGCGCGTCGATGGCTGCAATGAAATCGGCGTGTATCGTCATATTGTGCTGCCGCTGCTCGCGCCGATCACCTTGAGCGCGATCATCATTCTCGGTCACATTTCGCTGAAAATCTTCGACCTTGTGTATACGCTCGGCGGCGGTGACAACCTGTACATCGATATGCCGGGTATCAATATGTGGTACACGACGTTCCGCGCGCAAGAATTCGCGCGTGGGGCTGCCATCGCCATGATCATGCTGTTAATGGTCGCTGTAGTTATCGTTCCGTATCTGTGGAGCAGTTTACGCGGAGAAAATAAGTCATGAGTGCCGCTGCCCAATCGCTGTCGCGTCAAGGCGCGACAGAACAGCCTGTCAAGTCGTCACGCCGCAGCATCGGGCGCTATGTCGTCTATGGGCTGCTGATCCTGTTCGCCGTGATGTTCTTGATCCCGGTTTACATGGTGCTGGTGACGAGCTTTAAGAGCATCGACCAAGTGAACCTGACGACGATGTGGAATTTCCCGACCAATTTCACGCTCGACAGCTTTACACGCGCGTTTGAACGTCTTGCGCCGAATTTCTTCAACAGTGTGCTGCTGGTCGTCCCAGCGACGGTAATTTCGGCTGCACTGGGATCGATGAACGGGTATGTGCTGTCGAAATGGAAGTTTCCCGGCGCGAATGTGATCTTCCCGCTGATGTTGTTCGGCATGTTCATCCCGTATCAAGCGATTTTGATCCCGCTGGTGCAGTTCTTACGCGGCATCGGCATGTATGGCAACCTGTACGGGCTGATCATGGTGCATGTGGTGTACGGCATCCCGATCACGACGCTGATTTTCCGCAACTATTACGCGGAAGTGCCGAATGAACTGCTTGAGGCGGGCGCAATCGATGGGGCGGGGTTCTTCGGTATCTACTGGAATGTGCTGCTGCCGATTTCGCTGCCCGGTTTTGTGGTCGTGATCATCTGGCAGTTCACGCAAATTTGGAACGAGTTCCTGTTCGGCGTGACTATCATCACACAGTCGACGAGCCAGCCGATCACGGTGGCGCTGCAGAACTTGAGTGGCAGCCAGATTGTCGAGTGGAATGTGCAAATGGCGGGGGCATTTTTAGCCGCTTTGCCGACTCTGCTGGTGTATATCCTGTTGGGGCGCTACTTCATTCGCGGTCTGCTGGCGGGGAGCATCAAGGGATAGCAAAGCAATTCAAGGGGAAGGTTCGCGCAGGTCCCTACGAAAAAATGATTCGTAGGGACCTGACTCAAGCAGAAAATCATTTACCGATTGCGATAGGTTGCGGATTCGGGTGTTCCAGCGCGGGAATATCGTCAGGCGCACGATCAGATGTTCGGTGGCGATCACTGCGACGGGTGATGAGTTTGTCGGTGACGATCAAGAACACGCCGAACACGATCACGCCCGCGCCAACGAGCGCTTGTGTCGAGAAGGTTTCGCCCGCAAGAATGACACCGAGCATGAGCGCGATAACCGGATTGACGAAACCGTAAGTGGCGACACGTTCTGGCGGCACGACGCGAATCAACCACACAAACGCGGTGAAACCTGTGATCGATGGGAAAAACATCAAATAGAACATCGCGGCAATCGAGCGCGGGGCGATGTTGGCGAGATCAAGCTGCGCGGCATCCCCGCTGATGATGCTCAACATGACAAGCAGAATCCCACCCGCCAGAAGCTGCATCCCTGTAGAAAGAAGGGGGTTTTGTGGCAAAGGGGCTTGCCGGGAATAGAGCGATCCCATCGCCCATACCAGCGCCGCGCCAATGGTCACTAAGCCGACAATTGGGTTAACGTCGCCTTGCAGGCTTTCCGGTCTAACCAGCAGCAAAATCCCGCCCATGCCCATGATCATGCCGATCACCGTGCGCGAATTGGGGCGCTTGCCACCCATGACAAGCCATTGAAGCAGCACCATCCACAGCGGGAGAGTCGCCAGCAGCACCGCCGTGATCCCCGAAGGAAGTCCCTGTTTTTGCGACCACACGATCATACTGTTGTTACCTAAGAACAACAGCGCTCCGGCGATAAATGCGGCTTTCCAGTTGGCGCGCGTGGGTAAGGGCGCGGGCGCGCCCAGCAGCCGCGTGCGGCTGACCGCGATTAAGATCACACCCGCAAGGATGAAACGCACCCCCGCCATCAAGAAAGGGGGGATGGTTTCGATGGCAAAGCGAATGCCAATATAACTTGATCCCCAGATGAAGTAGACGGCGGCGAATGCCGCGACAATCAGCCATTTTGACGGGGCAAGCGGTGTATGCCGCGCTTGTGTGGGCGGGTTGGGCATTTGTTCCATTGAGCTTTCGACTCCAGCACATCAAAAAGGCGCGGATTGTGAGGTGATGTTCCGCGCCTTTTTATAATTGTATGTCTAGTGAACATCAACCACCTGAGTCCATGCAGACCATCACATGGGGGTATTACGAGATTGAGTGCGTGCGTAATTTCTCATCTACTTTGCCGAAAGCAGATTAAAAAACCCTTACGCTTGCCCTACGGAACAGGCATATGAAGCAAAAAAGCTGGTAAACCTCAAGGCGATCCTGTTTTGAGGAGGATAGCAATTGACGCAATTTGCAAAGAATCATGTGATCGTCCTGTGTGTGCTGTTGTTGAGCGTGGCACTGGGTTCCAGCGTATACGCCCAAGATGCAGCCCCGTCCGAGCAAGTTCAATCGTTTGAGCAAGCCTTGATTGATATGGGATTGGTCACGTCGGTCAACATGACACAAAGCGAAAACGAAGCCAGTGTGACGCTTGATTGGGCATATGTCGATCCGCTGCGGATCACCTTGCAATTCACAGCGGTCAATATCGATCCAACGCTGCTGACGATGAGCTTGAACCGTGCGCTGCAATTGACGGATAGCGAAGGGAATGTTTTTGGCTACCAATCCCTGCACATGAACCCATCGACTGATGGCGACACGCGCACGACGATGGTGATCAATTACTACACGTCGGCATTCAACCCCGATACTTCAGTTTACATGGAGGATTATTTCGCGGATCGTCCCGACGACAGCGTCGAGTTGGTCTTTAGCGTGCAGATCGGCGGTTTTCCGCTCCAAGCATGGGATATTGCCATGCTGCCCCCCGACAACCCCGCTTTCAGCGGATTAAGCGAAGGCGAAATGCTGCCGTTGATTGGAAATTTCCAATTCGCGTTTGCCGCGCCTGTGCAGCCCGCGCAGATTGTCGAAGTCAACGAGCAGGTAAACGCCGCCGTCTTGGCGTGACGCTCAACACGATGACGGTCACACCGACGCAGATCGCGGTGGATGTGTGCGCGGAACTGCCGGATGGCGGCGATTGGCAGCCGCAGGTGAGCCTTGCTGTCGATGGTGTGCCGAGTCGCCCAATGGGATGGGGCTTGAGCAGTATGCCAAGCGAGCAAGACAGCGCGCGCTGCTTCGATTTGACATTCGATGCGCTGGTGCTGCCGACAACCAGCGAAATCGAGTTCAGCATTTTGAGCATGAATCGGGGGATGAACGAGAGCGGCGCGGATTGGCAGCAGATTCAGCCTTTGATGGCTGAATTGGGCTTTGAATATGAAGTTGTGGTCGAAAGCGGTCAAAATGGCGGCGGCGGGCTGCGGCTTGAGCCGACGACAATCTATGATCAGCCGGGATTTTTGGACGCGGTGCGCCAAGCGCGCTTGCAAGCCGGATTGATCTACGAAGGTCCGTGGGTGTTCAACGTGGATATTGACTAGCAGCACGGTACAATCGAATATCAACCATCGAGCGGTGGTGTGTCGGGGAATGATCCGGCTCACCACTGCCGTATATACGCTGCTTATCGAATAGAGTTCACCATGCCTACAATTAACCTTATCACCGAAGTTCCGGGTCCCAAGAGCCGCGCGCTGGCTGCTCGCCGCGAAGCCGCGACCCCGCGCGGCGCGGCAAAAGCATCGCTGATTGGCATTGAGCGCGCGCATGGCGCGGCTGTCACTGATGTTGATGGCAATACGCTCATCGACTTCGCAGGGGGAATCGGTACGCTTGCGGTTGGTCACACGCCGGAAAATGTGGTCGAGTCGATCAAGCTGCAAGCCGAAAAACTTATTCATTTTTGCGCCATCGTCGGCACATATGAACCGTATGTGCGTGTGGCGGAACTGCTCAACGAAGTCACGCCGGGAAATCACGCTAAGAAAACGGTGCTGCTCAACAGCGGATCAGAAGCGGTGGAAGCGGCGGTGAATATCGCGCGCAGCTATACGGGTCGCCCCGCCGTGATCGCGTTTGAAGGCGCATATCACGGACGCACCAATCTCGCGCTGGCGCTGACGAGCAAATATGGCTTGTTCAAAAAAGGATTTGGTCCGTTCGCGCCGGAAATTTATCGACTGCCATTCCCGAACGTGTATCGCCGCCCATTAGGGATGAGCGAAGATGATTTTACTGATGATGCGATTACGCGGCTGGAATTCGCCTTCACGGCACAAGTCGATCCATCGGCGGTGGCGGCAATTGTCGTGGAGACAGTTCAAGGCGAAGGCGGATTTGTGCCTGCGCCGCCGCGCTTCTTGCAGCGCATCCGCGAGATTTGCACCGAACATGGCATCGTGATGATCAGCGATGAGATTCAATGTGGGTTTGGGCGCACAGGCAAACTGTTCGCGGTTGAACACTACGGAATTGTGCCGGACTTGATGACGATGGCGAAGTCGATGGGCGCGGGGATGCCTATTGCCGCCGTGACCGGACGCGCGGAAATCATGGACGCGCCGCATCCGGGCGGTTTAGGCGGCACATACAGCGGAAATCCGCTGGCGTGCGCGGCAGCCATCGAAGCGATTGAGATGATTCGCCAGCCAGAATTTTTGCATCGCGCGGAAGCAGTGGAGGCGCGCTTCCGCCAGCATTTGCTCGATTTACAGCGAGAAGCGCCGCTCATCGGGGATGTGCGTGGGCTGGGTCCTATGCTGATTATGGAACTTGTCAAAAATCCGCTGAGTAAAGAACCCGCCGCGGAATTTGTGCCGAACATCATCCAAGAATCGCTCAAGCGTGGGTTAATCGTCATTCGCGCGGGGATTTTCACCAACTGCATCCGCTTTTTGCCGCCGCTGAACATCACCGATGAACAGATTGACGAAGGTATGGAAATCCTCAAAAATGCCGTGCGAACAGTCGAAGACGCGCGCAAGGTGATGGCATAATTTGTGCAACTTCGCCGTGACATTGCGCGTACATAATGGCGTTGATAGTCGTTTGAAAAGGATGACGGCGTGACGCAGCCTAACCCGTCCCACCCCGAAAGACAGCCCAATCGGCAGCCGCCATCGCTGCCGCATGAACTCGACGCTGCTGACGATTATGCGAGCGTTGAGCGCATTTATACGCCTATCGCCACTGGCGATGCGCCGCTGCTGCCAACTGATCCTGCGTCGTATTATGCCCCCACGCGCTCCGCACGAAATGGCGGCGGGTGTCGTGGATGTTTGTGGGTGATCGGCGGCGCGGTAGGGTGTTTGGGGCTTGCTTTGGTTGTGCTGTTGGCATCGGTGGCGTTTGGTGTCACAAGTTTTAGCGCCCTGCTCGGCGGAATTGGCACGGCGTTGGGAGTGAATCAACCGTCTACCGCCGCTGTGATTAGCACGCAAACGATTGTCACGGGCATTCAACCGCTTGGGCAGTTGGTGAGCGTGAGTACACAGCTTGCCAAAGCGGATGTATCAGTAGGAATTGGGCAGGGTGCGTTAAATGCGTGCGGTTTCAGCGCCAATCATGTCGTGCAGGGCGCGGTTGAAGCAGGAATCGATTTGACGCAGATTGATGAGACAGATATTGCATTTGATCCGCTGACGAACCGCTATACGGTCACCATCCCAGCCCCCGCGCTGACTTCCTGCCGCATCGATTATATTCGGCAGTATGAGCGTTCGTTTACAACTTGCAACGTCGATTGGGACGAAGCGCGGTTGATCGCCAATTACACATCGCTGATCGATTTCCGCGAGACAGCGATTGAAGGCGGCATTTTGAGCCGCGCTGAAAACGAAGCGCGCGTGATTTTGAGTAACTTTATCCGCGTGCTGACGGGGCGCGAAGTCGATATCGTGTTTGAGGCGGCGACGAGTACATCAGAAGCAGGCAGCGTGTCGTATCCGCCAAGCTGCGCGCCGGATGTGCCACAGGGATGGATACAGCAAACGAATGGGCAGTGGATTCAAGTGCCTTAATCGGGGAACAGGTTTTTGACAGGGAGTGTGAAGCCGGGAAGGACGTTCGCGCCATCGAGCGTGTCGTTGATACCAAGCGCGCGCGGGGGTTTGCCGGGTTCGTACACGTCGATGCTCTGCGTGTCTTGGTAAATCTCCCAATAGAGGATACCCGCTTGAATGTAGATATTACGCTTCTCGCGGATTTCTTTCGGTGTGTTGGTTGGAAAAATTACCTCAACCACAAACAGAGGCGGCACGGGATCAGGATAAATACTGCCCGGACGATGCGCCCGATAGGAATAATCCGGTACAACGACGTTTCCGTTGATGTTGTACGCGCCATCCGCGCCACCACTATAAGTCGGCAGGTTGTTTACAAGGCAATAATTCACGACATAGGCGGCAACCAAAATGTGAATGTACGAGTGATCCATTCGAGAGTACGATCCGCATTTTCTGGCAGTTCGGCGTACTTCACGAATTCTTCAAGCGTGGTGGGTTTGAGAGAAACAGCCATCGGTCAAACTCCTGTACTATCCCCCTTTATTGTACCTCAAAAATCAGTATGCCCCGTGACGCAAGAGGACGCGCGGGATGGTCATCATGAGGATTTGCGCGTCCAAGCCCATCGACCAATTTTCGATGTAGTAAATGTCGAGCAGACACATCTCATCGAAGGGGATTTCGTTGCGTCCGCTAACCTGCCACAAGCCCGTCATGCCGGGTTTGACCGCCAACCGCTGCATGTGCCAAGGCTCATACAGCTTGACTTCATCGGGCGTGGGCGGGCGTGGACCAACGAGACTCATTTGCCCGGTGATCACATTTATCAGGTTTGGCAGCTCGTCCATGCTGGTGCGGCGGATGAACTTGCCTACGCGGGTGATGCGTGGATCATCTTTGAATTTGGGGCGGCGCGGATCATCGTTGTAGACTTTGACGAGTTCATCGCGCATGGTATCCGCGCCGGGAATCATGCTGCGGAACTTGATCATATCGAACTCACGTCCGTTTTCACCGACGCGGCGCGCGCGGTAGAAAATATCGCCTTTGCCTTCCATGCGAATCGCCAGCGCGACCAAACCGAAGACGATGAGCAGCAGCGGCGACCCGATAATAATCAAGCCGAGATCAAGCGCGCGTTTGAGCAGGCGGTTTGTGCCTTTTAACGGAATATGCCCGTTGACGCGCAGCAGCGGGATGCCGTCAAGATTTTCGACCTGCACTTGGCGCATGTTCAGCTGGAACACGTCTGGGATAACGCTGACTTCGACATTGTGCTTTTGGCAAAGCCGAATCAAGCCCACGATGCGGTCATGCTGACTCCACGGGAGCGAGATGATCACCGAGTCGATTTGATGTTCGCGCAAGCAGTCGCTCAGGTTGTCCAGCCCTCCGCAGCCCTTGATTCGCCCAAGATCGACATTGGCGTTTTCAGGGTCAGGATCGACATAGGCGACGGCTTGATAGCCGAGTTCACGATGGGCGGTGAGCGCACGCAGGACCGCTTGCCCCGCCTCACCCGCGCCGACGACCATCACCCGCTTGATGCCGACTCCGCGCGCGCGCAGCCGCGCTTGCAGTGTGCGGCGAATCACACGAATACCTGCCAGCAAAATAATCGTGATGGCGGCGACATAGATCATCATCAAGCGGCTGAACACCAGCGGCTGCAAGAAGAAGCTCAACGCCAGCGACACAACCGTCGCGTTGGTCACGCCGTTAATGATCGTGTAGACTTCATCAAGCCAAGAGCGTCCGCGAATGGGCTTATACAAGCCCATGCCGCGATAGACGATATACAACCACGCGACATAGACAATCGCATAGGGTAGATACGGTTCAAGCGGCGCACGGTTGAATTCTAAGACCGGGCGCAGGATTTGCAGTTCGTAGCGGACGAAATATGCCAGCCCAAACGCGGATACCGCCAACAGCGCATCCAAAAGGGGCATGAGCCACGCTGATGACAGTAAGCGTAACAGCGGCGGCGCGTCCGAGATGGGCGAGTGTTTGGATGGGGTGTCGGTTAAATGGGAAGAACTCATAGCCGTTTGCACATTCAAAGGTTCAAGGGTACTGATTGTAGCAGATTTCTAATGCCCTATGAGACACGGGCGGCGGATTGAAGAGCGCGTTCGACCACCGCGCCGGGTTGAAACTGACTCTCCAACTGGCGGAGTCCTTCCAACCGATCTTGACTGTCTACAGGCACGGATAAGTTTTGACGGCAGTACTCGTAAATATCCTGCACGATGCGTTCGCAGCGATAGTAAGCGATGGCGGTGAGGTCATCATCTCTCGTGCCATAGCCTTGATAAAACCGCGTCAATTGTTCGGGGACGGAAAAAGCGCCTGTATCCCCGATGCCACTGCCAATGAACATTAAATCGCGTTCTTTGGGCGCGAGGATCAGCGTGTCCCAATCGACCACGTATAGGGTGTTTGAAGGCGTGATGAGCAGATTCCAGACGTGAATATCGGCGTGGCAGAGGACAAACGGCAGATCACGTTTTTGCACATCCGCGGCGAAGGTGTGGGTGTGACGCACCAGCGCGTCGATGTCGGCTCGCTTGCTGTTGATGAGGCGAGCGAAGTCGATGGACACGGGATCGGTGAAGGTTTCGGCGGCGAACTGTGCTTGATAGCGGCGCACTTCGTCGCGGTAGAAGGGCGAAAAGGTTTCGCGGGGGAGCAGGTCGAGATCGGCTTGTGAGATGGCTGCCGTGTGGATGCGCTTAAGTGTTTGCCCTAACTCGATCCAATGCTGTGCCGACAGCGGGCGATCAAAGCCGTTTTCGCCTTCGATGAACGGATACACCGTCATGGTGTACAAGTCGGTTCGCGCCCACAGCGAGTAACCCTTGCCGAAGATCGGCGGGATCACCTGTTCAATGCCGCTGTCGTGCAGCAGTTTGGGAATGAGAACAGTCGTTTTGTTGAAATTCGCCGTGCGAAGTTTGACCAAGAAGGTGTCGGTGAAGGTCGCGGCTTTGTAGACCGCCGTATGCTGATCCGCGCCGAGTGGCAGAAAGGCGAATCGGACGGGCAAAAAGCCGTATTCGGTGAGCAGCGTATCGAAGATGTGATTGTGGGGGATGTTGGGTTCTTCAAGCATCTGAAACAGCTCACCTTTAGAAACGGTTACAGCAAGGCGCGGCGATAGCTGGCGGCGGTTTCGCGGGCGGTGGCGATCCACGTATAGCGCCCCGCTTGAGCAAGCCCGCGTTCGCGTGCCGAAGCGCGCCATGCGTCATCATCACGGGCGCGGATTAATGCGGCTTCCCATGCGGATACGTCATGCGGCGGGACGGTTAGCCCTGCATCCCCCGCGACTTCCGGCAGCGACGACGCATCCGAGATGATGACAGGTGTGCCACACACCATTGCCTCTAACACAGGCAGACCGAAGCCCTCAAATACTGAGGGATAGACAAAGCAATCGGCGCAATTGTACCAGAGACGCAGTTCATCCATAGGAATGAATCCGACAAACTGCACAAGGTCGCCTAAGCCGTACCGCTCGACTGCTTGAAAGATTGGCTCGTAATCCCACCCCTTGCCCCCGCCGATGATCAAGGGCGGGCGATGCTTGAGTCGGGCATAGGCTTCGATGAGCGTGACGAGATTCTTGCGCGGCTCAAGCGTGCCGATGAACAGCCAGAAGCGATCCGGCAGATTTTTGGCGCGGCGAAAGGCGGCGATCTCGTCGGGGACGGCGGGGTAGAGTCGGGCGGGATCGTATCCGGGCGCGGCGATGTCGATTTTGCCGGCGGGGATGTTGAGCGTGGCGGCGAGATCGCGCGCGGTGCTGTGCGAGATGGCGATCACGCGCTTTGCCCGACGCACCGACAAGGGCGTGAAGGCACGGAGATAGAGCCGACGCGCGGCGCTCAAGCGGGCGGGGTAGTGGATGAAGCTGAGATCGTAGACGGTGACGACGGACGGTTGGGGAAGAATCAGCGGGGAGGCGAACGCCAGCGCGTGATAGAGGTCAAATCCCCCGCGCATTAAGCTAAAGGGCTGGATCGCCTGTTCCCACGCGATGCGGCGGATCGGGGAGTCGGTATCGAAGGGGGCGCGGCGCATGGTAATGCCATCATAGGCGCAGGTGTTCGCGCCGCCAACGAACGCGGTCAGCGCCCAATCGGGGTCACATGCGGCAGTGAGATGCGCGAGCAAGCCGTCGATGTAGCCGTGTATGCCGGCGGTGCGGTATCCGGTTTGGCTGGAGAGCAAATGGGCGTTGAGGGCGATTCGCATGGGGTTGACGTTTGGGTGAGCATTGGATGGATGCGGGAATTATAGCGGAGAAAGCATGTTGAAGATATGTCATATGAGCGAAATGCGGTGAGAGAAGATGTGTCTAGATGTGTCCGCTTTTCATGATTGGCACAGCATTAGGCGGGCAGGATTTCGATAAAGACGGGCGTTCCACGCTGAAGTTTCCACAGGAAGGCAAACAAGATTTTTTGGATGCCGTATTTCTTTTGCAGGGCGGCATCGGCGATTTTACCTTCGGCTTCGCTGAGGATGCGGGCTGTGCCGGACGCGGAGTCACCCAAGACGCGACCATTCATCGTACAAGGGGCGACAGTGACAGCGGGATTATGGGCGATGCGTTTGAGCTTATACGCCGTGCTGAGGCTGACGACATAGAGGCGATCCCCCGCTTGCGCGAACCAAACGGGCGTGGCGACAGGTTCGCCTGATTTACGGAACGTGGTCAGGCTCATGAACTGGTGTCCCGTGAGGTTGGGGAAAGCAGTGCTTGTGGGTGCGGCGGAAGTCATGGCGTATTTCTCCTTTGTAATAGTTGGCAGGGCGGATGATGCACGGTTAAATTAGAGAAAATCATAACGAGATAATGTGCGAAATTGCTTAACCCACTGTCAGAGGTGTATATGAGTCCATTTGAAGTCATCGCAGCAGCGAACGCCAAACGCCTGAGCGAACACGGGCAGGTGCGCTGCGGATTTGTCACCGAACTCGCGTGGTCAGGGAATGGTGATACGCTTGCAATCGCGCACGGCGGCGGCGTGTGGTTGTGGAAAGATGGCTTCGGTGGAACGCCCACTCAGAAACTGGATACGCCCGCGCCCATCAAGGGGATTAGTTTTAGCCCTGACGGACAGGTGATCGCAACTGCCAGCAGCGATACAACGGTGCAGATGTGGATCATTTCGGCGGGCGCAGCGATGTACACGTCACGAGCGCACATAGATGCGGTCAACAGCGTAGCGATTAGCCCAAATGGACGGATACTTGCCAGCGGCGGCGCTGACCGGAACGTGCGCTTTATCGACATGATGGACAGCCGCGGCACACGCAGTTTTAGCGGACACAGCGAAGAAATCGAATGTGTGCGGTTTGTGGGCGGGAGTACGCTGCTTGCCAGCGCCGCGCGTGACCGCACTGTGCGGGTGTGGGATTTGGTGAGCGATCAAAATCGCTGGGTGCTGCCGCATGATGATTGGGTGCGCTATATCGCCGTGAGCGACGATGGCGGCACTCTGGCATCGGCATGTAAAGATGGGCGCATCTATTTATGGAATCTAGCAGATGGCAAGCGCACACAGGCGATCTTCGCGCATGAAAATGGCGTAGATTCTGTCGCGTTCACGCCGAATCAGCGGGTGTTAATCAGCGGTGGGCGCGATGGCATGGTCAAGCTGTGGGATGTGGCAACAGGCGCGGAACTGCACGCCTTCCACGCGCATGAGAAACCGGTGATGACGCTGGCGATCAACCCGATAGGGAGTATGCTCGTCAGCGGCAGCGGGGATAACACGGTCAAGCTGTGGATGGTGAAGGCGCAGTAACCTATTGCGTAGCGATCTATTCCTGCACAGGATTCATGTAGGTTTGGGGATTCGGCATGGGCGGGAGTTCGCCCAGTTGCGGCAGCAGTTTCGCCAAGCGCATCCGCACGTCTTCGGGATCGCTGGTGATGTGAACGAAATCGCGCCCCTTGCTCCCTTTGGCGGCTTGCATCACCAACGTGCTGAAGAATTTGAGCATGGGATTATCGGTGATGAAGAACTGCCATCCATGATTGGGATGGGAGAACAATTTCATGGTGCTGATGGCAGCCACCGGATTTTTGGGGAAAGACTTCACATAGCGAAAATCCGCGATGAAATGACGAAGATGCGGGCTATTTTCGACGCGGCGCATTCCGTCGGCGTTGGCGGCTTCTATTTCTTCGAGCTGCGCGTCACCATAGACCAGCAAATAGGCGACATGGTCAGGTATGTATTCGATGATCGTATGCGGCATGATCCGCGTTCCCCCACACAATATTACGAAGGCAGCATCAAACCAGAATAATAATCCTGTTTTTGGTGTGGGCGCAACGATCCATGTGCGCGGGTGGATCAGAACCTCACCCCCCAACCCCCTCCCCGAATTCAGGGAGGGGGAGTCAGACTCGCCGTTCACAGGGGGGATCGCAAGTTGATGGCAACGTTTCTAGCGAAAAATCCTTAACTTGGTGCATATGCGACAGTTTCGCGTCCCGCCCTACGAGGGGTGTGCGTAATGGGTGATGAGGTGGCGGGCGGCATCGTCCCATGTGTGCGACTGCGCTTTGGCGCGTCCGGCTAATCCCATGCGGGCACGCAGATCAGGCTCGCGGAGCAGGCGGGTGATCGCGCCAGACAGCGGTTCGACGTGGGTTTCATCCATGCCTAGCTGGGGGATGAGCAAGCCCGTGATGTCGTCATCAACGGCGCTTTCCGCGCCGCAGTCGCGCGTGCCGATCACGGGCAAACCTGCCGCGCTTGCTTCCAACAGGGATAAGCCGAAGCCTTCAAATTTCCAACCATCATTGACGGATGGCATAGCAAAAACGTCTGCTGAGGCATACAGGCGGGTGAGTTCTTCATCGCTGACGCGACCCAAAAGCTGCACCGAATCGCTCAAGTTGTGTGTCTTTATTTCAGCGCGCACCCGTTCGACATAGGCGTGATCGAGCGCCGTGCTGCCCGCGATGAGACAGCGCGCATCGGGGATTGTTTCGCGCACTAGCGCCATCGCCCGCACGAGCGCGATCACGCCTTTGCGCGGCTTGACTGCCCCGACGAACAGAACCGTGCGTCCGTTTTTTTCGAGCGGGGGCAAATTGGTAAAGCGATCCATGTCGATGCCGTTGGGGATGACGACGGTTTTGACATTTGGGACGGCTTGGCGGGCGGCGCGGGCGGTGTATTCGCTGACACAAAGCAAAGTTGCGCGCCGAAATGCCGCCGCGTGCAGCCGATCCAGCGGCGGGCGGTACGCATCGTGGACGCGGACGTAGCTGCCGTGTCCGGTGATGAACAGGGGACGGCTTCCGGTGATGCCGTATGCCAGCGGCGCGAACGGTTCGACAAAGGTGTGAATGACATCACAGTCACGGAGCAAGCGGCGCGCGCGCGGGATGAGCGCCAACAGTTTGATATGGAGCGCGTTTTCAAACGGATCGACGGTGGGTAACAGTGTGTGCGCTTCAAGTCCATGGGGGATGGGGCTGTTGCGCGTGGTGAGGATAGTCATGGACACACCCGCGCGCCGCAAGGCGTGGATCATGCTGATGCTGTAATGCGCCCATCCGTGTTGATGGGTGAGATCGGCGGCGAGAATACCGACGTGAAGTTGGTCAAGGCGCGGTAGAATCATGATGTTTCCATTTTCTTGAACCCTAAAAATCTGCCCTCATCCCCGCCCCCTCTCCGCCGGCGGAGAGGGGAGCAAACTCGCCGAGTTCCACACCGTTTTGTAAGGATATGGGCATGGCTTGAGGGCAGTTTATTCCTTAGCTTGGACACGTGGGGAGCCAAGCATTATCCTCATGAATGATGGCGTATGAAACCTAGACAAGTATTTTACATCACCGCGATTTTGATGCTGATCGCCGCCGTATATGCGGGGCGGCTGCGCGGGCTGGACATGAATCCCGACGAAACGTGGTCGATCTGGCAGACGTTTGGCACACCAGAACAGATCGTCGCGTGGACACCATATGACTGGACACCGCTGTACTTTTTGACGTTGGGCGCGTGGAAAGGTTTCGTCGGAATTCATCCGATCCCGCTGCGGTGGCTGTCGGTGCTGCTGGCGCTGATGGGCGCGGCGTTCGCGTATCGCGCGGGGGAGCGTGTGCGGCGCGGCGCGGGCGTGCTCTCGATGCTGATGTATGGGTCACTCGCGTACACTGTGTTCTTAAGCGGGTATGTGCGTCCGTATGCGCTGGCGCATTCGTTAATCCCGCTGGGGTTTTGGCTGACGCTGCGCTATTTCGATGCGGCGCAATGGTCATGGCGGCGGGCGGCGGTGCTGGTGCTGGTGCTGGTGATCGGCTTTTACACCACGCTGGTCACGCCGATTGCCGCCGTGTGTTACGCGGGCTATACGCTGGTGGTATATCCATTTCGGCGGGTGATCGCACGCTGGTTTCCGGTGGGAATCGCGTTCATGGTGCTGTCGCTGCCGATTGTGGTGTCGCGTTTGACGCTGGTACAAACCCGCGTACAGGCAATTGGCGAACTGCCCCCATTAGGCGATGCGCTGGTGAATTTGCTGGCGGAATACATCGGGAACGCGGGGATCGTGTGGATGGGGGTGTTGATCGCGGCGGGAATTGCGGCATTGATTTATCGACGAAATATAGCGAAATTGATAGGGCTGTTGGGGTGGGGATTTGCCAGTCTGTTGATTTTATACGCGCTCAATCCGGTGTTGGGGTTCTTTCAGCCGAGCTACGCTTTCTGGTCGATCACGGGGATGGCGCTGTTTGGCGGCGCGGCGCTGTCGCTGCTGCCGCGCATCGGGCAAACAGTCATCGTGATCGCGGTGATCGGCGCGTTGATCACACCGCTGCCGCCGCGCTTGACGCGCAATTACGCGCCGCCGGGCGTGACGACGTTCACTTGGCTGCGTGAACAGGTACGCGCGGGCGATGCGCTTGTACTCGATCCGGGATTTGACTGCCTAATGACCTATGAACTTGATTATCACATACGGGCGTTTTTCCCTGAAGGACTGCCTGTCGTGAGCGCGAATCGAATCGACGGGGTGCGGCGGGTATGGTACGCGGCGAATGTCAACACACAGGATGCAAGTGTGCTGGCACAGGTCGAAGCCAATCGGGTGGCGGGGGTGTTCATCGGTCCGCCGACGTGCTTATGGCGCGTGTATGAAGCGCCGCCGAATCCGTTGGGCATGGCATTCGAGAACGGGATGCGCTTTCACGGGGTTGATGTGCTGGACGCTGAGGGCGATCCGCTGGGGTATCCCTATGCGATGCGCGAAGGCGAAACGTTTAGGGCGCGGCTGTGGTGGTCAGTTGATGCGCCGCCGCCGAACGATTACAGCGTGGGCGTGTACATACTGAATCTTGACGGAAGCGCCCTGATCCCGACGGACAGCGCGCCGCAAGTCACGGGCGGCGGTCCGCGGGAGACGAGCCGGTGGCAGACCGGACGGTTCTACGTCGAAGAACGGTCATTCACGCTGCCCAATCCGCTGGCGAGTGGGGATTATCCGCTGGCGCTGACGGTGTACCAGTGGTGGGATCAAACGCGGCTGGCAGCCGATGGCGTGGATGAAAATCTGCTGCTGCGGTTGGGCGAAATCAGTGTGAAGTCGTGGTAAGAATTAACACGAACAACGCCACAAAAAAGCAGCACACACCAAGTGAAAGCGAGAATTTTCACATGAATGATTCGAAGCTGCTGTCGATTCAGGTCGGCTTGCCGGCTGATCACACGGATGCTGACTTAAGCGCGCATCGCAACCCCACATGGCAGAGTGGGATATTCAAGTTTCCGGTCAGCGGGCGCGTGCATGTCGGCAAGATCAATCTGGCGGGGGATGGGCAGGCGGATTTGCGCGTCCACGGCGGCGAATATCGCGCGGCGCTGGCGTACAGCGCGGAACACTACGACACATGGCGGGCGGAACTGGATCGCCCGGATTTTCCGTTTGGCGCGTTTGGCGAAAATCTCACCGTGACGCAGTTGGACGAAAACACGGTGTATATGGGCGACGTATATCAAATTGGCGATACGGTGCGCTTGCAGGTGACTCAACCGCGGATGCCGTGCTGGAAGCTGGCGCGTCGGCACGACATCAAAGACCTTGCCGCGCGTGTGGAGGAGAAAAATTGGGGCGGGTGGTATCACCGCGTACTGGTTGAAGGCGAAATTGAAGCGGGGATGCCGGTCACGCTGATTGAGCGCGTGCAGGATCGCTATACAATTGCAATGACGGTTGCCGTGATCAGCGAGAAGGTCAGCGACGATGAAGTGCTGCGCCGTGCTGCTGGCGAACTGGCGGAGTTCGAGTTTATTACCCCGCGCTGGCGGATGCAGTTGGGCGGGATCGCGGCGAGTGAGCCGGAAGCGAGATAAGAGAAAGATTCACCGCAGAGACGGACGAAACAAGTTTCGCGAGAATGCAGGGTGAAAGCGTTTTTATACAAGGGACCACGGGCGAATCTTCTCTAAAATCATTTTGGCGCGGGATGCCCATGTGTAGTGATCCATGACGATTTTCTGCGCGGCGCTGCCCAAGCGTTCACGCAGCGCGGGATCATCGCGGAGACGACGCACCGCCGCCGCGAGATCATCGACGTTTGCGGGGCCGATCAAGAGGGCGGACTCGTCATGCGCGACGACTTCGCGCACACTTGGCAAGTCGGACGCGATCACGGGGCGACCTGCCGCCATGTACTCGAACAGCTTCAACGGAGACATATAGTAGGCGAAGTGTTTGGTTTCGGGGAAGGGCATCGCGCACACATCGAACGCGGTCAGGCAGCGCGGCACATCGTCGGGCGGGACTTGCCCCGCGTAGAGAAACGTACTTTCCGGCTGACCGAGTTCGATCCAGCGGGCTTTGAGCGCCGCCGCGTGATCATCCGGTCCGCCGACGAGCGCGAGTGAACATCCCCCAACCTGTGCCAGCGCCTCAACGAGCGCCCCTACGCCTTTATCCATCGCCATCGTTTGCAGCCGCCCGACATACCCGACGATAAACGCTCCTTCATCCCAACCAATTTCGCGCCGCGCTTCGGCTTTGCCGGGCAGATTCGCAAAGCGGGCGGCGCGCACGCCGTCATGCGCGACGAACGTCCGCGATGCGTCCGCGCCGAGCGCGATCAGGTCATCCGCAAGGGCGCGAGTGGTGGCGAAAACTGTCCCCACGCGGCGCACCGTCGCGCGCTGGATCGCTTTGCCCATGTGTCCGCTTGATGCGCTGTGCGCTTCATAGGTGAGACTTTTGCGCGGCTTGATGAGGCTCAAGACGAGCAAAATCAGCGGATCGCGGCTGTAAAACACATCGGCGCGGGTGAAGGCGGCGCGGATAAAAGCCGCCAGTGTAAAAGTAATCCACTGGAGCGCGAAGATCAATTTGGCAAGCGCATCGGTGCGATCTGGCACTAACCAGAGCAAATCAAGACAGATCAGCCGCCGTAGGGTGAAGTTATGCTTCACGCCATAATGGGCGAACACGTCGGGAATGGCGCGGAGTTCGGACGTGTTGACACGCCGCGCCGCCCATAATTCGACGGATGCGCCCGCGTCGGCAAGCGCCTCGCAGTTCTGCATGATTTGTAGACCGTGCGCTTTTTCAGTCGGCACGCGGATGTTGGCGATGTAGATGAGGTTCATGGTTGTTCCAATATTTTTAAGGACACGGACGCGCAGAAGCGCGTCCCTACAATAGGTGTGTTTGAGATAAAGCGGGTTTGGCACGCCAAACCCCTGCAAAAATGATGCGGCGACGTGTAGAACTCGTTACGGTTCGCCCATTTTTAGCACGTTGTTGAGCCGCGAAATTAAGCCGTCCAAGCTGTGTTGAGCGACGGTGCGAGCGCGAATGTCTGCGCTTAATCGATCCCGATCCGCCGCGCCCATTCGCATTAACGTTTCCAAGCGATTGACGAGCGCGTCGGGATCATCGGGCGCAGGAATCATGAGCGCGTCTGCATGATCGCCCAACAGCGGACGAAATGCCTCACTGCTCACGATGGTTGGCACACCCACTGCCATGCTCTCCAATGCCGCTTTGTCGAACAATCCCGGCGGACTCAAGTTGACCGCCGCATTCGCTTTCCACAAGTGATCGCGCACGCCGATGCGGTCAAGCGATCCGGCAAAGGTCACACGTTCGCGCGCGCCCAATTGATCGGCTAACGTTTCAAGATCGGCTTTATATGCCGCGTCGATTTCCGGCGGCACATCCCCGACGAAGATCACGCGCAGTTCGGGCAGACGCGCCGCCGCGCGGATCAATGCCGCTTGGTGTTTGATCGGCATCAAACGGGCGATATGCACGACGGTGAATCGGGTTTCCCGATGCGCGGGATTGGGAGACGGTTTGAAAAACGCTGTGTCAATGCCATGCCCGATGACGCGCAGTTTAGGCGTGTTGATCGGGAAGCTGTCCGGCGCGGCGGTGACGACATGATCCGCCCATTTTGTCGCCCATTCGAGCGTGCGCGAGTTTTGCCTGTGCGTATACCAGAGCGTAATCGGTACGTGGATCAGCTTGAGAAGCGGCGCGCTCATCACTGTGAACAGCGGCATCATGTGGGCGAAAGATGCGGCGTAGCGGTGACGGATCAGCAGTGTGAGCAGCAAACGGTAAAATTCGAGTGCGCGGCGGGCTTCGCTGAAGCCGTGCTCTTTGCCGACAGAATACACGCTTACGTTAGGGGAAACGTCCAAGCGTCCCGCGCGCATGGTGATCACGTCGATGTGATTCCAATGTGCCGCCAAGCGGTTGATCCACAGCGTTGTGAAGCCCAAGACCGGATCATTGGCATCGGTGGCAAGGTTGAACAGCAGAAGTCGATTCATGATCGCCGCCTTCCTTTTGCAAGTGCTTCGCGCCACACCGCCACCCAGCGCGCGGGATAGCCCGCCGCGTCGTATTTGTCGAAGGCGCGTTTCTGCCCCGCCGCGCCGAATGTTCGCCGCCGTTCGGGGTCAGCGAACAGTTCGACGATGCACCGCGCAAATCCGTCAAGATCGCCTTCGCGCAGCAAATAGCCATTTTCGCCATCGCGGATGACTTCGTTCACGCCTGTCACGTCAAAGCCGACCATCGGCAAACCTGCCGCGCTTGCTTCCAACAGCACACGCGGCACACCTTCATACGATGATGGCATGGCGTAGACGTGCGCCAATTTATACACAGCGGGCAGTTGATCATGCGGGATAGGCGGGTGCTGCGTGACGCGATGCACGATTTCCGGCGGGAAAGCAATCGGTTGATTGATGCCCACCAGCACCAGCCGCGCGGCGGGATCGGCGGACAGCACACGGGTGAAAATCGGCGCGAACAGGTCAATGCGCTTGAAGGCAACCGGATAGCCTATCCACAGCAGCACATGATCATCGGGCGTGATGTTGAGGCGGGATCGCATCGCGTCCAGCAGGGCGAGATCGACGGGTTTGGCGAAATATGCCGCCGCTGTCGCCAATGGAAGCGCGGTGACGCGATCCGGCGGGAAGCCGTGACGCACCGCGTTTTCGCGCTCACGTTGATTCACGGTGCGATAAAAATCGGCGCGGTGAAGCACCCACCCCGCCAGCGCGATCAAAGCGCGGTTGCGGGCGGGATGTTCCGCCAGCCACGCGGGATTTTCAAAGATGAAGCTGTGATTTTGCGCCAACAGCGGCGCGCGGCGATTTCCGCGCTTCAACACGCCGATCAACCCGCTTAAGAACAGGTCTTGCGTCACGATCAGGTCAATATCGGGCGGAATCGGCACGCGGAGCGCGTCGAACACGTAGAGCGCGGGATGTCTGCTGATCACCGGGATGAAGGTCAGCTCGTCGGTGTTTTTGGGCGCGGTTTGTGGCTGCGCCCGCGTCAGTACAAGGATCGTCAGCCGCCCGGCAAGGCGCGCGTATTCGACATGGCGGCGGTAGGAGTCGCTTTCGGCGTTGAGAAGCGCCGGATCAAGGCTGATCATCAAGACGTGCATGGGTTCATCACCTGTCAGCAGCGTTGCACGGTATAATTCACGCAAAATCAAAATGGATAGCGCGTATTCTTTTTGTTTTGTTCAAAGGTGAAGGCATGTCTGCCCCTAAAATTTGTATGATCGGCAGTTCCAATATTGATCTGATCGCCCGTGTGCCGCGTATCCCAGCCGCTGGCGAAACCCTATTCGGGACACATTTTCAACTTGGGTTCGGCGGCAAAGGCGCAAACCAAGCGGTGATGGCGGCGCGGTTGGGTGCACAGGTGCGCGCCGTCACCAAAGTGGGGCGCGATATTTTTGGCGACGACACCGAACGCAATTATCGCACGAATGGAATAGACACGGAATTCGTGCTGCGAGATGATACCCGCGCATCCGGCGTGGCGCTTATCAACGTGGATGACAACACCGGACAAAACTCGATTGTTGTGGTTCCCGGCGCGAATGATGCGCTCTCTCCGGCGGATGTTCACACCTGTAAAGCAGCTATTCTCGCTTCCGATGTGCTGATTTGCCAGTTGGAAATTCCGTTAGCGACGATTTTAGAAGCCTTTCGCATCGCCAAAAATGAAGCATCGCACATTGTGACCATTCTCAATCCTGCGCCCGCCGCGCCGCTGCCCGAACCGCTGATCGCGCTGACAGATGTGCTGATCCCGAACGAAATTGAAGCGGCGATGCTGACCGGTCTGCCGAGCAAAACCCCCGCCGAAGCCGAAGCCGCCGCCCGCGATTTGCAGCGGCGCGGCGTGCGAGATGTGGTGATCACGTTAGGGGATCGCGGGGCGATGCTCATTGAAGGATTGAACGCGCCCCAATATATCCCCGCGGAGAAAGTCAAGGCGGTGGATAGCACAGGCGCGGGGGATGCCTTCGTCGGAAGTCTAGCCTATTTCTTGGGCGAAAAGCGCCCCTTAATCGAAGCGGTGCGGCGCGCGGTAGCGATTGCCACGCTGAGCGTACTCAAGATCGGCACGCAGACGAGTTTCCCGTATCGAGAAGAAGTGGCGCATTTGTTGGAATAGACCCTGAACAGGGGTTAGGTAAATCATGGGTGTGGCGGGCGACCCGATGGGTCGCCCCTACCAACGACAGACGCGCGATTGTCGATGCGGATTATGCCGTTGGCTTGCTTGCCATCAACACGATCCACTCGCCGGATTGAACGGTTTTATCGTCCTGATTGATGATCTTCACATCCAGCGTGACGATGCCGCCGCCCATGCGCGCCGCTGCTTTGGTTTCACGCACGACAAGCTCTACATGCACTGTGTCGCCAATATACACGGGTAAGCTGAATTTCATCTCTAATCCGCGAAATGCCAGCACTGTCCGTTCCATGAAACCAAGTTGATACGCTTGACCAACAGCGTAGCTCAACGTGAGCATCCCATGTGCCACGCGCTGACCGAAGGCGCTGTTCTTCATGTATTCCGCGTCGGTGTGCATGGGATTGTAATCGCCCGTCAGCCCTGCGAAATTGACCACATCCGCTTCGGTGATGGTGCGCCCGCGCGTGACCATCTTTTGCCCAACGACAATATCCTCAAAATACAAGCCGCGCGGCGCGTCGTCTAGGTATCCCATTTGGTTTTCTCTCCGTATGTAGGGGCTTCCAGCGGACGCGCCATGGCGCGTCTCTACAAAGCGTGATCTAATTAAGTAAGCATCATTGTATAAACACATCAATCGGGTTTCAGTCGCTCTCGATAGCTGTCGCCTTCAAATAGTTCGCGTGTGCGGCGCGATTCTTCGAGCAGATGTGGCGGAATCACGCCGAAAAATTCGCGCGTGCGCGATGCCATCCGCAGCGATCCGCACACAATGAACACGGTTTCGGGGCGGTCAATCAGCGATTTTAGCGCGTTCTCAAGGTCAGGGATGATCGACTGGGTGGCGTGTTTTGGCGTGTAACGTGCGGCGAGTTCGTTAGCGGTGAGGGCGCGATCCCCGCCGGGTGAGGTGTAAATTAGGTGAACGTTGGGCGCGTCAAAGTTGGCAATATAGCCTGCCGCGTCTTTGTCGCGTAACATGCCGATTACGACTGCAATTCGTCTTTCGACTAAGCGGATATTCCCTAAGCCGGGTGTGTTGAGCTGCTTGATCAAATATGCGCCCGCTTTCGGCGTGTGTCCCCCGTCAATGAGGATGCGGCGATTTTCGCAGATGACGAGCGACATCCGGTGTTGAATCGTGTCTGCATCAGGATATGGCTGGATTTGTGTTCCCTGCGCGGCGGCTTCACGTTCGAGAACCGTCATAACTTCTGGCGACTGCGGCAGGGTGAACACTTCGCATCCCGGCTGAATAATCCCGGCTTTATGCCAAGCGATGCTTTCGAGCGTGCCGCCCAGCATGGCGGCGTGTTCCAGTTCAATGGGCGTGAACACACAGACCTGATGCGGAATCGCGTTGACAGCATCGAAACGCCCACCCAAGCCGATTTCAAGCACGGCGGTTGCGATGTGGTTTTTTGCATACCACCACATCGCCAGCGCGGTTGTCGCCTCAAACGTGCTTGGCTGATAGTCGATGCGCTTGGCGGCATCGAGGATGACCTCTACACCTGCGATTACATCGTCGGTCTGGATGGTGTGTAGGCGTGCATCAGCAGCGAAATACATGATACGCTCACGGAAAATGTTAACATGCGGGCTGGTGTACAAGCCGACAAACTCACCAATTTTCAGCGCCTCTTTCAACGCGAGATGATGCGCCATTGTCCCTTTGCCCGTTGATCCCGCGACGAGAATCACACGCTTGAGCGATTTTTCGGGGCTGCCCATCGCCGTAAGCAGCGCCTTCATCGGTTCGAGTGTGTGGGGAAGATTACAGGCGCGAATCGGGCGGATGATGGCGCTGAGGGCTTGAAAATAATCCATTTTGGCAACCCTCAAAATGCGGGTATCTTGATAGCAGATGCGAGAGTGTGCTAGAATTTATACCAAGATGTCCTCTATTGAGGAAAGGGTAACTTGGACGACGGTAGTTTACCAAGCCTATTGATGCTTGGCATCCTGATAGCTTTACACGGGGCGGTTGAACTCGCCTATTCCGCCCTCATCAACTGCCGCTTGACGGCGTTGAAGGAAAAAACAGAAGATGGCGATCAACGCGCAAAGCACACGCTGATCCTTGTCGAAAACCTCTCGCAACTTTATCTCACCTGTCAAATCATTCTATTGGCGCTGCGATTCGCGATTGTGTCGCACGCCCTTATCACCATCGCGCAGCCGCTCATCCAAGCGCGCATCGATGATCCTGTAAGAAACGTGCTGGCGAACCCGACAGTTGGCTATCTCGCGGTGCTGCTCCCTGTAGGCGTGATCACGTTCGTGTTGGGCGGGCTTGTCCCATCCACAATTGGGCGGGCATATGCCGACCAATTATTGAGCATCGTCGTCCCCGTGATGCGTCTGCTCGTGCTGCTGCTCAAACCGCTGGTCGCGGTGCTGAATGCCCTGCAAAACAGCGTCAGCAAAGCCACAGGGGGCGAACGCATTCTCAAAGCTGTGACTGAAGAAGAAATCATGACGCTGGTTGAAGTGGGGCAGCGCGGCGGGACGATTGAACGCGATGAAAAAGAGATGATCTACTCGGTGCTTCAGTTCAACGAGATCATCGTGCGTGAAATCATGATCCCCCGCCCAGATATTTCGGCGGTGGAGATCAACGAATCGCTGGATGAGGCGCTCAAGATTATCGTTGACAGTGGGCACTCGCGCATTCCGGTCTATGAAGACGACATCGACCATGTGAAGGGGATGCTGTACGCCAAAGACCTGCTCGGATTGGTTCGTAATGGCGGTTTTGGGCAGCGCACCATCCGCGATGTGATGCGGGCAGCGTATTTTGTGCCGGAAAGCAAACGCGCGGACGACTTGTTTAGAGAACTGCAAAAGAGCAAGGTGCATATCGCCGTGCTGGTCGATGAATACGGCAGCACATCCGGGTTGGTCACGATAGAAGATTTGGTTGAAGAAATCGTCGGTGACATCAAAGACGAGTACGACCTAAACGAAGACCCTGAAGTGACCCCGTTAGGCGAAAACACCTATCTGCTCGATGGCGCGATGAACATCGACGATGTGAATGAACTGCTCGACGTAGAACTTTCCAACGAAGAAAACGACACCATCGGCGGGTATATCACCAGCGTGATTGGCGCGGTGCCACATGCGGGACAGATTGTCGAAGTCGATCATGTGATTTTGCGGGTGGAACGGGTGGAAAATCGACGTGTGCGGAAAGTCCACGCCACGCGCATTTATCCCCCGCCGCCCGATGATCAAGCCGATGAACGTGAACCCCGCGATGCGCGCATGACGACCAGTGAACGGGAACGCGCGCGTACAGAACGGGAATCACGCGCGGAGCATGACCAAGAGAACACCACGTCGGACATCAGTCCGGGACTGGCATCGTTCAAGATTCTCTAACGCTGATTGCTTATGAGAGGTGTCATCGGCGGAAGCCGATGACACCGGAAAATCAGAGGCTGTTTGATATGTATCGCTGGGAGCAAATTCGTGTAAACTATTGGGAAAAACACTTATCCAAATAATTCGATTTTAAGCAGTGTTGTTCAAGAAATGGTCTCATTATGCCTGAACATCAGTCCAATACGCAGAAGAAAGTTCAGCAGGAAAAGCAGCGTTCACAAACCCCAAATATAGAGACATCTCATGAGGGAGATGCGCCGCTTAACGCACAAGACAAACGTGCCCCACATGTGAAGTCCCCCGCGCATCTGCTTCAACTTCAGCGGACGGTTGGCAATGCAGCCGTACAGCGCCTTCTGAAAAAGCAATCACCAACCCGAAAGCCGGAGGGGCAGCCAACGACAGCGGATATGACGGGGGATGTGTCATCGTCACCGGATGAAATTCAACGGGCGTTCCAACCTTTTACCGTCACTGGCAATGCCCATCTGCGAAATGACAATGCGTGGAACGTACATGTCGGGAACAGAATTGATTCTGGCTCTGAAATTGTGGCTGACACCGCGCAGCAGAAAACACAAAATCGACGATTTCGCTCCAATGTCTCATGGACAAAAGCCGTTAATGTCACGAGTGCCAATTGGACTGCCGCGAACATGGCTGCCACGACGTATATTCGCAGTTCAAAAGTGGGTGCAGCTAAGAATTATCCACAGCAGGCGGACATAGGCGCGAACAAACCGCCAAACAGAGCAAATATCGAGCGCGCACGACTTAACTGGCACGAGCTGACCGGGGAATTTGTTGAAATTGAAACCAGTGTATCCAACCCGGGGTTCAAAATTGCCAAACACCAAGGCACTTACAAAAGTATCGATCCAGTAGCTGGCACCATAAACGCGCTGGATGCCGACGAACAACGTCAGGTGGATTCCAACGTATTTGAAGCCTATCTGTTAGCCGAACTGGAACGGGTTATTCGGGCGGCGATTGGCGGACTCCCATGGGAGAATTTGCTCGTCACCCCGGCGAACCTGAGAAAAATTATGTTTGCCAGTGGCGACGGGTCGAAGGCGCTGCGCTGGGATAACTTGGGAAAGACCAGTTCGGGTGACAATTTCCTCAGTTATTACGAATGGGTGATGGACCCCGGTGGTCCCTTCCAGCGTATCAGCGCGGGTGCTACCTATGTTCGCAATGCTTTGGAACACTGGAGACAATGGCTTAACCCGCCAAATGGGAACAATGTCACAATCACCGAAATTAAGCTGAGTGGCAGCGACCTGCACGAACACGGGTTGGGGGTGATGTTCCTCAAGTTCAATAAACCGCTCGGTGGTCCACCAGAATATAATGCGGCGGGTACACACGAAATGGTCTTTAAGCCGGAAGACCGCGAACTTGAAGAAGGGATGTTTGGAACGCAGAACGACAGCCTAGCAAACTACCTAAATACGGAAGTGGGCTTGGCGGGAAATGACCAGATTACCACATACAAACAGAAAGTAGCACCCGGCTTAGGGACGCTGTGCGAAAAGGTTGTCGCTACACAGGCGAAGGATTTACCCCAAGGCATGGCGCGTCCACTGACGCAAGGGATAAAAGAATCGCTGATGTTCGTGCTGATGACGGGGTTGACCGACCTGCACGGCGAGAATATTCTGTGGGACGCGCAAAATCGCCCGTTTATGATTGACGCAGACAATGCCTTAAAGCTGAAATTCATGACACCGGGCGAAGCAACACCGCAAAATGGGTATCGCCTTTATAGCAACACCATTACAGATCAGGTCTTGCAGAATATCTATGCCGGTGCCGTAGGCTACGAAACCGCCATCCTAGATGCCTTAAGTAACCCCAGTACAAGAGAGCATTACTTCTTGCTGGATAAAGTGAAACAGATTTTCGCCGCTTCAACGGGGCGCACAGTGCCAATTGAAACGGCAGCATGGGGTAGGGCATTGGGGAATTTCATATCGCTGCGGACTGTTGGGGTGCAAGGTGCGGGACCGGTAGCCCCCGGAGCAACCCCGACGAAATGGCAGTGGTGTGAAATACTTGCCAGCAGAGTGCCTAAAGGAAAAAACACGCCGGGTTTGGCAGTTGGAACACTCCAAGCACCGGGGTTAGAGGGCGAAGTCGGTGTTCGAGATGGTGGGAATGGGAATTTCAATGCTGCGGCAGAAGCCGCGCAGTTGTTTGCCGATTTTAAGGCGGGGCAAATTCCATTCTACAACTATGAATATGGCAGCGGACATGTTCTGCACAACAATCAGGTCATCTGGCATGGACAAACGATAAACGAACGTATGCGGGTTTTGTTTAGATTATTCCCAAGACAAGTTAACCTCAACCGTTAACCCTTCTGCGCGGGCATGGGTATCTGTGAAACAAAAAGGGTGGGATTATTCCCGCCCTTTTTTCATCTACTGTGATAGCGCTCACTTGAGCGTTACCGGAATGATCCCGCGAATGTGCGGCACAGGTCTTCGTTGGTGGCGGCGTAAATGTAAGTGATAGTTTCGCCGTTGGCGGCTTGGATCGATCCCGAACCCGCGCATGGCTGTGAAGCAGTTTGCGCGCCAAAGCCTTCGCCGCGTCCGCTGCCCAACGCGCATGGCAAGAAGTTATTCACCACACGATCCACATTGACAACTGCCAGCACCCCCGCCGATGGGATTTGACCTTCCAGCACAGTGGCAATGTCCGCTTGAGCATACACGCGCGCGGCGACTGCGCCGACGCTGCTGTAACAAGTCATCATCCCTTGAATTTGCGCGAACATCGCGGCAGCGGCTGGATTACCGGTGATGAGTGACGCGGGTGCACCCACAGATGTAATCGCGCTGACAATATCACTTGCTTCGACGGACAAATAACCGGGGATGCTCGGTAGATACTGCTGCGCGGCGGCGGCATCATTGGCGGTGTCGCCTGTGGTCGGCACGCTGACCACGCCGCCTGTGCCCAATTGGCTGCACGCGGTTGCAAGCACTAAAACCGCCGCCGCGATAAGTGTCACATTGATGGTATGAGAAAACTGGTTACGCAAGGGAACTCTCCTTTGCTGGTGGGAATACGCTTAATTATACAGGGTTTTCACCATCGGTTCGCACATCGCTGGACGCATCCCCCGCTGGTTTAGGGGAACTGTCGGTACGCCAGCTTTGAATGAGGATGATGATCACACCGAGTAAAATCGCATGATCGGCAAGGTTGGACACGTTCGAAATCAAACCCGGGATTTGATAATGAATGAAGTCGATGACCGCGCCGTATTGCAGACGGTCAAGCGCGTTGCCCAATGCGCCGCCGCCAATCAACCCCATGCCGATGCGGGTCGCCCATGCGCGCGCGGGCAAACGCGGATAGAAAAACACCATCGCCACAATCACAATCAAGGCGATGACGAGAAAAATATCACTTGCTTGGGGCAAAAACCCGAACGCCGCGCCGCGATTTTCTGTGAGCGTCAGTTGAAAATAGGGGACGAGCGCGGGAATTGGCTGAAGCGTTTCCCCGAAAAACATTTGATTTAACACCCATTTCTTGCTCACTTGATCGACCAGCAGCACCAGCGCGATTACCCCAAAGAGAACGCCCCAGCGCACGACCTGTTGGCGCGCGGTGGCGCGCGATTCACCCGTCATCACGACTCCTCTAACGAAAATGTGAGGCGAATTATAGCACGGGTGCGCGTGTAATCGGGTACAATAGAGAGAGAACATCTGTTTTTCAGATGGATTATGGAAGGAGATCATACTCATGACGAGTGACAATCTTTCCCCACAAGGTTTGGCAGGCGGAACACGCCCTGATGATGACGCGGCGTTGGAAGGGGAATATGTCGTCAGTGATGATGGCGAACTGATGCCCATTGACGCGCCAACAACTCACTTAAGCCAAGAATTGATCAATGAGTTCGTCGTCGCCGCGCACTTCGATTTCGACAAGGTGAAGTCGATGCTGGCGGAGCGTTATGAACTGCTCAACGAAAATGCCGCGTGGCTCGAAACGCCGATTCAAGCGGCGGCGCACACTGGACGCGCCGATATTGCCGAATTTTTGCTCGAACAGGGTGCCCCGCTGGATATTTGCACGGCGGCGATGCTGGGTCGCGCCGACGATGTGCGGCAAATGTTGAACGACGATCCCGGTTTGTATGAAGCGGTAGGCGCGCACAATATCCCCGTGATGTATTTCCCAGCAATTGCCGGAAACATCCCGATTGCGACGATGCTGCTCAGCGCGGGCGCGGCGATCAATGTGGAGGATGGGCGAAGCAGTCCGCTGCATGGGGCGGCAAGTTTTGGTCAAACCGAGATGGTCAAATGGCTGCTGGCGAACGATGCCAACCCTTATACCGTCGATTTTGACGGTAAGACCCCGCTCGAACGCGCGCAGCAGCGCCAATATACGGCGATTATCGAACTGCTCCAGCCGTTTTTCCCGGTGGAAGAAGGTGGCACAGACACGGGCGAAGCGCAGCCGCACGAACATTTTAAGGAGAGTGACAGCATGAATGCGGATGGTCAGGCATAACCATGAGCCGAATCGACGCTGTTTTGCAGCGAATCACAGAAGATACGGGATGGCGCGAAGACTTGACCGACAGCGAAGCCGAATCGCTGATCGCGTGGGCGAAAAATCGGCTGGCACGTCTGCACACACAAGCCGTTGATGAAGCAGATTTTGAACAGGGCGTGGCGAAACTGCGCGCCCTACTCCCAAAGATCAACCGCTTTGTCGGGGCGCGCGCGTCCATGTCGCCCGAAGAACAGCAAGCCTTACTCGACACGCTCGCGGACGCAACCGGATTAGCGCACGCATCCCCCGCACAGATCACGACAGCAGCGGGCGCAGCGAAAGCGGCGGCGGAATCGGCTGCACAAACAGGGGATTCTGGCGTGAAAAGTCCCACGGATCAATTTCGCGCGCTGGCGGCACAGGTCGATCCATCGCTAAAAGAATCCGCGCCGGAAACGCTGCCCGCTAATGTGGGCGATCAACTGCCGGTGCTGAACGCGCTCACGGCATGGATTGATGGCGCAGCGCTGCCCACAGCAGATGCGGCGCTGTCGGCGCTGGTGAATCCCCCCGCGTCCCTGTTTAAGGCGCAAGCGGCAGAACCACCCCCGCCGCCCGATCCGTCTGCCGCGTCGATTCTTGACTTTTTCAATACCGCGCCGCCAGAGGAAACTCCAACTTCTGATGACCCTACTTCCGAAAATCCATAGGAAATCCCCGCGCATGAATAATCGCAGCCGTACCCGATTCGCATTCCCTTTGCTTTTGCTCATCGCTGTTCTCGTGATCGTCGGATGTACTCCAGTGCCATCTGGCGGGGATAATATTCGTACACAGCCGCCTTTTACGCCGATCCCCGGCGCGACTACGCTCATTCCAACGAATGCGCCGCCCACTGCGACACCCCGCCCGCCGACGCTGACGAATACGCCGCGTCCCCCAACGGTGACCAATACGCGCGCGCCTGACTCGGCGACACCGACGCGCCCACCCGCGGTGCAAATTACGGCGACGACGACTACAGGTGTGACGACGTTCGGTCTGCGCCGCGCGGTGGGCGCACAGCGCGGATTCTGGCAGGTGTATTTCACCGCGCCGGATGGCAGCCGTGATGCCAGCACGTATTTCGGCGGCGTTGACGAAATGTTCGCCGCCAGCATCGCCGCCGCCCGTTCGACGATTGATCTCGCGGGATATGAGTTCAACCTGCCGACGGTGACGCGCGCGGTCTTGGATGCACATACGCGCGGGGTGCGCGTGCGAATTGTCACCGATGACGAAGACGGGCTGGAAGATGACAACACCACGCTCGGTCAATTGGTGAATGCGGGGATTCCCGTCGTCGTGGATGGGCGCAGCGCGTTGATGCACAATAAATTCACAATCATCGACAGTACGCTCGTATGGACGGGATCGTGGAACTACACCGTCAACGACACGTACCGCAACAACAATAACGCGTTGGTGCTGCGGTCACGTTCGGCGGTGAACGTGTATCAAGCCGAATTTGACGAGATGTTTGTCGGCGGGCAGTTTGGTCCGCGTTCGCCTGTGGGCACGGGGAATGTCTTCAACCAAGACGGCATCCCGATTGAGATTTATTTCGCCCCAGAAGGCGAAGTTGTCGAAGCGATCATCCGCGAGATCAACGGCGCGCGGCAGTCGATCCGGTTCATGGCGTTCTCGTACACCGTCGATGACATGGCAAACGCGATGATCAACCGCGCGAGTGCAGGCGTGAATTTGCGCGGTATCTTTGAGCGCGTGGGCAGCGAAACGCAGTACGCCGAACTCACGCCGATGTTCTGCGCGGGCTTGCAAGTGCGGCAGGATGGCAATACCTTCATTCTGCATCACAAAGTCATCGTCATTGACCGCACGACGGTGCTGACCGGATCATTCAACTTCAGCGCGAACGCGATTGATTCCAACGATGAGAACTTGGTCATCATCCGCGATCCCGATTTGGCGGCACAGTATCTCGCGGAGTTTGACCGCCGCTGGAGCGAAGCGATCACGCCAACCGGGTTGACCTGCTCATAAATGCAACCTCACCCCGGACACAGTGAAACACGGTTTCACCGTGTCCGACCCTCTCTATAGGGTGAGGGTAAAAAGCGCGAGTTGGTTCACTGTGTATCTATTCACACAACCGATTTCACACGACAATTCCCCTAGCACACAGGGGGATTGTTATTTATGGAATTGATCACACTGGACGCGATTCGCGAAGCACAGGCGCGCATCGCGGGGACTGCCTACCACACGCCGCTGATCAAGGCACATACACTTGAGGGGGTGTATTTCAAGCCAGAGAGTTTGCAGCCGATTGGATCATTCAAGATTCGCGGCGCGTACAACAAAATCGCCGCGTTGAGCGACGAAGAACGGGCGCGCGGCGTGATCGCGTATTCGTCGGGGAATCACGCGCAGGGGGTGGCGTATGCGGCGCGGGCGTTGGGCATCAAGGCGGTAATTGTGATGCCGGACAGCGCTCCACGCATCAAAATTGAAAACACGCGGAGCTACGGCGCGCAGGTCGTCCTGTACGACATGCTGACCGAGAAGCGCGATGAGGTTGCTCATCGCCTAATGACGGAACACAACTACGTGCTGGTGCCGCCGTTCAACGATCATTTCGTGATCGCGGGGCAAGGAACGATTGGCTTGGAAATCTTCGCGGATTTGCCCGATGTGGATTTGGTGTTGACTCCGGTGGGCGGGGGCGGTCTTTTAAGCGGCGTGGCAGCGGCGTTGAAATCGCTCAAGCCGTCGGTCAAAGTGGTCGGCGTAGAGCCAGCGTTCGCGGCGGACGCGCAGGCCTCACTTCGCAGCGGGCAAATCGTCAAGATCACGCCGCAAGACGCACAGCGCACGATTGCCGATGGCGTGCGAACGCTGGCTGTCGAACCGATCACGTTCGCGCATCTCCAGCAGTACGCGGATGACATTCTCAGCGTAAGTGAAGACGAACTGCGCGCCAGCGTCCGCGAAATGGTGCTGATGCACAAGTTGATCATCGAGCCGACTTCGGCGCTTCCGCTGGCGGCATATCGCTATCACCACGACGAACTGCCGCCCGCGCGAAACGTCGTGCTTGTGTTAAGCGGCGGCAGCGTTGATCCGGCGCAGTTGGCGGAGTTGATTGTCGCGTAGGGGGAATTTCGCCGCGCGATTGCATCGTGTTATACTAACCACGACATTATCGTGTTCGTGAAGCACAGCCCATTCCAAAGGTGACGTTCGTGATCGACTCGCTTACGCGCGGTTTCCAGCGCATCCTCAAAGACTTCTCCAGCGGACGCAACATCGAATCTTACGTGGTGAGCGCCGTTGGTGTGGCGCTGGTGATTCTCGATCTTATTGGCGATGTTTCGGATGACATCAAACTCACGGTGATGATCGCCGCGCTGGTGATTCTGGTGTTTCGCGGCACAAAACCGGAAAACAAGGTGCCTGATCTCGATCAAGTGCTGCTTGACCGCCAGAATTACGGACCATTCCGCGAGTTCATCGCCAACAGCAAAGAACTGTGGATTTACGGACCTTCGGCGGCGAACGCGCTGCGCGAAGCGGCATACATCGAAAGCGAGATTCTCGAAAAAGGCGGCAAGGTGCGGATGCTGATTCAAAACCCAACGGTTGAGTCGTCGATGAATCAGCTTAAACAGCAGCTTGACCGCGTATTCGACCTTGAACACGATATCGATGGATCGCTGCGCGTGCTGCGGCGCATGAAACGTCAGTACCCCCAAAAACTCGAATTCAAACTGCTGTCGTATAATCCCGGTTTCAGCCTGACGGTGGTCAACCCGGACAACAAGAACGGGCATCTGGTGGTGGAATTTATCGGCTACCGGAACGACCGCATCAGCAACCGGATGCACATCAATATCGCGCGCACACAGTCGGCGCATTGGTTTGAATTCTGGGAAAAGCAGTTCCGCATCATGTGGGACGACGGCAAAACTGACGAAGAAGTATTCGGCGTGAGCGATTCCCCGCCTGATGATCGTGTCTAGCGTGCTTATCAGCCGATGACCCTTCGCTATCGCCCACGCGCTGCATGGATCGCCCTGCTGTGCGCCAGCCTAATCATCCTTTTGGGTGCTGTATCCCCATCCGCGAACGCGCAGTTTTTTAACGATGGTTACATTCGCGCTTCTCGCTTGGGGATCACGTTCATCAATTCGGCGGATCATCCGGTGAATCCGCTGCGTTATCAAAATGCGCTGCTGGTCGGCGCGGGCTGGAATCGCTTCCCGATCTACTGGGATCGCGTTGAACCCTCACCCGGTTCGTTCAACTGGACCGCAGTCGATCAAGTGGTGGCGGGCGATGTGAGCGTTGGCTTACGCACCAACGCGATTCTGCTTGGTATCCCCGGCGGCTACCGCAGCGGCGAATCAATCACCAACCTGAATGCGCCTATCTTCGCGGATGGCACCGATGATCCCGCCCCCGGCAAAGCGATCAATCCCGCGAATCACTGGGCGTATTTCGTCGCGTCGGCTGTCGCGCGCTATCGTCCCGGCGGGCAGTTGGCGGTACAAATGCGCTGGAATGCCTCACAGGGAATCAGCGTATGGGAAATTTGGAATGAACCCGATCTGCCGATGTTTTGGCAGGGCGGCGTTGATGCTTATGCGCGGATGCTCAAAGTCGCTTATTTGGCGATCAAACAGGTCGATCCGTTCGCGCGGGTGATGTTCGCTGGGCTTGCGTATAACAACCCGAATGTGCTCGATTATCTGGATAGAACCCTCGCCGTCATCAGCCGCGATCCGGCGGCGGGGCGGCATAACTGGTACTTCGATATTGCCGCTGTTCATGCCTATACCAGCCCACGCCGAAGCGGGATCATGGTCGCGCGGATGCGTCAAACGCTGCGCCGCTACGGGCTTGAACGCCCGATTTGGCTGAACGAAAGCGGTGTTCCCGTGTGGAACGATTATCCCGGTCCAACATGGACGGCGGGTAATCCAGCGGATCGGCTGTATCGCGGGACGATGAGCCAGCAGGCATCGTATGTGATTCAAAGCAGCGCCTACGCATGGGCGGCGGGCGCGGACGTGGTGTTCTTTCATCAGCTCTACGACGACTGCGGCAATCAAGCGGGCGGGACTGATTTCGCGCCGGACAGCGGCGGCGCGGGCGATGCGTTCGGTTTATTTCGCAACGAACGCGGGGCCTCGTGTTTCAGCCAGCATCCGCAGCCGGGATCGCCGCGTCCTGCTGCAACCGCGTTCCGCGTGTTAAGTACGCTGTTCGGGGATGGCGGTTTCAGCGGCGGGCGCATCTACGATCTCGCGGGGCAAGCGACAGCGATTGTGTTTGACCGCACGACATCCGCCGGTGCGGCGGGACAGTCTGCGGGCGCGATCAGTGGTCGCATTTACGTAATCTGGAGTCGTATGCCCAACCGCGTCAACGCGATCATCCCTGCAAGCGGGAGCGCGGCGGCGCTGTACACCATCGACAATCAAGATTTTATGCTCACGCCCGATGGGGGCGTGTATCGCGTTGGGCTGCAAGCGGCATCGGGCATTGATGAAACCATCACGGGCGGCGCGCCGTATATCATCGTGGAACAAATCATGCCCGGTTTCGCGGCGGCTGATCCGGGATTGATCCATGTCGAAGGCTTTCCGTCGAACACCGTCGCACAGTCGGATATGGGTACGCCGGAAGGCGTGGGCAGCGCGGCGGATGTGACACTGGCGACTTTGCCCGCGCCCGTCAACACCATTCCGACGATTACACCTGTGCCGACGATTCGCCCGACCACCGCGCCGCAGTTCGACATTACGCCGCCGCGCCCGACAATGGTCGCCCTACCGATCACCAGCCCGCCAACGTTTAGGGTCGAATGGGGCGCGGTGGAAGATGGCGGCGTGGAACGGTACATTGTGTGGGTGCGCGTCGATGGCGGGGATTGGTCGCCGTGGTTGGACACGAACGTGACGAGCGCAGAATACACAGGCGAACGCAGACGATTCTATGAGTTCGCGGTGTGGGCAATGGACTTCGGCGGCAACTGGTCGGAAAATACCACACTGTCGCCGCAAGCCGCGACGACGGTGGAGTAAATCCCAAAAGAGGATGTGCGATGCAGCCAAGTGAAACACCCGAATTGAAGAAATCATCGCTTCTGCCCTTGATCGGCGCGGTGGTGGGATTTGTCGTGCTGACGGTGACGTTGATCATCGCCATTCAAGTGATCGGCGCGGAACGGATTCGCGCGCTGATCGAAGAAGCGGGCGTGTTTGCACCGCTGGCGTACATACTCGTCAAGGCGCTGACGTTCGTGTTCGCGCCGTTGAGCAGCGGGCCGATTCAGTTTTCGGCGGGCATCATGTTCGGCTTAATTCCCGGCACAATTTACACGGTGATCGGCGAAGTGATCGGCGGGTCGATCAGCTTCTTCATCGCGCGGCGATTCGGGCGGGAAGTGGTGCGCCGATTTGTGCGCGAAGAAGGGTTACGCCGCGCCGACGAATTCGCGGGGCAAATTGTGGACTGGAAAACATTGAGCTACGCGCGTTTGTTCCTGTTCTCAATCTACGATTTCATCAGCTACGCGGTGGGCATGACTCGACTGCCATTCCGCACCTACTTGATTGTCTCCGCGACGGTTGGCATTATCCCGACGCTGGTGGCGGTGGCGCTTGGATCATCCATGACGGAAACGCGGGTGGAAGTGGTGGCGCTGTATGTGGGAATCGCGGTGGTGAGCGCGCTCCCGCTGATCTTTCAGAAGCAGCTTCGCCGCTGGCTCAAGATAGGGGTGAACGAAACGGCGAAATCCCCGTAAACTGTGATGTAGGCTCAAAAGGGGGATACACGATGCCGAAAGCCTACTTCTTTAATGTTCCCGGTCACGGGCATGTCAATCCATCGCTGCCGCTGGTCGCGGAATTAACCAAACGTGGACACCATATCATCTATTACTTGACGGACAGCTATCGCGCAAAAGTTGAAGCGACGGGCGCGGAATTTCGCGCGTATTCACCGCTTGTGCGAGATGATTATTTCACCAGCAGAGGCTTAGATGGAAGCCGTCCAATGCGAGCAGCGCACGCTTTGATGCATACAACCGCCGAAATTCTGCCGGAACTGATCGAGACTGCGCGTGAGGAAAAACCGGATTACATCCTGTTCGACGGCATGTGTCCGTGGGGTCAGCTTCTCCCGCGCATTTTGGGCATTCCCGGTGTCGCATCGCTTGCGCTGATGCCTATTGGATCGGCTCGTCAGATGTTGAATTGGGAGATAGCGAGTACGCTTCTGCCCAGACTGCTGATGGATTTCGGCGTGGGGTATGAAGCGAAAAAGATCGCCGACGCGCTTGGCAAGCAGTACAACATCCCGTCCATCGGGATAACGGGCATCATGAACGGCTTGGGCGATCTCTCGTTCAGCTACACATCGAAATACTATCAGCCGTATGCTGATGGGGTATCGCCAAGCGTGCGCTTTGTCGGGCGTGTGGAAAATGATCCGCCGCAAGACGAGTCATTCCCGCTGCACCTCGCGGGGGATCGGCGGATTGTGTACATCTCCTTGGGGTCGCTCATCAACGACAACATGGCGTTCTTCAAAGCGTGTATCGAAGCGTTTACGGGCGCGGGCGAATACGTGATCATGAGTACAGGGCGCGGGATTAGCCCACAAGCGTTCGGGACGCTGCCGGAGAACATCGCCATTTACGACTGGGTGCCGCAGATCGACATTCTCAAGCGGGCATCGCTGTTCATCACGCACGGGGGATTAGGCAGCATCAGCGATGGGCTGTACTTCGGGCTGCCGCTTCTGCTGGTGCCGCAGCAGGACGAACAAACCATGAATGGGATGCGCGTGATCGAATTGGGCGCGGGGCTGATGCTCAAGAAAAATCAGGTGACGGCGCAGACCATCCGCGAGAAAGCGCGGCGTTTGCTCGATGATCCGTCCTTCCAGCGGGAATCGGCGCGGATTGGTGATACGATGCGCGAAGCGGGCGGAGTCGCGCGCGCCGCTGATGAGATCGAAGCGTTGCTGGCGAAACGCGCCTAATCTCGTTTAGCGCAAATCAATATATGGCACGCCGCCGAGCGCCTTCACCCGATCCACGGGCACGGCGACGATGCGTCCTTCGCCGCGTGGATCGAGCGCCAAGGTGGTGAACGAGAGCGCTCGATCCGCAAAGGGGTTGAGCTTGGGCGTGATCTCGATCAAGTTGGTGAGCAGGGTTGCCCGCGTGACGAGCAGCAAAATACAGGCTTCGACAAAGCGCCAGTTGGCGGGCGTGTAGTCATGGGCGAGAACTGTTTGCGGCTTGATCAACGTGCGCGGCTGGTGCAGGTCAGAATACTTCCTGAACAGTAGTTCCCATTCGCGCGAATACAGGCGCTTTTCGGCGTGTTGAACGATTTCTTCGGGGATCGCTGCCAGCCGTTCACGCAGATATGCCGCGTGTTCGTCCAACGTGAGCAGGTGGATGATCGCCTTGCGAATCCCGCGTCGTCCTAGCTCATCCGCTTGATCCGTGATGGTGACTTCACATGCCGCCATGTGGCGATCATCAACCGGAAACGACTTGAGCGATACCGCGCCGACATATGCCGCATCGCCCCATGCCGATCCGCGTGGCATCGCGCCCTGCCAGATCGCTTTCACCAGCGCGGGATCAAGATCGCGGGTCGGTTCAGTGAATTGATACCCGCGCCGCCCGCCTTCTAACACATAATCAATGTGCAGGATTCGCGCCATGAGGTTTTAGCGCGGCTGCGGACGAATGGTGTTGAAAAACTGACGTAGGGTAGGCATCAAACCTGATCCGGTTTTGACGCTGGCGCTGATGATCCAAGTCTCGAAGCCCAACCGCTGCGCCTGATTCTTCAAGCGCGTGACTTCGTTGCGATAGCTTTGCAGCAGGTCATCGAGCGCGAGACGGTTTCCCCACAGGTCGCTTTTGTTGACGACGAGCAGGAACGCTTTCAAGCTCTTTTTCGCTTCGACTTCTTCGTCGATCATGTTCATGACGAAGTTGAGCGCGTCTTTATGGTTGATCACATCGGTGTGATCAACCAAGAAGATGATGCCGCGCGGTTTTGCCTCACGGAACAGGTCTACCCAGTCGGTATCCCACATTTCATATTCGCCGCCAACATCGCGCACCGGTTTGAGGCGCATGTTTTCCCCGCTGACTTTGGCACTGAACGTCGATACGTTGTCGCCGCCGGGCGCGGTGGGCGCGGGGTTAAAGTCCTCTAGTTCGGTGAGGTCGCTCATGTTGTGGCGCATCCACTCGATCATGGTGGTCTTGCCCGTTTGCCGCGCCCCTAACACGATGAACGGCAGCCCAAACACTTTCACATACACGAAGTCGTACAGGCGGTCGGTTGTGCGGTTCAGGTCATCGATCAGCTTCGCGCCCGCCTGCCCGAAGATCGCCGTAAACACTCGCTCAAATAACGTAGACATGGTTAGCACCTAACGGTTGAATCGGTTGGGGTTTACCCTTTGTATTCAACTATACGCACGTTTGGCGAAAAGGTGGCAGAGGTAGATGGGCGATTTGGGGATAGTAAGGCGGAATGGGCGGGCGCATCACGATGCACCCCTCCAGATGCGGTGGGAAGTTAAGGGTTGAAGGCGGCGCGCATGGCGCGGACGGCATCGCGTTCAAGATCGTGAATCTTCAAGACTTGTGCCGCCAATCCCGCGCGGTAAGCCGTGACCGCATCGCCGCTGATGGGGAAGTCCGCGCTTGCCCCTTCGCGTAACGCGCGCAGCCGATTCTTCGCCGCGCGAATCTCATCCAGCGCCGATGCGCCGCGCTCGATGAATAGCGACTCTTTGCGGTCAAGCAGAGTCTTGGCTTCCTTAAGTGTGGGAACTTCATCCGGCAAAAGCTTGTTTGCCAGCACGCGCCATGTCTTCTCGCTCTCGCGGAATAAGTCCGCCGCCTCTTTGATGACCGTCTTATTGAGGATCACAGCGGCTTCTTCGAGAAAATCCGCGAACATGCCGCGCTCGGCGCTGTTGCCCCCTTGCCGCGCGATGAAGCCATACGCCCCCGTTTGAACCTCGTCCCCAACGAGCGCCATCCACATCCGCAAGCCGGGTTCAAAGTAGCGCGCCCAACTATTTTTGTTGCGCGTGTTGGTGAGCATATCCGCCCAATGCAGCAAGCCCGTCAAGCCGAAGTTATCGCGCGTACCTTTAGGGGGCACATCGTCAAACAGGCTGGCGCATTGGCGGATCGCGTCCTTGACCATTTCGGGTAGACGTTTCCAATCCGGCTCACCGAGTGTCATCACACGGAATTTGTCCTGCTTGACGCGCGCACGCGCCGCCGTGAGGGTTTCAGCGGGGATTTCGAGCGCGCACGCTGACCGATCCGCGAGATAGGCTGTGTCATTTTCAATGCCGTACACGATCACGGGCATCATGCCCCAGTAGCCGCTGTCTGCCGGATAATCGTTGTAGGGCAGCGTGAACATATCCGCCCACACGATGGGCGCGTGTCCACTTTCGAGCGCCTCAATCAAATTGGCTTCACCTTTGGCGGCTGTTTTTGTCTGCGCGACCTCTTGTGGGACTGCCAGACGGTTAAGCAGCGTTTGAAACGGATCGAAGGTGTTGCGGGTGAGCAGGGCGATATGCGGCGGGTACCCCTGATACTCAAATGTGAAATAGCCGAATGCCGCGCCGCCGCTTAAACCCATCAGCAGGGCTTCGCTCACCGCTTCGCCTGTGTGCGGCGCTTTTACGCCTTGATATGCCAGCGCATTACGGATCGATCCCGTTTCCCAGTGCCGCCCCGCGAACTGGTTGTACCCCTTCAACATGACCATAATCCTCGCTCCCTGACGGTGTGGTAAATGTGATTTCAGTGTAGGGGAGAATGGGGTGGTTGTGGAAAATGAGCGACATAGTATGGGGTTTTTGGGGTGGCTGTTTGACCAACCAATACCGTCCGCTGCGGCGCGAAATGGGGCGCTGTCTTTCACGCGCGCGGGAAACATGTTATCAAAGCATCTTGACCCATGATGATCCCTTCGCTGATTTTGATCCCGCTGCGCCCATTGATATTCCCCCGCAAAAGCGCCCTAAAACACCATTCATGATCAATAGATGCGCGTTTCTACCACCCAATTTTGAGGGTAAGAATAATGTCACGGGTAATAAAAGGCTTGAATGTCCTATAGTATATAAATAGGGCATAGAAACGACGCTCCAACACGCGCCAACCAGAAGGCAAACTTATTGTGGATGCTGCACGTCTGGAACTTCACTTGATCCGCATCGCCCAACAGTTCGCTCCCACACTGGTTCCGCCGGGGTGGCAGAAGCCGGGCGATTACGCTCGTCTTGCCTCCACACTCACAGGAGGCAGTCTATACGATTTTCCGGTACAACCGAAGCGCGATCCGTCTTTGGTGGGCTTAACGCGCGCGCTTGCCGAATTTAATGTGTTGGTATTGGTGGGAACAGTTTCAGCCCAATTGCAACATCAAGCATCGTTGTATTTGAAAGAATGGGTTGAAACCCATCAACGCCTTTATGGAGTGTTCGCGGCGCGCTTATTCCACAGCTTTACGCAGAATGCCGCTTATTACACCGATCAAGAACTGCCGCGTATCGTGGCAATTCGCGGCGCGGCGACTCCGGTGATCGTCCAAATGGCGAATTTGCTTGTACCTTATATCACGTCACGGCAGGAGATGCACTATAGCAGCGCCGTCGAAATTCAAGGGGTGGTGGATTTCGTCATCGATCAGCTCGAAGCCTACGATCTCCCCGCTGACGACAAGCGGCGCATTAAGCGAGATGCTGCCGTTTTCATGAAGCAGTTGATCAATGGCTTCGTGCGCTATGTGCCGGTGATCCCGCTGCCTGATCTGCTTTTAGCAGGCGAAGACGCGGGTGGATCATCCGCGATGGATTTGCTCGAAACCGACTTGATCCCATCATCAGATCATTCCTCACGGGCGCTGCGCGTCCGTGAAGACGAAGCGGCAGGCGATGAAAGTGTCATTCTGCACCCGGAAAAGAGCGAGCAGGTTTTTACCCGCCGCATCGACACCACAGCATCGAATTCGACGGCATCAACGCCTCCATTTGTCCCGCCCTTCCATATGCCGGAAAGCCTGCCGGAAATTGAAATGCTCACGGAAACGGGCATGAGCCGCCGAGTCCCGCCGCCGCCAAATTGTCTGCCGGAAATGCCACCCGACAGCGCGACAGACGATTCAACCGAATTACCGCGCGGTGATGCGGCGGAGGACGACGAAACGCAAGTTGAACAACCTTTTGACCGAAACCGCGTGCCAATGTTCTTCCGGCGTAAAAATGGCAAGGACGAAAAACATGGGGCGGGCTATCCTCCGCCCGTTAAACGCAAATAACACCGGAGGGGCAAGTCCCCTCCATTTTTGACCCCTCATCGCCCACCGTGTCCGATTGTCCGCTTTTTCCCCACAATGCCGTTCTTCCACCCCTCAGCCGCCATGCGGGATCACAGAAAGTCGTGCACGGTGAGGTCTATCCCTGCTCGCTCATATTCCACCCCAATGATCCCTTTGCATTCCAACCCCTATTGATCGGTTATAATGTTCATCGCTTTGATGTGTACCGAACAGGATGAACCCCCGATGATCAGACGTTTAGCGGCGTTGTTCGCTGTGCTTGTCCCCGTTTTGTTGACGGTCATGTTGGTGATTTCGCTCAATTCCGTTCCGACTCGCGGCGTATTCGCGCAGGAAGCCCCCACCCTCCCACCCGTCGATGCGCCCCCGACCTTCACCCCCGATGCGAATCTTGCCACGCTGCCACCGCCTATCGACGCGACAGAAGACCCCAACGCAGTCACCTTGAGCCTTGAACAGAGCGAAGCCCTGCCGATCCTCGTCGCTGCTCGCAACGACCTCGAAGTGCTTGCCAATGATCGCTTGGGACAAGGCACACGTCCCGGTGGATGGACAGGCGGCGCGAACCCGAACGATCCCCAGCTTCCCATCCTCATCCGCATCGATCTTGAAATTCTTGCCGATGCGCTTTTAGGTGCAAATACCCGTCCCGATGATTGGGCGGGCTTAGTCGTCAGTGTCCCACTTGCTGTCGCCCGTGACATTCGCCATGACCTCGAACTGCTGGCGGATGCCGCCATTGGCGCGTCTACGCTTCGCCCCGGCGGCTGGCAGGGGGATGATCCGGTCTATCGCTGCAATCGCGCCGCGCAAAATCTCGCCGTTGTGCTTGACCGCGTGTACGGTTTTGAACTCACGCTCGATTTTTCGCAGCCCACTTACTGCGCCGATTTGGAACGTCAAGTCAACAGCTTTGTCGAAGAACGCATCATCCAGCCTTCCACTGCCAATACTGCTCCCGCCCCCGACTTGAGCCAGCCCTATCAGGTCGAAAGCCAGTTCGTTGTCGCTTTTGGCGATGTCAATGCGCGTACCAATCTCGGTGTTGTGCCGCCTTCGACTGGATTCACCCCCTTGGCGCGCAGCAGCAGCGAATTTTCGAACATGATGCTGATCGCAGGGACGGATTTCCAAGTGTTCGTCGATTACACGTATACCCCCGTTACAGCAGAAACCTTTGCGGCGCTTCCACCTGTCGCGGACGGTCAAACAGTCTTTTGTGACGCGGATTGGTGTCAATAACCCAAGGACAATCATGCGGATCGTGTCGCTTATTCCCAGCGCAACCGAAATCGTCGCGGCGCTCGGCTTCGCGGATCAGTTGGTGGGGCGGTCACACGAATGTGACCACCCCGCTGGTATCGTTCAACTGCCCGCGCTCACCGCGCCCAAATTCGACCCAAAAGGCAGCAGCCGCGAAATTGATGATCGTGTGCAGTTGATCCTGCAAGAATCGCTCTCCGTCTACCGCGTCGATGATGCGCTGCTTGCTCAACTGCACCCGGACGTGATCATCACGCAGGCGCAGTGTGAAGTCTGCGCGGTCAGTCTCGATGAGGTCAAGCGCGTCGCGCAAAGTGTCCTCAGCGCCGACGCGCATATCGTTTCGCTTGAACCCAACACGCTCGCTGATGTGCTCGCGGATATTGAGCGAGTTGCGTCGGCGCTTGGCGTGGCGGAACACGGCATGTCTGTCCGTTCCAACATCGAAGCGCGCATGACTGCCATTGCCGCTCAAGCCGCCGATCTCGAAAAAGTCACTGTCGCCACCGTCGAATGGATCGATCCCCTGATGGCGGCAGGCAATTGGATGCCTGAACTCATCGAAATGGCGGGCGGAATTAACTTGTTTGGCAAAGCCGGCGCACATTCGCCGTGGATGGAATGGGATGATCTTTGGGCAGCCGATCCAGACCGGATCATCGTGCTGCCGTGCGGCTATGACATCGACAAAACGCGCCAAGAAATGCCCGCGCTCACGTCACAGCCCGGTTGGGCGACCTTACGCGCTGTGCGCGATGGACACGTCTATTTGACTGACGGTAATCAGTTTTTCAATCGTCCCGGTCCGCGCCTGCTGGAGTCGCTGGAAATTTTGGCGGAAATTTTGCATCCCACCACCTTCAATTTTGGACATTCAGGATCAGCGTGGGTACGGCTAGAGGATCGCATATAAGTATGATCCCTTCGTCGCAGCTCACGCCGCCGAAGTTGATTCGCGGCATATTCGCGCTTGTTTGCACAGCAGCAGTCACGCTGGCGTGTTCATTAAGCACACCCGCCGAAACCCCGCCGCCGATCATCGTGACCACTACCCCGATTGGCGGGGGTACGCCGCTGCCTAGCCCAACGCCCGTGTCGATCCTTGCGACGCGCCCGCCCACCGAAATTCCCGTCATTGCGACCCAGTGTGTGCCGCGTCAAGATTGGTTCATCTACACAGTAACCCAAGGCGACACATTGCCGGGCATCGCCTTGCGTGCGGAAACATCTGTCGCCGCGCTGGCAAACGCCAACTGCCTCAGCGCCGATACGCCGCTTCAAGCAGGCGGCGGCGTGCGCGTGCCGGTAGCGCTGCTCCCGCCAGAACCACCCACGCCCAACCCCGATTGCGGCGATCAATGGTTCTTCGTGTTTCGCGCGGGCGAAAGTGAGATCACCAATGCGTGTCCGTCGCCTGTCATCACGCTCGACGTGATCGGGCAGGACTTTGAAGGGGGACGTGTATATCGCTATCCCACAGCCGATGGGGCGTTGATCTACGTGATGTACAATAACGGTTTCTGGCAAGCGTTCCCCGACACATGGGACGCATCACAGCCCGTCTTGGACGACACGCTCACCCCACCTGTCAACCGCGTCCAACCCGTCGAAGGTATCGGTAAGCTGTGGCGCGAAAATGTTCAAGTGCAAACTGCGCTCGGTTGGGCATATGCGCCCGCCGCGCCATTTACAGGGCGCATCCAATACCCACAGGGGCGCACCGATTACTGGTATATCGATCATGGGACGGCGCGGCTCGTGTTACGCATGTTCGCCAGCGATTACGCGCCTAATCCGTGGCAGATTGTGGGCGAATACTGATGTTGAGGCTTGTTTGTAGGGGCGTTTGTCGTTTGTAGGGGAGACCCGCTGGGTCGCCCGACGTACAAACACACTCCACGTTATTTTACCGACCTACCGGCACGCCGCGCCCGATAACAGATATCGAATCAATTATCTTTTCTAGAGGACACACATGACTGTTAGCCGCTTGTTCGACACCCTGCCCGCCGATGTGTTCCAGTTCATGGATTGGACATGGGAGCAGATTGAGCCCTTTCTCACAGAGCTGGAAGCCCGCGAGATCAACCAAGCCAACGTTGTTGAATGGTTGAACGATTGGTCACGCTTGGGGATGCTGCTGCAAGAAACTTATTCACGGCTGTATGTAGCAACCACCATCAACACCGCCGATGAAGCCGCCCAAAGGAAGTTCTTCGCTTACATCGAAAATATCGTCCCCAACAGCCGCGCCGCCAATAATAAGCTGGAACGCAAGTTGATCGCCAGCGGGTTGCAGCCATCAGGCTATGAAATCCCGCTTCGCAATATGCGTGTGAGCGCGGAACTGTTCCGCGAAGAAAATCTGCCGTTGTTCACCGAAGAAGAAAAGTTGAGCAACGAATACGATCAAATCGTCGGCGCGCAAACCATCACCTACAACGGCGAAGAACTCACCATTCCGCAGACACTCCCGTATATGCAAAACCCGGATCGTGCCGTGCGTGAAGCCGTGTGGCGTGCCGCGTCAGATCGTCAGCTTGCCGACAAAAGCAAACTGAACGAACTATGGCAAAAGTTCCTCAAGCTGCGTATTCAAATCTCCGAAAACTGCGATCTGCCGGATTATCGCGCGTATCAGTGGCGCAATTTCAACCGCTTTGATTACTCGCCCGATGATTGTCTTGCTTTCCACCGTGCCATCGAGCAGGTGGTTGTCCCCGCCGCCAAGCGCATCTATGACCGCCGCCGCGAACGCATGGGCTTAGACACGCTTCGCCCGTGGGACAAAGATGTTGATCCGCTCAACCGCGAACCGCTGAAGCCGTTCGCCGCCAGCGATGTAGACTCGCTCATCAACAAATCGTTTGACGTGTTTAATAAGGTCGATCCTGTATTGGGCGATTACTACGACACTATGCGCCGCGAAAACTTACTCGACCTTGATAATCGCAAAAACAAAGCGCCCGGCGGCTACTGCACCGACTTCCCCGCCAGTAAGCGCCCGTTCATCTTCATGAACGCGGTAGGCATCCACGACGATGTGCAAACCCTACTGCACGAAGGCGGTCACGCCTTCCATGCATTTGAATCGAGCAAGCTGCCGCCTTATTTGCAAACCAGCATCCCCATCGAAATGTGCGAAGTCGCGTCGATGAGCATGGAACTGCTCGCCGCGCCCTACCTCACAACCAATCACGGCGGCTTCTACACCGAAGCCGATGCCGCCCGCGCCCGCATCGATCACTTGGAGCGCAATATCCTGTTTTGGCCCTATATGGCGGTGGTGGATGCCTTCCAACATTGGGTATATACCCATCCCAATGACGCGATGAACCCGGACAACTGCGATCAAACATGGTCGGAATTGTGGGATCGTTTCATGGTGGGCATCGACTACACGGGCTTGGAAGACGCGAAAGCCGACGGCTGGCATCGCAAGCTGCACATCTTCCAGATTCCGTTCTATTACGTCGATTACGGGCTGGCGCAGTTGGGGGCGGTGCAGGTGTGGCGTAACTCGCTCAAAGATCAAGCGGGCGCGATTGCTCAATATCGCAGCGCCTTGGCGCTCGGCGGAACTAAGCCCCTGCCGGAATTGTTCGCGGCGGCGGGCGCGAAATTCGCATGGGATGCAGAAACGCTCGGTGAAGCCGTTGACCTGATGGAACGCACTATCCACCAGCTAGAAAATTAAACCATTGGGGCACGCGGAACTTGTTCCGTCCGTGCCGTGCCCGATCCTCACGAAACCGTAGGGGCGATTCGCGAAACGCCCGTCAAAAAAAGAGGGCGCAGAGAAAAACATCCTCTCTGCGCCCTCTACTTTATGCCTTAACGCGAAACCGTGTTCGCCGGAATCCAGAACGGACGCGCTTCGCAAGCCATCCACACTTTAGCGAAGTCGCCGCTAAATTCGCTGATGTACCACGAGCCCGCAGGCAGATTCCATGTGTTCTGTGTGGCCAGATCAGCCGCCCAGAACGTCGGTGCGCCGCCCGGAACACTGTACACGACCGATCCAACGGGAAGCGGATACGGACACGCAGCCGAACCCAGCGTGATGTTGCCCGGTCCTGTTACGGTGCCGCTGTACGCTCCGCCAAGCTGGCTAAACGTATCATCGAAGATCACCCAGAAATACTGCGTCCCCGCCGTCAGCGTTTCGGTGAAATCGACGGGGTTGCCGCTGTTATCTCCTGCGATACACGTAGGGAATGCCGCCTCGGGGGTGAAAGTGCCTGCAAACAAATACATTGAAGCAAAGCTATCGTCGCTCGTGACGCTGAATGTATAGTCACCGGAAGTATCAACCGTGAATGGGTAAACATGATACCGGACAAGCGACGCACCTTGCCCTGTGCAGTTAGGCGGGGAGATGAACACGACTGGCATCGTAGGATCGCCCGTTGTAATGGTGCCACTAATGCTGCCAGTTCCCGCGAAAATTGTCGTCGCAGAAACCGCAAGCAACGCCAAGATCAAAACAGTGAACAAAACACGCTTGAACATAAGTAGACTCCCGATTATATACCGCACTCCTTTTCAGTATAGACATCAATCCGCGCGGCGCTAGTTTATTAAGTTCCTTCCCCTATTAAAACTTATAAAAATTGTTCCTAAACAAACGGGCGCAGAGAAGATGTTTTCTCTGCGGTGAATCTTTTCTTTCATGCTTGCTCTATGCTTTACTGCGAAACCGTGTTCGCCGGAATCCAGAACGGACGCGCTTGACAAGCCATCCACACTTTGACGAAGACGTTTTTAATTTGTCAAGTAGAAAGCAAAAAATGAGTGAAAAACCAGTGTAAGGCGAGCATCAGAAAATCAAATACAGCGCTCTGGTTAAATCCACAGCGCATGGAGATGGAGCATCAG